>JYMV01022685.1_pt1 | contig 10681 bp, 11 predicted proteins | sample 338911 | NCBI WGS metagenome assembly JYMV01 (sample SAMN03354496, study PRJNA234377) | hydrothermal vent metagenome | biome: Deep sea; feature: Hydrothermal plumes at the Eastern Lau Spreading Center, Western Pacific Ocean; material: Seawater | place: Tonga | collected 2009 | depth 2000 m m
CGCCATCAGCCTGGACTACATCACAATCGAGACGAACTTGGCGTTCCCCGAAACCATCCAGCCGTGCGACCTTCTGGCCGTAGAGCAGTTGATTTGCGCCAAATTACGCTCCAAGCTGACGTCAGTAAACATGCAGAAGGATCGTGCTTAGCAAAGTTCGGCGATACACACGTCTTGTGTACTGCCAGCCTAGAGGACCGTGTTCCGCCCTTTCTCCGCAATAGCGGCCGGGGATGGATTACCGCGGAATACGGCATGCTACCGAGATCCACTAATACACGGACTGATCGCGAAGCTGTTCGTGGGCGCCAATCCGGCAGAACACAGGAAATTCAGCGTCTTATCGGCCGCAGCCTACGTGCGGTCGTCCGGCTGGATGGTTTCGGGGAACGCCAAGTTCGTCTCGATTGTGATGTAGTCCAGGCTGATGGCGGCACCCGCACCGCCTCGATCACTGGTGCCTATGTGGCACTTCACAGGGCGTTTGACCATTTAGTCAACGAGGACCTGATTCCATCAATCCCACTTGTCGACCAAGTAGCCGGTATATCCTGCGGTCTGATCGCCGGGGAGGCCGTTGCTGATCTCGATTACTCTGAGGACAGCACTGCAGAAGCGGACGCTAATTTCGTAATTACCGCAGGGGGGGGATTAGTTGAAATACAAGCGACTGGGGAACAGGGACCGTTTACTCGACGTCAGTTCGAGCAAATGTTGGAGATCGCTGAAACAGCTTGCGATCAGCTTTTTGCTGTACAGCGCACCGCCTTAGGGCTATCTGAAGACACCTTCCAAATACGATGATTGGGGTTTGTTGGGCCAACTTCAAGGCCTGCGGCCGGTAAACGATAATGAGGTCACTGTCGGATCGAGAGCTAGTAGTTGCAAGTCATAACCCAGGAAAAGTGCGCGAGATCGAAGCTCTGCTTGCACCACACGGTGTGCGAGTTAGCTCTGCAGCCAAATTTAATCTCTCCGAACCTGACGAAACTGGTACAAGTTTTGCCGCCAATGCGAAAATCAAAGCGACGGCTGCCTGCGATACCACTGGCTTAGCGGCTATCGCCGACGATTCCGGTCTGGTGGTGCCCGCCCTTAATGGCGCGCCGGGAGTTTATTCGGCACGTTGGGCAGGGCCTCGCAAAGATTTTAGCATAGCTATTACGCGGCTGGAACGGGAGCTCGGAACCAGAGATCGGGCAGCCCATTTTGTTTGCGTCCTCGCTATTGCTTGGCCCGGAGGCCCTTGCCAAATCTTCCAAGGGAAGGCGTTCGGAACCCTAGTGTTTCCGCCGCGCGGTGGGAACGGTTTTGGATATGATCCAATTTTTCAGCCTAGAGAAACCAACCAGACGTATGGAGAAATGCAGCCTAAGGCAAAACACTTGATTAGCCATCGCGGGTCTGCCTTTGCGAAACTGAGCAGGAAGTACTTTAATTCGGGGTCAGAAGATGCGGATGACCTTATCAGCCGATAGCACGTGCTCCGGACGGTATATAGAGAAGGGGGTTCGGGGTAACGATTCGTTAGCGCTGTATTTTCACTGGCCTTTTTGTCTATCAAAATGCCCCTATTGTGATTTCAACAGCCACGTTGCATCCGATGTTGACGACGCCGAATGGCGCAACGCATTACTCACCGAGACCAAGCGGATAGCTCCACAGCTTCGCACACGCCGGATCAGCAGTATTTTTTTTGGCGGTGGCACGCCCTCGTTGATGGCGCCCGAGACAGTATCAGCAATACTCGACCTAGTGGCGTGTCATTGGACCATCGACAACCAGGCTGAGATTACACTGGAGGCCAACCCAACATCTTCCGACGTTGGACGGTTTCGAGACTTCCGCCAGGCCGGTATCAACCGGTTGTCACTTGGCATCCAAGCATTGGATGACACCGCACTGCGTTTCCTCGGTCGTGGTCATAATTCCAAAGAGGCAATCTCAGCGGCACTGATAGCCCAAACTGTGTTCCAACGGACCTCGGTTGATTTAATATATGGCCGCCCACAACAGTCGGTGAAAGCATGGCGTCTTGAACTGGAGCAAGCCCTTGAGCTAGTCAGCGATCACATCTCATTATACCAATTGACGGTCGAGAAAGGTACCGCCTTTTATGATGCCCACCGTCTCGGCAAATTTACCCTGCCACAAGACGAGCGCGCCCTATCTCTCTTTGAAGCCACTCAAGAATTGCTGGATGAAGCAGGTCTCCCTGCTTATGAAATTTCAAATCACGCCAAGGCCGGGGGAGAAAGCAAGCATAATTTAGCCTATTGGCGCTATCAAGATTACGTGGGGATTGGACCGGGTGCTCATAGCCGCATCATGATCGACTCGCAGATTCACGCACTTGAACAAATCCGGGCACCAGCACGATGGCTGAACGCCACTATCCGCCGCAATAGCGGGAGTTTACGCGATGAAAGTTTGACCCGTGCTCAATGTATTCGTGAAATGATCATGATGGGTTTGCGTTTAAGAGGTGGCATTGACCGAAAATGGTTTATGCGTCGCTTAGGCGTGGACCTTAATAACGCATTAGATCTTCCCGCCGTTCAACGTATGGAGAACGCGGGGCTAATCGTGAACGATGCAGCCAGCCTCCGACTAAGTGCACGCGGTCGCACATTGCTCGACACAGTGTTGGCTACGCTTTTGCCCTAATTCCGCTAATTGAACTACTGCATTGGCCCACCGTCAAAGCCGGGCCGTGGTGGGTCGATGACCTTAAAACCGTCCGCTGACACCTCATAAATCGCAAGGGCTCGTTCAGCAACGCCGTCAAGTCCGAAGCGGAACACCCCTTGAATCCCGGCAAAACCGTTGGTGGCTGATAACGCGCCGGCCTCGGTGGAGTGAACCGAATCAATTTGCCGGGTTCGAATTAACATTCCCGCTAACGAAATGGCGTCATAGGCAAGTGCAGCACCGTGCGGCGGCTGGGAGTCAAAGCTGACCTGGTACTTTTGCTCAAAGCGGGCCCACTTGCCTGGCGGCGGGGCCGCAAACCAACCACCTTTCAGGGCTGGCTCACCCGGAATGTTTTCATGATGCCAAAGTTCCGTGCCCAATAATCGAACCCTTGTTGTCTCGATATCAAAAGAGAGAAAACTCGCAAGTGATCGCAACTGCCTACCTCCGGCGGCAATTAACACACCGTCTATGGGTTGCTGGCTAGGGGAATCGGATGACTTGTAAAGCCCGGCCATACGCTGCACAACTTCCTCCGCATCAGATCCATCAGTTGCAAAATATTCTATTTGTCCAACTGACAAACCGGCACCTTGTACGCTCTCATCGAGTGCCGCCACCACCGCATGACCGTAGTCGTTGTGGGGCACCAACGCGGCGACGCGGCGGACGCCAGAAGCAGCCGCATAAGTAACAATGCGCTTAATCTGCTGATCCGGAGTAAAACCGAATACGTATACTCCTTCACCAGCCACCGCGCGGTCATTTGAAAATCCGATTATCGCCACGCCACGTTCACGCGATGCCGGCGCTGCCGCACGAATTGACTCGCTGAAAAGTGGCCCAATTAACAACTGGGCACCTTCCTCGAGCGCTTCACTTGCCGCGTTTGCTGCGCCCTCGGGCGTTCCAGTGGTATCCTTAATAAGCAAGGTTGTAGCTAAATCAAGATTGTCGAACAGAGCTAATTGGGCTGCATTCAGCATTGCTTGGCCCAACTCTGAGTCGCGACCAGTGAGGGGTACCAGCAACGCTACAATAGACGTAGCCGATCCAACACCCGGAAACTCATCCCCCCCATCACCCGGTGCAACCATTGGCCGCTCTTCAACGCGGGTTATAGGTGTTACAATCCCCGGTGGTGGCACGTTAAGGTCTGTAACGGCGATGGCTGCACGCTCGGATTCAGCCATCAACTTTAGCATGTCCTCAGCCGACAAAGGCTCTTCACCACCTGATGTGACAGTGGAAACTGGAGCCTCGCCCACACTTGCATCACTAACGTCGGGATCAGACGCAAGCGGCACGTGAACTACGTCTGTCTCAATATTTAATTTTTTCCGGTTGTCGTTTTGCTGAGGCGAAGGTTGAACTTCAGTCAGATGCGGCATAAACCTGGGTGGCTCACATCCGAGTAGTGGTAACAGCAATGGCACGAGGACCAGCGCCAAGGCGCGGCGCAAAATCTGCAAAAGTGCGAAACAATTCACCACGGCTAAAATCCCGTCCAGTGGACCAACCCGCAACAGATGTACTCGCTAACAGTAGTGACAGCGGTACCACAAGTAAACTTACACCCGGTCTTTACATTGTTGCGACGCCAATCGGCAACTTGGGTGATGTCACTTTACGTGCACTTGAAGTGCTGAACAGCGTGAAACTTATCGCCTGCGAGGACACTCGGCACACTGGCAAACTTCTCACCAGATACGGCATCAGTACCCGGCGCACCGCATATCACGAACATAATGCCCGACGTGCGCTACCCGGTCTCCTACGGTTGCTACGAGGTGGCGCCGCAATTGCACTAGTTTCGGACGCGGGGACACCTCTTATCTCCGATCCGGGATATAGGTTAGTAAGTGAGGCGATTGCCGCACGCGTATCGATTATTCCAGTGCCGGGGCCGTCCGCTCCGCTCGCCGCCCTTGTAATCTCTGGCTTACCGAGCAACCGGTTTTTCTTTGTTGGATTTCTACCCCAGGCATCGGAAGCTCGCCAAAACGCTCTCCGGCAGCTTTCCGACCTCAAAGTAACATTGTTGTTCTTAGAGAGCCCACGCCGACTTGCGGCCACGCTCGAAGACATGGCGTATACTTTAGGTGAACGAGAAGTCGCAATAGCCCGCGAGCTCACCAAAATACACGAGGAAGTCTCCCGAGGCTCATTGGCAGAACTCGCGTCCCGGTATCGAAGTGAGGCTGAATCCGGCAGAGTCCCGCGGGGAGAAGTAGTGATCGTGGTTGGTCCGCCCTCCAAAGATCATTCGGGCGTTCTGAATCAGGGTGCTATTAAAGAATCAGACAAACTACTCCGAGTGGCACTCCAAAGTATGGGCACTAAGAAAGCGGCAGAAACCGTCGCAAGTGCCACTGGCCTAAGCCGCCGCAGCCTTTACGCGCGTGCCCTAATATTAATAAATGCGCGAGAGTAAACCGTGGCTCGCGACACCTCCTTCAAGATTCCCGCGAGCGTCTGAAAATTAACACCATTATGCTAGTCTCTTCGCCCCCTATATCTTTCTTGCACAATGCCCTGCCTTCGGCGCATGTTTTGTTGGATTTAGTATTTTGTTGGAGACGGAACTTATTTACGGGCCCTCCTGGCAATCACATCACCAAGCCATACCACAAGGAGCGCCAATGACTTCGGTGCACAAGGAAACACTGACCCGTGCAGGTAAAAGTGCATTGCTATTGTGCAGCGTTATTGCAATGGCGTCGCAATGCTCCTGCACACCTGTCGGCACAGCCATCGGAGCAAGTGCAAGGGTGGGCATAGCATTAGCGGAGGACCGCCCGATCAACGAGGTAGTAAGTGACGCTGCCCTTAAGGTAGCGATCAATACACAACTATTAGAAGCCTCGTTCCAGGATTTATTTTGGACCGTCAAAACCACCGTCTTCGAGGGCCGAGTATTACTGACAGGCCGCGTAGCAAGAAACAATCTCCGCGACAAAACAAGCGAAATCGTGTGGGGGATAGGTGGGGTACGAGAAGTGCTGAACGAACTAGAAGTGGGCGACGGTAGAGATGTTGCCGACTCGGCGCGCGATAGAATTATTACAGTCTCATTGCGCAGTAAGATCCTTGGTGACCAGCAAATCTCCGGAATCAACTACAAAATTAGTACTTATAATCATGCAATTTATCTTATTGGGGTAGCTCAAAGCCGAAACGAAATGGATCGAGTGGTCGCGCATGCCCGTGAGGTCCGATATGTTCGCAAGTTGGTTAACTATGTATTGCTGTCCAAGGACCCACGCCGTGCGCAATAGCGTCAGACTCCAGCCGTGGATGGAGATCATTCAATGACTTTTTCGGTCGCAATACAAATGGACCCGATCGAACATATTGACGTCTCCGCTGATTCAACGTTTGCCATTGCCCTAGAGGGTCAAGCTCGGGGCCATAGGCTGTACCACTACTTGCCGCGCGATCTCAAGTTACACTGCGGTCGCCTGACTGCCAAAGGCCGAGGCCTTAAGTTGCGTCGGCAGTCCAGAGATTATTACACGCTTGGGCCTGAGCAGACTCTCGATCTGTCAAATATGGATGTGATCCTTATGCGTCAGGATCCGCCGTTCGACATGGCCTACATCACCGCTACTCACCTGCTGGAGCACATCCACCCCAAAACTCTCGTAGTAAATGACCCGGTCGCAGTCCGCAATGCGCCAGAAAAATTATTTGTCACACAGTTTCCCGACCTCATGCCGCCGACATTAATTACCTCCGATCGTGACTCTGTGACGCAATTTCGAGCGGAACATGGAGATATAATTATAAAGCCGTTATTCGGTAACGGCGGCGCAGGTGTTTTTCATATAGGCCCCGACGACGAAAATCTTAGCGCTTTATTCGAGATGTTTACTAGCACTCGGCGAGAACCAATGATCATTCAGCGTTACCTTCCAGCAGTGCGCGCTGGCGACAAACGAATCATATTGATAGATGGTGAGGCAGCCGGCGCCATTAATCGAGTGCCGCCAGCAGGTGAAGCGCGCGCCAATATGCATGTCGGCGCGCGCGCAGAGCCAGCAGATTTAACAGATAAAGAACGCGAAATTTGCGCCACCATCGGTCCAAGCCTAAAAAGGCAAGGGCTAATATTTGTCGGAATCGACGTAATTGGAGGTTACCTTACTGAGATCAACGTTACCTCCCCGACGGGCCTTCAGGAGTACGAACGCTTTACCGGGACCTCGCTATCAGCCCGTATTTGGGAATCGATCGAGGCAAGACAAATTTAACTAAGGCTGCCTTAAACTCAAACCATTATCAGAGTTTCATGGTGAGGGTTAACCCACCGTCAACGACCAGTTCTATACCTGTGACATATCGAGATTCCTCCGAAGCCAAAAATACCGCTGAGTGCGCAACATCCCATGCATCTCCCATCTTGCCCATCGGGCATAGCGCATCGCGTTCAGACACCATGGCTTCAACATCCTCATAGGCTTGCGACACCGCGCCCCTGATTAGAGGTGTATCCATAAGACCGGGTAATATTGCATTGCATCGAATTTGATGTTTTGCGTATTGAGTAGCGATATTGCGTGTGAGAGCGTTGACGGCCCCCTTTGAAGCACAATACGACACACAAGGATAGCCAAGGGAATAGAATGAGGCTATCGACGACACATTAATAATCGACCCACTTCCAGCCTCAACCATATGCGGTAAGACATTCTTAGCAGTTAGATACATGCTCTTGACGTTAACATTCATCAACCGATCCCAATTCTCTTCTTTTATCTCTTCAGGCCCGCCGGGCTCAACAATACCCACATTATTGTGGAGCACATCAATTCGACCGTAAGTTTCAACGCACGCGGCAACCAGCCTGCCCACTGAATCGCTGTCCGTCACATCGGCATTATAAATAACGCAGTCACCACCTTCTTGATCTATAATTGCTTTAGTTTCGGCTACCGCCTCAGTATTTATATCGACTGCGAACACCTGCGCGCCTTCACGCGCAAATTGAACCGCGCAGGCTTTGCCATTCCCCCAACCCGGCCCCGACGATCCGGCACCGGAGATGATTGCGACCGCGCCCTCTAATCTTTTCCCCATTGTCCCGCCCCATAATCGCGCATTCTGCTACCCAATTCCTCTGTCCGTATTGCTTTGGAGCATAACGAACTGTAGCTCCGTTCCACCCCCAGAGCCCTCTAACCTTTTATACCCAAAGCTCCCAAACACTAGCGCAGCCTGTCCCGACCGCACGCAAGTATTTACCCAGAATGTGGTGGCCTGACTCCCCCGAGTTTGCGGCCACCAAATATATGGCTGTGGAAATGCGAAACCTCCTGGTTGGCGTCCGTACCACAATTGGTCACCACACGATAGCCGGTCTTGGCAACGCCGAGTTTCCTCGCAACCCTACCAACTGCACGGACATAGGCCACCAGCTCGGCATCACTGGCTCGCTCAGAGAAATCATCAATCGATATGTATGCACCTTTCGGAATCACCAATACGTGAACCGGTGCTAATTTGCCGATGTCGTGAAAGGCAAGCACATGTTCGTCCTCATAAACCTTTTCTGCAGGAATTTCCCGCCGCAGTATACATGCGAAAATATTGTCGTTGTCGTAAGCCATCGCCATTCCTCTTAGCTTTTATTCTCTATGAGCTGGAAGCAAAGCGAATGCGTTTAGTTACCTTTGCCAACCTTCTTGGCATCAAGACCCGAAATCCCCTCACGACGAGTAAGTTCTGCATAGACGTCGGATGGAGAGAGTCCGCCATCCGCCCACAATATCATCAAGTGGAATAAGAGATCGGCGCTTTCCGAAGCCAACTCTCTTTTGTCGCCGCTCAGCGCCGCCAGTGCCGTTTCGACCGCTTCCTCGCCGACCTTCTGCGCGATTCTCGATGTGCCAGCTTGAAATTGCTGGGCAACATATGACTCCGCAGGGTCTACCTCGCGACGACTCAGAATGACTGCAAACAGCCGATCTAATATCTCCCCATTTGACTTAGCCATAAAGTTGCTCCGGCTCCGTCAGAACCTGACGCACTCGGGTAGTCCCTTCCTTCGTCATCGACGTAAAGAAACAGCTTCGCCGGCCAGTGTGACAAGCAACACCTGTTTGATCGACTAACGCTAAAAGCGTATCTCCGTCGCAGTCGACACACAGCTCTATAAGGCGCTGCACCTGACCCGACTGTTCGCCCTTGCGCCACAACCTTTCACGACTGCGCGAAAAATAACATAGATGACCCGTCGCAGTAGTCTCACTGACAGCGTCTAAGTTCATCCAAGCCAGCATCAGCACCTCACCAGAATCATGTTGCTGCGCGATCACTGGAACCAATCCATCAGCGTTAAACTTGACTAAATCAAGAAATTTATTGCTCATCGTGTTTTTCCCGCCACATCGTTCCTAACCGCTCGAAGGGGTACCAAATTGGGACGCTCAAGTCGCGTGCCCCAGCATACTTAGTTCTCCTGCCGTGACCTCGATAAGAACGGCCCGACATCTTCTTCTTCACAAGCGCACCGAAAGACCGGCCTTCCGCATGTGTGTTTTGGCTTGCCCAACTGAATAGGTCCCAAAATGAAATATAGAGGCCGCTAGTACAGCGCTTGCATGACCATCACGGGCCGCTTCAACCAGATGGTCAAGGTTGCCAGCGCCTCCCGATGCAATCACCGGAACCGTAACAGAGTCAGCGACTGCACGTGTTAAGGCCAAATCAAACCCGGCCTTCGTCCCATCACGGTCCATCGAGGTCAGCAAGATTTCCCCAGCACCAAGAGTGGCCATACGTCGAGCCCAGTCAAGAACATCAAGTCCCGTCACCTCTCGACCACCATGTGTAAATACTTGCCAGCGGCCAGATCCACACGCCTTGGCATCAATTGAAACAACAATGCACTGGGCGCCAAACTTCTCTGATGCCGCAGTCACAAGTGCTGGCTCTCTAACCGCCGCAGTATTAATAGTAACCTTGTCTGCACCAGCCATTAAGAGTTTACGGATATCGTTTATGCTTCGCACACCACCACCGACAGTCAGCGGCATAAAACAGGCATCAGCTGTCCGCGCAACTACGTCGAGGATGATATCGCGACGATCGCTGGAGGCCGTAATATCGAGAAAACAAAGTTCGTCTGCCCCAGCCGAATCATAAACGCTTGCTTGCTCCACGGGATCACCTGCATCGACCAAGTTTACAAAATTGACTCCCTTAACAACGCGACCATCGTTAACGTCGAGGCACGGAATAATGCGGGTCTTGAGCGTATTGTTCACGACGCCATCAACTTAAGCGCAGCCCCAACATCCAATTGGCCATCATAAAAAACTCGTCCGGCAATCACACCCATTACACCATCCTGTTCAAGCGCTTTGACCGCGCGCAAATCGTCTAAGGAAGCCACACCTCCGGAAGCAATCACCGGTGTAGAAACGCTTTTTGCAAAAGCCTTAATCGCAGCGATATTCACTCCAGCCATAACGCCGTCGCGACTGATGTCAGTAAAAATAATTGCTGCAACACCTGCGTCCTCGAAGCTCTGGCCAAGCTCCAAGACCGTTATGTCTGACTGCTCCACCCACCCCCGCACCGCTACTCGTCCCGCGCGCCCATCGATACCGACAGCTATACGTCCCGGAAAGGCCCGGCATGCACGCTTAACCAGAGCGGGGTCATGTAGGGCAGCGGTGCCCAGAATGACGCGTTCTATGCCAGCGTCGAGCCACGTCTCAACCGCTTTGAGGTCGCGGATGCCGCCCCCCAACTGAATCCGGATATTGGACGCGGCAACAATTTCTCCTACGACGTTTCCATTGACTGACCGTCCTTCAATCGCCCCATTTAGATCCACAACATGTAGCCACTCAAAACCATCAGCAGCGAAAACACGAGCCTGCCGCAATGGATCGCGAGAAAACACCGTCGCCTTGGTCATGTCGCCCTGAAAGAGACGAACACAGGCCCCATCCTTCAGATCAATCGCTGGAAATAGGAT
>JYMV01018542.1_pt1 | contig 10673 bp, 9 predicted proteins | sample 338911 | NCBI WGS metagenome assembly JYMV01 (sample SAMN03354496, study PRJNA234377) | hydrothermal vent metagenome | biome: Deep sea; feature: Hydrothermal plumes at the Eastern Lau Spreading Center, Western Pacific Ocean; material: Seawater | place: Tonga | collected 2009 | depth 2000 m m
CATCCGCTGGTATATTGACCACCAGGACTGGGTCAGTAACATTACTACCGGAACATATCGAGATTACTACAAACACCAATACGGTTGATTGAATTTTGATCACCGTTGATTATTACCAATTAACGGTTGATTGTTGATTGTGTCAGCTGAAATCTGTCCAAATCATGCCATTGATTCTTGAAGATGCTTTACTTTCTGCAGCCGACGGCCTGGTTCAGTCCGGAAGTAAAATCTGGTTCCATTTTCAAAAATATCCCTGGGATCTTGCCTGCCCGGAACAAAATCCTGGTGTTGGAGAACATCGAAGACACATAGAAACCCGCCTGACTCAAGGGTTACCTGACCCAAAATTAGCCCATGTCCTTTCCGGAACTTACCATTTAGGTATTTCCCCTCATATATACAGCTATTATCATCTGCTTGCAGATTTGTTACCTCATCTAATTGCTTCTCAAAAATTTCCGGTACTGGTTCCAGAATTTATGCCAACTCAATTTATTGATTTATTAAAAGAAGCAGAGTTTGAGGCACAGGTCTTGTCACCGGAAATTTTCATGGTAGAACGACTTTTAATTCCGGAAATGAACATTCCTGATTGGAACTCTGAGAAAGTTAAATTGATACAGTATTTTTTTGAAAAAATTGTTCCTCTAAAAAGCCTGCCAAATTCTCAGTCTTCAAATTCTGAAAAACGGATTTATGTTTCACGAAAATTAGCTGTTAAACGTCACTTATCAAATGAAGATGAGTTTTTACCATTACTGAAAAAACACAAATTCAGTAAGATTTATCTGGAGCATTTGAGTGTCCCGGAGCAAGTTCAGCTATTTAGATCTGCTTCGCACGTTATTGCAGCACATGGCGCAGGATTGACAAATATTTTGTTTGCGTCTGCTGATGTCAAAATTTTAGAGATACGACCAGTTCTCACAAGTGGCCAGTTTTGTTTTGAAAATTTATTTTCTCTGGGCTGGCCCGGAAGTGAACACCTCGTACCTCCCCTCAGCGGTGAATTTGCGCTTCCTTTAGAATTACTGGATGAAGTTTTGGAACGTTGGCAAGGTGAACCGAAAACCTGATTTTCCTGGAAGAATAAAATAAACACCAAACCGTCTGATCAGAACTCAGATCAGAACCGTTCCGCTACAATGTCTACAATGTGTTTGCCAATATTGAGAGAAGAAGTTGCTGCAGGTGATGGTGCATTACAGACATTAATGATGTTTTTGTTTTCCTGAATTAGAAAATCATCAACCAGTTTTCCGTTGGACAAAACTGCTTGTGCTCGAATGCCCGCCGGTGCGGTTTCCAAGTCATCTGCAGAAATTTCCGGTACCAGACGCTGTAATGCACGAACAAAAGCGGCCTTGCTGAAAGAACGCCACATTTCTCCTACTCCTGGACGCCAGTATTTTGCAGCTAATTTTATGAATCCTGAATAACTCAAAATTTCAGCTAGTTCCAAAAAATTAACAGTACTGCGACTGTAACCTTCCCTGGCAAAAGCCAGCACAGCATTTGGTCCACATTCCAGAGAACCATTAATCATACGTGTGAAATGTACACCTAAAAAGGGAAAACTTGGATCCGGAACGGGATATATTAAATTTCTGCACAAGTGATGTTTTTCAGGCCGTACCTCGTAGTATTCACCTCGGAACGGAATAATTTTTGATTCCGGAGGTTGAGTCATAGCTGTTATTTTGTCGGAATATAATCCGGCACAGTTAACTAGAAAACGCCCCTCAAATTCGCCTTGCTCAGTTTCTACGACTATGCGTTCAGAATGGCGAATACCAATCACTTTTGTGGAGCAATGAATCTGGTTATCTTCGTTATTCTGAAGATGCTTCGCAAATCGCTTGCAGACTTGTCCATAATCAACGATTCCTGCCTCCGGAACATGAACGGCTTTAATACCTGCTACATACGGTTCAAGTTCGTGCAGTTTTTCTGTACTGATCATTTCACAGCTGACTCCGTTGGTTCGCCCACGTTGATAAATTGTTTCTAAAGCAGGCAACTCAGCTTCAGAAATTGCTACAATCACTTTCCCGCAAATCTCAAAATCTATTTCTTCTTTGCGGCAAAAATCCTCCATCCTGGATTTTCCTTCAAGGCAGTTGAGCGCTTTTAGAGAGCCCGGTTTATAGTATATTCCTGTGTGCAGGACTCCTGAATTGTGTCCTGTTTGGTGGGCCGCCAACTGCTGTTCTTTTTCCAGTAGTGTAATTTTAAGCAGTGGATAATCAAGGGTGAATTGGTAGGCCGTGGCGAGTCCAACAATACCCCCACCGATAATAATGATGTCAGTTTGCTGCATTTTGTTTGGTTCTGCACCTCACTGAATCAAGAGCACGACCAATTCCTTACAGCCGTGAACTCCATAAACGAGGGTTTGTTCTATATCAGCAGTTTTTGAAGGACCTGAAATCAGGAGCGCATTACTCGGCATTTCGGAATTCCAGTTTTCAGTGGTCATTGCTTCCAAAAAATTGTTGTAAATTGTGTCTGCATAAAGCACCGCGATGTGAATCGGCGGGATCAGCGACATCAAACGAGGTTCTTCCGGAGTGGGCCAAAGTATGAGCGAACCGGTTTCCGCTATGCCGCCAAGGGTTGTAGTAATGGCCGCATCAATGCCAAACAGCAAATCTTTAGATTCCTCAATCGGTTTTTCATAATATACTAATTCCGGTATTTCCTCAGGAGTCTGTTGGTACATCTCCCGGAGCTTTTGGGCCAAATCAGTATTTGTTCCGTAAAGTATTTTTTCAATATTTTTTTCTTTTACAACCCCTCTGAACATCCTTCCCCAGGAACTTTTCGAACAAGGTAAAACTTCAGTATGAACGGCTTCCATCTTTTGTTTCAGCTGCTCAACTTTCTCCTGCAAAGACCAGCGCTTGTATTCCATAACCGGATATTTCCGGGATGTAATATCTGGAACTACAGAGGATATTCTGAGATTCGAAAGAATATTTTCACGTGCAGTTGCTGTATTATTCATCAATCAATCCTTCCTCCCGGGCAAGTTGATGTAAACTTTTTTTGGCAAAACGCGGCTTTGAGCGTACCGAAGTCCAATTGCGGAGAAGCGGCAGCCATTCCGGCATATAATTTCCAACCTTGCTTAATTTATAGCTTTTCAGCTGATACAAAATCGGATTCGCATAAACCATTCCCCAACATTTCCAAATTAAACTTTCGGTTTTTGCTTTCAAACCTCCGGATTCAGTGAACGGAATATTCCGTTTATTTTCAGCTTTATCGTGACGCAGGCGCAGAAGGATATCTGTAATCGGAATTTTGACTGGACAAACCTCAACGCAGGCCCCGCACAAACTCGACGCATCTGCTAAGTGTCCCGCTTCGTGCAGACTCTTGATTTGCGGCGTAAGAATTTTTCCGATGGGACCGGGGTATGTCGCACCGTAGGCATGGCCGCCGATGCGAGTATAAACAGGACAATGATTCATGCATGCTCCGCAGCGGATGCAGAGCAAAGTGTCCCGCAGCAACTCGTCAGAGTGCATCCGGGAACGTCCATTATCCAATAAAATTAAATGCACTTCAAGTGGGCCGTCTTTCTCAACTGATTTGCGTGGAGAAGTGATCATATTGAAATAGGTCGTGATGGCCTGTCCGGTTGCGGAACGTGTCAACAAACTCAACAATGGAGGAACATCATCAAGCCGCTGTAACACTTTTTCAATACCCATCACTGCCACATGAACTGGAGGCAAAGTCGTGCAAAATCTGCCGTTGCCCTCGTTTTCAACCAAACAAAGGGTTCCGGTTTCCGCCACCGCAAAGTTGACCCCTGAAACGCCCATATCCGCTTCATAAAACTTCTTACGCAAAACTTTCCGGGCAATGGCGGTCATTTCCTCTGCACTCTCAGCTAACGTTTCAGGATCTACTTTTTCGTGAAACATCTGAGAAATTTGTTCCTTATTTTTATGAATTGCAGGCATTATTATATGCGAAGGCAACTCATGGTCAACCTGTATAATATATTCCCCCAAGTCTGCTTCAAGAGCTTCAATACCATGCTGTCCAAGAAAATGATTCAATTCCATTTCCTCGGAAACCATCGATTTGCCTTTGACCACACTTTTCACTTTATGCCGCTGGGCGATTTCAAGTACCAACTTGTTGGCCTCATCAACTGTTTCAGCCCAATGAACCTGAATACCGTTTGCGGTGCAATTGGCCTCCAACTGTTCCAGCAGTTCCGGAAGCTTTCGTAAAGCATTTGCCCGAATCAAACTCCCCAATTCCCTTAGTTGTTGCCATTCTTCTGCATCCGGAAACACGGCTTGTCGTTTTTCCATCAATCCGGACATCGCCCTTTTAAAATTACGGCGCAACTGCGGGTTATTCAGTGCAGAAAAAGTGTCTCTCTGAAATTTTTCAGGGGAAAGCATAGGGGCTTTCTATAGATTTCATTCCAAATCAGTTACCGCACCCAGCGATGCAGAGCTTACGGTTTTTGCATATTTAGCAAGTACTCCGCGGGTGTAACGCGCTTCCGGACGAGTCCAGTTTGCTTGACGTGTTTTTACTTCTTCTTCCGGAATTTCCAAATCTATTTTTCTATTCAGAATATCTATTGTGATTGAGTCACCATTTTCAACAATAGCCAGCAAACCACCTTCGTGTGCTTCCGGAGTTATGTGTCCAATCACAAAACCATGAGAACCTCCTGAAAAACGTCCATCAGTAATCAGGGCAACATCCTGACCCAGACCTCGACCCATGATTGCAGAGGTTGGTGATAGCATTTCACGCATTCCCGGCCCGCCTTTTGGACCTTCGTAACGAATAACAATCACATCTCCTTTAACTACGGTTCCGTCTAAAATGCGATCCAGCGCTTCTTCTTCAGAATTAAAAACACGTGCTGTTCCTTTGAAATATTCACCCTCTTTACCAGAAATTTTAGCGACTGCACCTTCAGATGCAAGATTGCCACGGAGAATTACAAGGTGACCTGTTTTTTTAATGGGATCTGCCAGTGAATGCACAATCTCTTGATCGTCCTTATAAGGAGTAACGTTTTCCAGATTTTCTCGAACTGTTTTTCCGGTAACAGTCATACAGCCCCCATGCAGTATACCTCCATCTAGCAGCATTTTCATCAAAGGTGGTAATCCACCTATTTTGACGAAATTACTCATAAAATATTTCCCGCTTGGTTTCAAATCGGCCAGCACTGGTGCTTTTTCGCCAATTTTCAAAAAGTCATCCAGTTCAAGTTTGATGTTTGCGGCATGAGCCATGGCCAGCAAATGCAAAACCGCATTGGTCGAACCACCGAGAGCCATTACTACTGTGATTGCATTTTCAAAGGCTTCGCGTGTCAGGATGTCTCGTGGGCAAATGTTGTCTTCGATCAAGCGCAAAACCGCTTCCCCTGCTTCCACACAATCCCGAACTTTATCCTCGGAAACCGCTTCTTGTGCGGAACTGTTCGGTAAGCTCATACCAAGAGCTTCAATGGCGGAAGCCATTGTGTTAGCCGTGTACATACCACCACACGATCCGGCACCCGGAATGGCGCAGGATTCGACTTCTTCCAGTTCGTTTTGTGTAATCGAACCTGCGGCTTCTTTCCCTACCGCCTCAAAAATAGAAACAATATCAACGTCTTGACCTTTGTGAGTCCCGGGAAGAATCGTTCCTCCATAGACAAAAACCGCAGGACGATTTAGTCTGGCAATAGCAATTAAACAGCCGGGCATATTTTTGTCACATCCGCCAATGGTAACCAGCCCGTCGTAACTTTGACAGCCGACAACCGTTTCAATTGAATCGGCAATTACTTCACGTGAAACCAGTGAATATTTCATACCCTCGGTTCCCATTGATATGCCGTCTGAAACTGTAATTGTTCCGAAAATTAAAGGCATTCCTTTTGCTTTTCGAACACCTCGTGCGGCATGCTCAGCTAAAGCGTTAATGTGCATATTGCATGGTGTAACAGTACCCCATGTGGAAGCGATGCCAACCTGTGATTTCTGAAAATCTCCTTTTTTGAATCCAACGCCGTAAAGCATCCCCCTGCTGGCAGCACGTGCATTTGTTTCAGTTACAAGTTTTGAATAGCGACGGTGTCCGCTTCCTTTTGGTTGTGTTTTATCTTTCATTGAGGTCCCCTTTCGGTTTAATGAGATAAGTATTAAATCTGGTTTTTAGCATTCTACAAGGCCCTGTAGATTTTAATCAGCTAAACATACTATCTGTTTTATCGCATCACATAAAGGAAGACAAGAGTTTCAACGAAGAAAAATATCGGGAAACAGGAATTTCCGTTCAGAATTATTATACTTCTTTAATTAATTCTAAATCCGGTGGGAGTGCTGTGGCAGCAATGGTGCCGTTGACATGGAGAGTGTTTGGTAAAACTTCGACAAAAAAATCCTGTAAGGCGGGTGACAGTTCTACTGCAAAGCGGTGGGAAATGGCCATCAAAAACAGATAAACCAGTCCACGGCAATTCCACATTTGTAAAAGTGTCGTAGTGAAAAAAGGATCTTCTTCAACATAAATAACAGCATTTTTACCTGTCAGAAAATGGCCGCTAAACATCAATTTGAAAAACACGTCCGGATATTCGTCAAGTTTTTTTTGATGGTTCTGGTCAAAAAAAGCTGTACCAATTTGAAAAACACATAACTTATCTTTTTCAATTTCGATGGTCTTTGCCTTTTCCAGCGGGAAAAAAAACCTGAAAGGCAGCCGAGCATGAATCAGCATGCTCCATTCTGCTTTACGATCCAATACACGAGCCGTATCTTCCATCGAGCGGAAATAAATAGACTCCTCCTCTTCCTGTTTGTATTTAGGTACTACTCCCCACCTTTCTGCTGCATGGTACTCTTGTCCCCGCTGCATTAGTAATTCCAGTGTAAAATTGTGACTTGCAGCAATTACTTGTACATTTCCTCCATGCAAATGTTGGAAATAATTTGCAAATTCATCTCTATATTCTTCAACCCTGGAACGGAAATACGGTGAAGAACATTCCGGAACTGGACGAAAACTGGCGGACAACTTTTCTAAAGGCTCCGCATAAGAGGTGCATAGCTGTTCATATGGGGACATGGTTTCTTCAGAAATCTCTAAACTGACTGAATCAAAATTATTACCCCTTTCAACTTGCTTTTCCTCAATTGTAAATGCTTGCGGTGCTGTCTCAGTTTTTTTAGATTGATCTGAAATTGGGACACCTTCTGTTTCGGTATCTACCGGAGTTTGTAGCTTTGTTGACTCTTCACGTACTTCAGCCTGGTCTGAAGTTTTTGAAAACTGTTCCTTTACCAACTGCTCTATCATCCGGAAATCAATATTTTCCGTCAATAGATCAATGGATCCATCTTCATCGTTTTTAAACTTAGAGGTCAGCTTTGCTAAGTGACTTTGCTGTGTTTTGTAATATTTTGGATTTTTACTTAACCGTTTTAAACGTTTCAAAAAATAACGGTTTTTAAGCATTAGGTATGCACGATAATTTGATGAAAATAACGTTCGCAGACGTTCCGTAAAAAATTTGTTCCGGAGCGCCTCCGGAGCCTCGGAAACCACAACCATTTTTTCTGCCAGCACATCTTCTTCATACAGATCTTCCCGCCGACATTTGAGGACTTTACTCAAGGCCTCTTCCAGACGGGATTTGTAGGCATCAAGAGCCGTAGATTCACGTGAGTTATTTGTAAACTGTTCTAACTTCTGAATGACCATTAAAGAACGGTAACTTTTTTCTATTCCAGGAAGTACAACTTTTAAGCCTTTGGTGTCATCATAGTTCGCAACCAGGCGCATTACTGACTTCATGTCATAGAGTTGCAGGGAGTGCATGAAGGCCTGCTGTTCAACAGTTATAGGAGCATCAGGTATAAATGAATTGGATTCTGCAAAAAAATGATGAATTGTTGAGGATAATCTTGTGCCAAACTGCTTTAGAATTTCCGGAGCACCCTGCTCACTTCCTCGTTTTAGCATTTCTGCTTCGATAAACTCAATGTGATCTTTCCACTCGGATTGTTTCACTTTGGGGATTTGAGTTGTAGCAGATTGGATTTAAAAAGTATTAGAAGTTTCAGAAGTATAAAGTGGGGTGATGGTTAAAACTCTTATTTCAACATTTCCACAATATCCAAGTGGCCCTGTTGTTCTGCGATAACAAGAGCAGTCCGTTCTAACAAATCTGACAATGATGGGTCAGCATTTGCGTCAACGAGCAATTTAACGGTATCGGTGCGCCCTTCCAAAGCAGCTTCCATCAATGCGGAACTTCCACTCTTGCTTTGCCAATTAATTTTTGCTCCGTGTTTAATCAACAGCCGCGCAATTTCAGTCCTGCCCTCATTTCCAGCAAGCATCAGTGAGGAGATACCTTCCGCATCAGCTGCATTAACATCAGCCTTCCAGTCGAGCAATAAGCTTACAACGCGTTCTCGACCCTCAAGTGTTGCAAACATCAATGCAGTCATTTTTTGATTGTCCGCAATATTAACCTTTGCACAGCAGACGCTTTACAACACCATATCGTCCAAAAGAACTAGCCTCCATCAGTGCAGTACGACCCACATCGTCAGATTTATTCACTTGAGCTCCTTTTGTCAACAGTTGATTGACAACACTCAAGCGACCTTCGATAGAAGCGCTTATCAGTTCATAAAACGGTTCAGAGACCCTCATTTCTGTAGAATCAACTTGTAAATCAACCTCCTCCCGACTGCTGCCAAACAAGTTTTCCGGTGTAATAAGATTATTTTGAACTTGAACAATTTCAGACTTTGCACCACGGATTGTGAGGTAATTAACGACTTCCAAATAACCATTACTGGCAGCGGCCAAAAGTGCTGTGAAACCTTCTTCATTAACAGCATTTATTTCTGCACCTGCATCGAGTAGCAAACGAACAATTCCTAAATATCCCTCAAATGAGGCTACAATAAGAGCAGTTTCTCCGTAATTTGTGCGGATATTTACATTTGAATTATACTCAAGCAACAGGCGTACTGCGGACAGTTGTCCTTCAAGTGCAGCAAAAAACAGCGGCGTTGAACCGTCTTCAATAGTGCTGTTCACGTTTGCACCGTGTTCCAACAAAATTTTTGTCATTTCTGTATCGCCGTAACGTACCGATATGGTTAAAGGCGTCAGTCCCAAACCATCTTTGCTTTCGAGATCAGGTTCGTTCTCCAGCAAGACGAGCGCAGTTTCATGATTGCCGAAAAGCACGGCCTGCATCAACGCGTTTCTTCCGGAAATATCTTTGCTTTTCAAGTCTGCTCCGGATGCAATCATTTCCCGCATTTGCTCAGCAGTACCACTTCCTGCTACTTGAGACAAATCCAATTCATTTTCAGCAAACACAAGTGTGCCTGCCAAAAACAGAAACGGATAAATGAATAAATGAAAACGCATTTTGGGTGTTTGTTCTTTTTGCTTAATGTTTTTCTATTTTTTCACTTTTAGATGTTTTTTGCTCCGTAAAGCAGCACCAAGCCCTGAATAACGTAAAACTTTGTGCATTGCGGCAGACTCAAGAACCCTTTGATCTCCCATTATTAAAACAGATTTTTTTGCTCTTGTCAGCGCAGTATAAAGCATTTCGCGACTCATTAATTCCCGTTGAGTTCTTTTTTCTGACTCACTGTTCTCCCCCACTGTAGTAAATGCAGGCAAGATCAACGCCAGATGATCATATTCTGACCCCTGGCTTTTGTGAACAGAGGTTGCGTAAGCTGGATGCAAATGATGCAGCTCATGCACATAAAATGTTTTGTGTTCTTCTTCAACAGGAAAAACTGCTTTCAACTCTACTTTTTTAGTTACAGGATGTATAAATTTTAAAAAGATTCCCTGATCTCCATTGAAAAGTTTATGCTGATAATTGTTTTCTGACACCATCACTGGTTCACCAGGATAGTGCTCCGAAAATAAATGCTTAGTTCCGTTTTCTGCAAGCCAACATTTTAGAATTATTTGATTAAGTGCTTCAGCTCCAGTTGACAAAACTTGAGTTGCCGTTAAAATTCGAAAACGCTTTAAATAATTAAACAAATAATCCAGTTGAGAAGCATCAGATTCTACTGCATCAAGCAGATATTCCCGCTGTACCAGAAACATAAATTTTTCATCCCGCAAAAATCGCTTAACCCACCACTGTGCAAATTCTAACAATTGATTCGGAGAATTTGGCTGATTAAGGAACATCACCTTTTCCGACTCCGCCTCTTCAAGACCTTTCAATCTCCGGATAATTTCGTGATTTGGGGATTCGGTTTCAAAAAGCAACTCCGGACGCGGATTGAGCTCCATTTCCTTGACTGTGCTGGCCACTCCAAGAATATTACGCCCTGCAGGATCACTGATTTTTTGTCGGTAACTATGAACCAATCTTACTACCGGCACGGGATTATCCACTGCAACTTCCGGGACAGAATCACTATTTTCTGCAGTCAATTCCTGCAACACAGCGCCATTTCCAATTGACGGCAGTTGCTGAGTGTCTCCCAGGAGAATAATCCGTGGAACAGATGACTGGTACTGCAGTTCTGAAAAGGCTGCTCTCAACAAAGAAATCATCAAATCCTGATCAATCATCGACCCTTCATCTATTATCAGCAAGTCGTGTTCCAAAGGGGCATATTCGTGAT
>JYMV01045437.1_pt1 | contig 10673 bp, 17 predicted proteins | sample 338911 | NCBI WGS metagenome assembly JYMV01 (sample SAMN03354496, study PRJNA234377) | hydrothermal vent metagenome | biome: Deep sea; feature: Hydrothermal plumes at the Eastern Lau Spreading Center, Western Pacific Ocean; material: Seawater | place: Tonga | collected 2009 | depth 2000 m m
TGAGGCCGCCAACATAGGGCAAAGCGAGTCCCTACGCGCCCTTTCTCGGGTGTTTGTGACAAGGACGGAAGAGTATTCGATTACCTTCGGGGCGTTTGACCTTGAGAATATTGCCCTTGCTCTTCTGCGCGACGAACAAGGCTCAAAGGTGACCCTGCAGTCAGTGAGGGATGCGCGAGGCAACCCCCTTGTTCTTACTCTCGGCGGGAAAGGTGTTGATGTCCCGACCTTAGCCCCCCAGCGCCTGCCTTCAGGGGCCATTACTGGAGAAAGCTTCCGACTAAAAAGGGTGTCCTCGTTAGAGTCGCTCGTCTCTGAATTGCGCAAGGCGCATAAGCTCATCACCATGCACGCGGATAAACTTGGCGGCAAGAAGGTGACGCGCTTTTCCTTTGCCAGCGAGCAGCAGGCTTCCTATGTGACGGCGCAGATAGCCGCCCACGCTAAAATCATGAACGAAACTCTCTATGATTTCAGGCGCGTGTTCGGTGTTCTCGATGAAGACATTGCCCGACAAATGAACTCAATGATTACTGACCCCAACAAGGCCATTGATGTTCTGGAGACGGTGACTGAGCGATACATATCGCTACAGCGCATGCCCAATATTCGGAGGACTAAGGTTCAGCAAGCAAACAAAAATGCTGCACGGATTAGCCGCCAATTAGTAGAGGTATCCAAAACTCTAAGTGGTGAGGCGGTTTTTATTCCGACAGACCTCTTGAAAGAATTTGAGAGCATAATCAACGGCCTGATTAAAGACCTTGACGCTATTACGCCCGAGGCTACACTCCTCCAGTCCTACGTTCTCGGCCCTGTTGGCAAGGGCCTCAACACCTATCTTAGTTGGTGGCGGCAAAGTGTTCTTACAGGGATCTTGCTGCCCAACCCTCGTTATTGGACGAACAATGTCCTGGGCGATTGGTCGCAGATGGTCACCAGCATCGGCGTCGTGGACGGCTCAAAGCTTTCCTTTCAGAATCTATTTGCCAATTTTGAGGTGGGCGGATTCAAGCCTCACACCACACTACTTGAGTTGTCGGAGAAGGCAGCGGGGAAGCCTGTCCTTGGCACGGCAATGAACGCCCTCTTCAACCCCCGGCTTCACCACATCTGGTCAGGCAAGCGTGGGGTCATTACCCTCCCAGGGGGGCGTCAGTTGCCCTACGATGTACTGCGTCAATGGTTGGTGAAGGACGGCATCCTCGACAGCTTCACGCAGGCTGAGTTGGTGAATGAGATGCGAGCCGTTCTGGAGTCGCAAAGTTGGTGGAAAAAAGCCGCATCCCCGGAGTGGTTGCGCGAATGGCAGTTCAACCTTCAGGCCCATGCAACAATGGTCCAGCAGCGCCAAAGGACTGCGCTATACCTCCACCTGCTGGAAAAGGGGCACTCAAGAGCCGACGCGCGGAAGATGACCCTTGAAGCCTTATACGACTGGCGGAACTCTTTTGGTAAGGCAGAAGCTGCTGCAGTTACGAAGTTCCTACCATTCTGGCGGTTCCACAAGCTTGCGATGAAGCAGATGGGTGTTGCCATGACGGAAGCCTGGACGATGCCAGCAGGGCAGTATGCTAAGCGCATGCTGACCGGACGCACTAAGTACCAACGCATGCGCGGTCAGGCTGTTGTCGCCGGCAACATCCCCAACATGCTCAGCCCCGAAGACGAGGAGTCTTGGCTTGATGACGAGGGGAGGATGAACCTTCTCGCTCGCGTTCTAACGCCCCCTTGGGCCGGGCACCTCATGTCCTACAATGCACCCGACAGGCTTTCCCAACCTCAGTGGGATTGGATGAGAAACAACCTGGGACATAAAGACGCAGCAATGAACCGGGGAGGATACCGCATTTGGTACGGCCCCCAACTTACGGCCATCCATCAGTTGGAGATCTTCTCCTCGTTCTTCACCTTAGCAACAGCAGGCGTTGCCACGGCGGCGGGATGGAAGTTTCACGGCGGCGACACAGGGCACTATCTGGCAGACGGTTGGGAGCGACAAGTGTTTGAGCCTTGGGGCGGGATGATGATGCGCCCTGTTCAGATGTTTGCCGGAATGGTGGCCGGTAAAGCGGGGATTGATATTGGCTTTGCCCCTGGTCGGTTCCAGCCCTCTCGGGCAAAGCTCAACCCCGGCGACAAGGTGTTGTTTTCGCTTGCAAGACTGGCCACGCCATTTGACTCATTCTTCGCCACGGGCATCGAGGATAAGCAGGGCCGCGCCACCGCGAACCCTGTCGCCCTTATGCTTCTGCGCGAAATGCCGTTCATAGGACTCCAGGTCGGGCCGATGCTCAACAAGGCCATTAAAGCTCGCGGGTTCACCAAGGCCGACCCCGAGTGGGGCATGTGGCATGGCCTTGCGTACTACTGGGCTGCGTGGTTCGGGGTGGCCCGGCCATATGAATACGGTCTTGAGAAGAATGCGAGCCAAGTGACTCGGGATCTTGAGATGCGCCTGAAGGCTGCATCATCAGGCGAGAAGTACTACTATGAATACCTCAAGAACAATTACTATTAACCAACGCGCCTAATGAAGAATTAGGGCATCTCTCGAAGAGAGGAGATCAAAATGCAAGTCATCGGATCACGAAGAAAAACACCACCAGCAATAGACCACCCCTATACTGCTGCCGCTAAAGTCTGGTCTTTGGCTGACCTAAGCCAAAACCAATTGGTCATTACAACGTCAGTCCACGGGCACTACCCGGCGGTTAGTCTTGCGGACTCGACAGACACGAAGCTAAGCCAGGGCCGGCTAATGATCGCCAAACACGGTTGTTCGGCAGGCCAGCACTGTGTTGTGCTTCCCTGGCGCAAAATCACAGGCATCGACACCTCGAAGCGTCTGGCGGGTGACCCTATCTTTCTTGGGGCAGGCGGCGACTTTGTGTTTTCTCCCCCGAAAAACGCTGCGTTTGTGCGCCAAGTGGGGACGGTGTTGCTTCCTGCTGTTGACGGCGCAATCATTCTCGATGTCACAAGTGAATCGAACCACAAAAACTCGATGAGTGCAGCGCATGTTCAGCCCGCACAGTCTCAGACTGTTGGGACCCTGCCTGTGATGTATCGCTTTGATGTTGACGCGAGCGGAAAAGCAAAAAAGGTAAGTCTAAACTTCCCTATTCACATAATTGATGTGTGGGCCGTGAAGACAGGTGACACGTCGAAAACGGGAACAATCACCGTTGCGAACGGTAAGGGTGACCTGTTTTCTCCACTTTCTTTCACGGGAGTTGACTCAGGCGACATTGTACGCGTTACAAAACTTCCAACCGATGGTAGACGATCCATTGCAGGCGGACACCTGTCTGTGATAACTTCTGGCAAGAATACAGCCTGCCAGATTTACATTCTTGCTGAGCGAGAGGGGTAGCATGGGCAAAATAAAAGCAGTTTGGACACAAGTTTCAGGTCAAGCGACCAGTGTTGGCGACGTAACATCAGGCGCACAACTGGTCACAGTTAGCCTGACAGTACCGCATAGAGGTCTCATCCGTAGAGTGCGCGTTCGAGATGACGGCACAGGAACGGGGACCCCGACTATTGCAGCGTCAATAGCCCACTCGGCAGCAGGGGCCACTGGGTTGGGCGTGGTTCTCGCCTATGCTCTCGCGGCAAATCCGCTGGACTCCGAGGAAACTATTTATTATCAGGTTGTTGAGAGTGGTACGGCGAGCCGTACAGGGACTCTTTACGTTGACGTTTGGACTAACGATGCAAACAAGGATCATGTCTTGGACATTGTTATTGACATTGAAAACTTAGGGTAGGGGGCAGTATGGCAAGGATCGGAGCAGGGACATCTGCAGCACGCACAGTACCCCCGGCGCCCGTCGTTGCAGGCGGCGGCGGAGGCGGAGGGAACGAATGGAAAGATTGGATCGATCTTCCATTAGACCCCAGCGATGGATGGACAATTACCACCGCGCCTAACGCGGCCAATGCCGGGGCCACCGTTGCCAAGGTGGGTGACGAGCTTCATTTCAAAGTGCCCAACAGTGGGAGTATGCGTATCCAGGGTTCTCAAATGAATGGCCTCTTCATGGCGCGGTCTATCCACATTAAGCCGTGGGAAGATGCAGGGATTACAAAGCCTGCTGGGGCCACCGACAGCCAGTACGAGCCAGAAGCGATTCAGTACAAAATCGAAATAGAATTCGCGACTTCGAATCTCGGGCCTATCTCCGGCGGATCTGTGGTGGGTGCTGAAGGAACATATCTCACATGCCTTGTGGGGCTGGCTGGTTTTCCTACGGATCAAGGCGGAAACCCTGTGCCTTCTTCCGATTATCGTTGGTCTGCTGCCCAAGTGTACAAAAACTACGGCGGCAATCCAGCAACGGACTCCCGTCTCAACTTGTACACATCAGGCTATAAGTCTTACTCTACCAACAACGGAATGCAAGGCACAAAACAATGGAAGAACCAGCAGAACGGCGGCGAAGCAGGGTCACATAACGCAATTGTTTATGCCACTTCCCCACTCAGAAAAGAAGAGGGCTCTGGGCCATACGGGCGATCCAATATCCAGGCGGGCAGTTACGATAACACCACCCCTTTCGCGGGGATGTGTACGCTTAATCAGCAATTGTTTGATAACTCTACAAAATTCAGTATGCCGATGGCTGGCCAAAGCGCCCCGCCGTTCTGGCATGTTGCGCTCTGGTTCGGGACGAATACAACCACAAGTGGAAAGGGTGAGATTCGTATAAAGAAGATCCGTATGTATCTCCAGCCCGTTCAAAATAGGTTCGCGCTATGAGTATAATTACAATCGATTGCAGTAGTTCGATATCAGCACAAGTAATAGTGTCAGCCGTTGAAGCCGGAGAGCTTTGGGGTGTGGACATGGGCACAACGTCAAGGGTGTCAACTTACTCTGATCGTGTGCTTATCGAATGTACGAATACCAGAAACTTAGCCTTGATGGACGTTTGTCCAGAGGGTGAAACCTATAATGTAGAGTACAGCATTTCAACTCCTGACTCGTTTACCGAAGCCGATGCGGTATCAAAGGCTTGGTTCCTTAGAGGAATGCTGTAGAATGGAGAGACGGGTATCAGACTTAGAGGTTCGCGCCGCTGTCCTTGAGAACAAGGGCAAGGTATCGGAAAATCGCATTTCAGATTTGGAGGTAGAGGTGAAGTATCATGGCCGCCTACTCTTCAAGATGCAAGGTGCTACCTTAGTTCTGGTCATTGTCATGCCCATACTAATTGAATACCTGAGTTCATAATGGAAGGGGAGTTGGCTGGTACGCTCGCGGAACTGGGGGCACAGATAGGATTCCTGTTGTACCTTGTCACACAGAACAAACGCCAGGGCGAGCGTATCGAACAAATGCAGAAGAAGTATGAAAGCCTGCTTGAAAGAGCAATAAAGGCTATGGAATAATAGGAATCACAAAGCCCCCGAGGGGCGGAGGTCGTTATGGCAAGATTTACGGGGAAAAGATCCGTCACGCAAGTTGACTATTTAGCTAAGGATGACACGGTCACTGCCGCTGCAGTAGACGACTTCTTTGGCGGTGCGGTCGTCCTGCATAGTATTCACCTGGAGAATACAGGCGCCACTTGCTATGCCAAGATCTACGAATCAGCAGACCCTCTTGTCGGAACGACCGATCCCGACATCATCCTCCAAGCCGATGGATCAGAGGAAGTAGTGTGGACAATCATCGAAGGCATCGCCTTCACCCACTTTAGCTATGCGGCTGTTGCTACTGCAGGAACCGCCGGAGTTGGCAACCCCGCCGCAGGAAACATCGACATCTTCATGGTTGTGAGGTAAATATGGCCCTTTCTTTATCCCCCATCGTCGCTGATACGGGAACAATCTATGCAACCCAAACAGACGCCACGTCGGCAATCGACCCCCTGAAAGCAAGTGCCGGTGTACTTTACAAGGTGGAAATTAACAACGCCGACAACCCCTCTCCGGTATTTGTAAAACTGTTCAACAGCGCGAACCCCCTGGCTGTAACAGTGGGCACCACTGCCCCGGAATGGGTATTCAAGTGCCCCGCGTCGGTTACTCGCGTGTACTCCGCTCCTAAGGGCTCAGCCTTTTCTGCCGGCCTACTGGCCTGCTGTGTCACAACCCCCGGTACTGGCGGTACAGCAAACCCGACAAACGACGTTGTCTACCGCATCCTCTTAGGATAATCATGGCAAAGCTCAAATTCAACCGCGGCAAAATCCTTAAGCAAGCAATCCTCATGGCCGAGGACCTCTTCCCCGAGCCCCAGTCAGGCAAGAAGAAGCGGAAGTGGGTTGTTGACTTTATCAACGAGCACATCAACGTGCCGGTCCTGAACGAGCGACAAGAGGCCAAAGTCATAGGCTTTGCAGTAGACATTGTCTGTGACCTGCTTGTTTCGCAGAAGAAGGCATGAGAGATGGGTGACATGCTCCCCCCGTTGTTGCTACAGCTAAAAACCCTCGGGCACAAAGTGTTCGATGGGCCGGGGGCCTACGATTTGAACATCATCGGAATCCGATCCGCAAACCCGCAGCCGAACAAGTTCGACGACCTGTTGTGCTGCGCCTACCGAGAGCACGTCAACGGCCCCTTTGTGATTAAGTATTGGCCGGCGACTACAGATCCCGGTACTTTTTGCTTGGAGAATCCAGAGGTCTATGGAACGGAGGCCGGCACGGCTATAGTTGCAGAAGGCCAGTACAGGGGTGCCTACAAACTCGATCTCCATCGTGGAAGTTACACCGCCCTCTGTCAGCGGAGTGGTCCAATAGATATCTACCGAGATGGCAACCGAGACGACAAAGTAGACATGGAGCCTGGCTCCCTCCAGCGTGGAGTTTTCGTGGGCTGCAATATCCACAAGGCCGGTGAGAATTCTACAAATGTGGATAATTGGTCCGCCGGATGCCAGGTCTTTAAGAAAAGCTCAGATTTTGCGGAATTGATTCTGCTTTGCAGAAAACAAATCTCTCACCACCCTGACTGGGCCGCCACCTTCACGTACACCCTCATTAAGGAGTGGTAAAATGGAAAAACTGAAAGAATTCTGGAAGAAGCTTGACCCCAAGGTAGCTATCATCGGCGGCATCGTCGTCGTTTCAACCTCCTTGGGAACCTGCCATCTTGTTGGCGGCGAAGAAGACGCTGCTGTTGTTGAAGAAGTAACCCCCGTAGAGGAAGCTCCCGTAGAGGAAGCCCCCGTAGAGGAAGCAACAGAGGAGGCATGAAGTAATGGCAGACCCAATGAAGGTGAAGAGAGATGCGGCGGTTAAAAAGGTTCTTGCCGCCGGTCCAGCGACACCGGAGCCACCAGGCGCGGACCTATCGCTATCGCCTCCATTGGAAGGCGAGGACCCCGAATGGGACAAGATCAAGGCCGCTGTGGGGCCGCAAAGCTTTGTCGGTTCAGATAAGTTTAACAAAATGGTGAGGTCCGCGTGGGGTGTCTACCGGGCCGGGAAAGCAATACACCGTGGGGGCACCCCCACAGTTAAGATTCGTGGCAAGTTTTAATCGACCGCCCACTAAAGGTAAGAAGTAATGGCAGACCCAATGCAAACACAGAGGGAGGGCGCAGCGAGAAATGCTCTTGGGGCTCTTTCGCCCGAATTCAAGGAGCTAATCGGCGCAGGCCTTTCTGTTCTACTCGAAGAGCAGGGCCTCACCGAAGCTGACGTGGAAGAATGGCAAACGGCATCGCCCACCAAGGCGGATGTCGCCTCAGCAGCCCGCGGCGCCCTGGGCGACCGTATTGCTAAGAACTACCCCGACTGGGACGATGTGAAGATTGACAAGTACATCCGCAAAGGAATGGGCGAAAAGAAAGCCATGCCTGCGCACGGGATGCCTGTTGGCGTGTTCCCCCCGGCTGAGTCCCTATCACCCGTTTCCCCGGCTGAGAGCGAACGATCAACTAAACAGCCAACCCCGACAACTCCTCCCAGTTCTGTCGTTCCCGATGAGACGAAGGAACGCATGAAGCGCATGCGAGAGATTTACGGCCTGGAACCTGAGGAGTAGGCAGATGATTAAGAGAATCTGTTTTGAATGTGACCATCGCTATAAGGGCACCATCTATTGCCCCTGCTGCAATCAACCTGCGGGCGAGCCGTTAGAATGAAACGAAACTACAAGAAAGAGTATGCTCGCGACCACTCGTCCAAAAAGGACAAGCTGGACAGGGCTGCTCGAAACAAGGCCAACAAGGAGGAAGACCCACCACCTGGCTACGAGGTTGACCATAAGGTTCCCTTGAGTAAGGGAGGAGGCAACGGCAAATCCAATCGCCGCGTTGTAAAGCGTTCCGTGAACCGAAAGAAAGCTGCAGCCTTACGAAAAAATCTTAGCTGACTCGTCGCTTGGAGGGTGCCAGTTTATCATTCCGACTAACGATTCGAGGTCCTCTCCGTCTAATGGATCTGCACCGCACCTCTTGAATGCAACGTCCCGAACCAGCCGGGACTCTAACGCAGCTTTCGGATCAACCTTGAGATCTAAGAGCAGGTCGTAGAAGGCTTCGTCGCAAGTCTCCCCGAGGCCCTCAACAACAAAGGCGAATTCGTATTTCTTCTTCACGTCGTATCCTCTCCATTAAACTTAAAGCACTGCTGCCCTGAAAGAAAGTCTTGCACAGATGCAGACCACATGCAGTTATCCATAGGGTTATGCATAGCCACAATGGCACGCCACCCAACGCTCTCTGCCCACAGTTTTATATCCGAGGCAGGAGCGGGGTGGCGGTTTACCCATCGCGTATATTGAGCAAGTATCCCTTGAAAACGCACGGACTTAGAACTCTAAGTCTCCGCGCCCTCCCCCAGGGCCCACTTCCTCGTTAACCTCTTCATCCTGCCGGGCGTCGAATATCGCGACCAAGCTTTCGTTTGAGGACTTCTTTTCCTCCACTACGCGGTTGTTATTACTTCTGGAGTTGAGCCAGAAGGCTTTCTTGCACTCCCGGTCCTTACACTTGAAGTCGGGATGTCGTGGTGATGGCTTGTCTTGGGAGTTATCCCAGAACTCAGTACCGCCACAATCAGGACACTCGTCTGGCATCCCTGTTGAGCGAGGCCCGCGAGGAGCGGGGGGCCTTGCTTTGGCGGAAGGAGCAGGCGGCGGGGAGCCTACTTGGGTTGAACCCCCATCCATACCGTCCTGAAGCTCATCGTAAGAAACCTCACCGAACCCAACGCAGTTGGAGACAGCCCGGTTGAACCCCCGTGTATGTGCATGGGCACGGATGTTGTGGTAGGTGGCCATGTTGCCTGACTTCTCAGAAGCCATGCACGCGCCATCACCATCAATACTGCGCCCGTTGGGCGCCGTGGCACGGTAGAGAACCTCTATCCCCCAGTCGCCAGTAGGTAGTTCCACCTTAGTCTTCTCGATACAAATCACATCGAGGTTGAATGCAGTGGCAACAGCACGCCAGTAGTTCTTCTTACGAAACTGCTTGCCGCGAATATCCATGATGCAGTCAGGCAATGCCCGGTCGATCATGTTCTTCACTTTTGTGTACTCCGACATGGCCACTGCGATGTCACCGGCAGCCCGCACGATACCGGTGGCCTGCGCGACCTCCAGTTCAGTTTGGGTGTGTTCTACCACTTCTAATTGTTCATTTCCCATTGTCATTCTCCGTTGTAGGTAAACCGAAACGTCCGAGTTGGTTCGGTCGTATTGGTGTATTTCTCCGCAAGGTCAGGATGATCCCTACGAAAAGCTTTTGCATCGACAGTCTTCCGGCCATTCCCGAGTCGCCAGGTGGCTTTCACGTTCTCGTTTACAATGATTGTATCGGCGCCCATCAATTCCTTTATCATGTTGACGGTAGTATCCTTGCGCTCTTTTAGTCCTTTTAGTGCCTCGTTTACGCTGTTAAGCTCAAGCATCAGTTCGAACTCGCGTATGGAGGGCTCACGGGATTCCCCGTTGTCCTCGGGAAAGTTGTTCTGCAGGAGCGCAGCACTTGCCTTTGAGCCATCGAGTTCTGGAGGGGACTCCCTAATGACATGCTCCATCCACCACGAAGTGGCTTTGTCCAACATTTCCTTATGGAACGATTCATCCTTTACCAGCCGGTATTGACGAAACTCATCCTTCATAGTGAAGTAGACAGCGACATCCCAGACTTCTTGCTCCGAGATGAGCATGTACCAATGGCACTGCGTCTTATAGTAAGGAGGGATGTCATCGCTTCCCTCCTTACCCCAGCCGCGATCCGACCTGGCGGTCTTTATCTCTAAGCCCCACTTGTCGGACTTTCCGGGCACGTTGACCCAGAAGTCTGGCGTGCCCATCATGAAGTCCGCTCGGCCGTGGAAGTGGCCGCCTGCGGAGATCTCCACCTCATTCTTGTCGGCGTACCATTCAGCGACCGCCCTCTCAAGGTAGCGCCCTCGCGCCTTGGCGGCGGAGTCCTTATCTTTACTTAGGCCCATCTTGTCTAAGTAGACATCCATTTCGGTAGCCCAGGGGGACACCCCCATGATTGCCGCTATGTCTGATCCACCAAGACCTTTTCGACGGGCCTCAAGCCACTCTGCTCTTCCTTCGCTTTCCATTGTATCTCACTCTTAAGTTATTAGTTGCACACGCTGCGTCTCAGCTATACTATACTTACTCTAAGTAACTGAGAGGTGCAACTAATAACTTAAGAGTGAGATACAATGGAAAGCGAAGGAAGAGCA
>JYMV01048571.1_pt1 | contig 10673 bp, 10 predicted proteins | sample 338911 | NCBI WGS metagenome assembly JYMV01 (sample SAMN03354496, study PRJNA234377) | hydrothermal vent metagenome | biome: Deep sea; feature: Hydrothermal plumes at the Eastern Lau Spreading Center, Western Pacific Ocean; material: Seawater | place: Tonga | collected 2009 | depth 2000 m m
TTAAATGAATTCGGTATTGAAGAAAATGATTCTGAATTAGGTAATAAATTAATTAAACAATATATACTACAGCAAAAACTAGACTGGGAAAATATCTATACTGATAGAATGAATAAAATCAAACAATTGTACTTGAAAAATATGAATTTCATTAAAGCACAATTATCTGATCTTAATCTAAATTAATTATTTTTGTTTATTTTTTAAATTGTTTCCAATATCGAAGTACCATTTCACAAACAAAGAAATCAAAAGGTGAATCTATATCTAAACTAATTTCATTTTCACCAACTACAAGTGGCTTAATACGTGGACCATAAATCGTACCATATTTTTCTAATGTTTTGTGCCAGTATGTGTATATCGAACCAGTAGGATAGTAACATTCTGGAAGTAACTGTCTTTGATGAAATTTTAAGAAATTTTTTTTAAACGGCGTAAGATATTTTTGAGAAGGCCAAAATGCACGGTATGGATGAGTTTTTATTTTTTTAACTCCCAACACTGATGTTGCATTAGAGTTTTGCAGCATCTGAATTGACTTATCAAGCATTGCTGAGGTTCTAAATGGAGTAGTAGGTTGTAAATGTGTAATAATATCTGGCTTGTATGATTCTTTAGCGTCTAAAAATTCCAGTACTTGCTTTGTAACATCAAGTGTTTTAGAATTATCTGTTGAAAGTTTTTTTGGTCTTAGAAATGGCACCTCTGCTCCCGCATTTTCAGATATATTGGCTATTTTTCTATCATCAGTACTTACTATGATTCTGTTAACATACTTGCTTTTTTGCGCACAAATTATAGAATATTCTATGAGTGGCTTTTGATATAATTTCCTTATATTTTTTTTATGAATTGATTTTGATCCACCCCTGGCTGGAATTATTGCTAGCACTTTACAGTTTTTATTTTTTTTATATTTCATTTTTTATCATTTTCCCTAATTTAGTATCATGGACTAATTTTTAAACGGTAGTTAGCATAGGCACTCACTGCAGCCTGTAAAATACTAGTTAACAAAAATGCCAAAGCTAAACCAATCAGTTCATAAAAAGTACCGAGTATTATAGTTGCGATTATAATAGTTACTAACGCAACTAATCTACCTATTAACACAAATTTACTTTTTTCTAATCCAAGTAATTGTGATGTATATATCATGTTAATAGTGATGGGTATTACCGCTAAACTCATAATCTGAATAGCCTCAACTGAATCAGCATATTTTGGAAAAATTTCAGGAAGAATTGATGGTGTTAGTGTTAGTCCCAGAATAGCTATAGAAATTGATATAACAACAGATGCACTCTTTAGTTTTTTGTTTGATTTTCGTTCTACTTCTTCCGGGAGTAAATATTTGAAAAGGACGTTAGGAAATATTGTCAATGCCATAACCGCCTGAAGTGCTAAAGAATAATTTCCCAGAAGGGCAAATCCTAACAATGGTGCGATTATCAATTTATCCGTCTGTGATCTCGCTACATTCACAATCCCCATAAAATAATCATTCATAATGAAACCAATACGGGACTTAAAAAGTGAAAAGTCAATTCTTGAATTTTTAAAACTTTTACAAATTATTATGCCATAGAAAAGATACGATGACCCAATAGCATACAGAATGCCATCAAAACCAAAAACATAAAAAAATCCAATGCCCAACGTTATTAATAGAATTTTTTGTGTTAATGCATATTTTAGGTACGTTTGATGTAATTTTTTTCCTAGTAAATATGAAATTGCTAAATTACTTACGATGTACCCTAAAAGAACCAGTGCTATATCGACTCTGTTAAAAATTACTACGATGAATAATATTGCAATTAATCCTAATACAAGTGACAAAAAATAAAATGTGCCCTGGATGTTTAGATTTTTAGCAGCATATACCGTTATAGCATTTTGACCTCCAACAATTGTAAAATATGAAATTATTCCAGTTATTCCTAAAAAATAAAACATGTTTCCATATTGCTCCGGAACAAGAACCGAAGCCATATAAAACCAAAAAATAACTCCGATTACTGTTCCTATCCCATCTGCAAATCCAATAATACCAATCCCTTTTTTCATTCTGCTTTCAACTCAAATCATATGATTTAACCATGAAATTATGAAAGTTGCCTTTCCCACATTTATGAACAAATTTTGGGAAAATTTTTGCCTTATGAAAATTACTATTGTTTATGAACTAAATTATATACATAAAATTTGAAAATGAAAGTTATTCAATGAAAGATAAGTTACTTTTTTGGCTAGATCAAGATTTTACACACTTTGGTATTGGATACTACTTACAAAAAAAGTACGAATTTGATTTTTATGCAATAATAGACATAACAGATAAAACGAAAAAATTCTTCGAAAAGCAAGATTTAATCAAATTCCAAAAAGTTTGGTATTATTTTGATAATGTTTCGGAAAAAGAAAAAAATCTTGATTTAAATTATTTACAAAATATTGAGAAGAGATATAAAATTAATCTTTGGGAATTGGCGGTAAATGAAAGAATATTTTATCGTTTTAATAATTTTTATAAATTTACTGACGATGAAATTTTAGCAATTTTAACACAAGAATGTAAATTATTTGAATCTATACTAGATGAGGTAAAACCAGATTTTTTCATTACAAAACAACCTATCCAACATAAAGATAATCTTTTTTACAAAATATGTAGTGCTAGAGGAATTAAAATAATCATGCTAAGTCAACCAAAATTTGCGTATCATAGTACATTAACAAAAGAATCCCAAAAATTTGATACTACTGAGACGCTTGATGATCTAAAGGACCAAGGAAAAACTTTTGATGAGTTAAGAGATATTCGAAAATCGTTTGATAATTATAAGCAAGTTGTTGGTTCTAGCAAGAAATTTGCCGTTTCAAAAACTGAAAAACTAAAAGCAGCTATTCAATTTCTTTTTTTATCCAATAATAGTAATATCAAAACTCATTATACTTATTATGGAAGAAATAAACTACGTGTGCTTTTACACGAAATAATTTCATCGCTGAAGAAAAGGTATCGGAAAAATTTTATAGATAAACATTTTCTTACCAAAATAGAAAATAATGATAAGTTCATTTATTTTCCATTAGCAGTAGATGAAGAACGAACTTTATTAGTTGATGCTCCATTTTTTACAAACCAATTAGAAATTCTAAGAAATATCGTAAAATCTATGCCCATTGATTACAAATTGTATGTAAAGGAGACTCCTAGTCAAAGAGCTCGTAAATGGAGAAAAATATCCGAGTATAAAGAAATGCTTGAAATTCCAAATGTACGTATGATTCATCCTTCAGTTCCACCTGCTGAACTCTACAAAAAATGTTCACTAGTCATAACCATTATAGGCTCTGCAGGTTTGGAAGCGGCTTTTTATGAGAAACCAGCCATAGTGTTTTCAGATATAAATTATGCAATACTGCCATCTGTATCCAGAATAAAATCGTTCGAGGATCTTTCAAAAGCAATTCATAATTCTTTAAATAAAAAAGTCATGGCGTCGGACCTAGACAAATACATTACTCTAGTTAAGAAAAATTCGTTCCTGGCAGATATTGTTGAACTGAGAACAAATCAGCATGATTGCTTTTTTTATGGAGGATACTTAATCGATGTAGACATACCAATACCAAAAATGAAAAATTTTTTAGAAGAAAATAAGTCTACATTTGAGAAATTAGCCGATGAAAATTTTAAAAAAATTAAAGAATACAAAAAAATTACAAATTTAGATATATCTAACTAATTTGGTGGCAATTTTTTTATCTTGTAAAAATTTAATGTAAAAAATGACTAAAAATTTCAATATTGGAGATAGAAAAGTAGGTGATGGTTGTTCACCATTAGTAATTGCTGAAATCGGCATTAATCATGATGGTAATTTTGAAAAGGCTAAACAAATGGTAAACGATGCTTGCGAAAATGGTGCGGAGTGTGTAAAGTTTCAATGTCATATTATTGATGACGAGATGATCCCAAATGACGTTATTCCTCCAAACGCAACCGAATCAATTTGGAATATGATGAAGAGGTGTTCATTTTCCGAAGAGCAGGAAATTGCATTAAAAAAATATACGGAAGATCTAGGAATGATATATCTTAACACACCGTTTTCTCGTGCCGCTGCTGATCGATTAGATAAAATGGATGTTTGCGCATACAAAATTGGTTCGGGAGAATGTAATAATTTTCCCCTTATCTCACACATTGCATCTTTTTCTAAACCAGTAATACTAAGCACTGGAATGAATGACATGGATTCAATTTCTAAAAGCATAGACATTCTAAAAAAAGCAAAGATTGATTATGCAATTATGCATGTAACATCGATGTATCCTACACCATATGATCAAGTTAGATTGGGTGTTATTACTCAGCTTAAAGAGAAATTTCCTGATACTGTAATTGGATTGAGTGATCATAGTATTGGAAATTATACTTGTTTTGCAGCAATTTCCCTTGGCGCATCAATTCTAGAAAAGCACTTCACTTCTGACAAAAACTGGCCTGGTCCAGATATTCCTATCTCTATAGCTCCCGAGGAATTAAAAGATCTGATTGTAGGCAGTAAGGCAATTTTTAATTCTTTGAACGGTAAAAAAAGTATTCTTGATGGTGAGAAAGAAACAGCTAAATTTGCTTATGCGTCAATTGTTGCAATCAGTGATATAGAAAAAGGAGAGCGTTTTTCAACAGATAATATTTGGGTTAAAAGACCAGGAACTGGACAAATAAGAGCAGAGTTTTTTGATGGCATTTTAAATAAAAAATCTAGTAAAAGTATTAAAAAAAATTCACAGTTGGAATGGGATATGGTTGATGGTTAAAAAAATTGTTTTTTTGACTGGAACTAGGGCTGATTTTGGAAAATTAAGTTCTTTAATTGATGCTGTTGAATCTGACAATACTTTTGAATGTCATATTTTTGTAACAGGAATGCATACGCTTGAAAAATATGGTAATACGTTCGACGAAATTCAAAAAAAAGGCTACAAGAACATAACTGTCTTTCACAACCAAACTGATGTTAATCAGCAGGACCTTATTCTAGCTAGAACTATTACAGGATTTTCCGAATACGTTAAACGAATTTCCCCTGATATGATTATTGTGCATGGAGATAGAATTGAAGCGTTAGCAGGTGCTATAGTAGGTTCATTCAATAACATTTTGGTATCACATATTGAAGGTGGCGAAATATCAGGAACAGTTGATGAATTGATAAGGCATGCTGTATCAAAGCTTTCTCATATTCATTTCACTGCAAATGATGAGGCTACGGACCGGCTTATTCAGCTAGGTGAATCAAAAAATAGTATATTCACTATAGGTTCACCAGATATCCATGTTATGACCAATGTTGAATTGCCTACCATTAATGAAGTATTGAACCATTATGAAATACCATTCAAAGATTTTGGAGTTTTCATTTTCCATCCAGTAACAACTGAATTAGACGCATTAGCCGAACAGATTAATGAAGTGGTTCTCTCTTTAATAGAATCAGATAAAAATTTCATAGTGATTTATCCTAATAACGATAATGGAACAGAAATAATTCTTGAAAAAATTCATGAATTAGAAAATAATAAGAAATTTATAATTTTTCCATCAATACGTTTTCTGTATTTCTTGACAATTTTAAAAAATGCACAATTTATTATTGGAAATTCTAGTGCCGCAGTAAGAGAAGCGGAGGTTTTCGGAACACCTGCAATCAATATAGGTTCTAGACAAAAAAATAGGAGTAAAAATAAAGAAATTATCAATGTAGAACCAAAGAAAAATTTAATTCTGAATGCAATTCAACAGGTTGAAAATAAAAGATTTGATGGAAAGAGCTTTTTTGGTTATGTAGAAAATACCACAGAAAGATTTTTGGATGTTTTACGAAACCCTTTAGTTTGGAAAATTTCCATCCAGAAACAATTCATTGACATACAAAAAAGTGGATGATGAAAAATATATGAAACCTATCTGTTTTATTGGTGCACGAGGTGGTTCAAAAGGCGTACCTAAAAAAAATATTAGAATTATTGGTGGAAAGCCTCTTTTAGCATATACAATTGAGAAAGCAGCGAAATCCAAATTTTTTAGTCATACTATTGTATCTACCGAAGATCCTGAAATAATAAAAATTTCTAAAAAATATGGTGCTGAAACTCCATTTATTAGACCAAAAAAATTGTCTACGAATAATGCATCAATGGAAGATGTTTTGTTACATGGAATAAAAAAATTAGATTCATTAGGTTATCTGTTTGATACTGTGGTTCTTTTAGATTGTACAGTGCCATTTTTACAAATTAGTGATATCAAAAAAGCAGTTAGTCTGTTGAAACGAAAAAATGCTGATGTTGTATGTGGTGTTTATAAACAACATCTTAATCCATATTTCAATATCGTAGAAATCACAAAGCGTGGATATCTAGAAGTTTGTAAAAGATTAAAGCAAATACCAGAGAATAGACAAGATGCTCCAACAGTATATCAGATGAATGGTCTCTATGTTTTTAATTCAAAGCGATTTCTTAAAAAAGGCAAATCAGTGATGCAAAAGATGATACCATATGAAATACCTATAGAGACTGGTTTAATGATTGATACTGAATATGAATTTAATATCGCAAAACTGGTTTTAGAAAACAAAAAAAAGCATTGACTACCACGTAGTCCAACCACCATCAATTACAAGATTTGATCCCGTCATGTAAGATGATGCATCAGACATAAGAAATAAAATTGCTCCTTCATATTCATCTTTCTTGGCCATCCTACCAAGAATTGTTTTTTCTGAATATCTTTTAATAAATTGTTTGGTTTGGTAAGAATTATCTTGAACACCTCCAAGCGTTAATGTATTGACTCGAACATTTTTTTTCTGCCAATATGCTGCAAGATATCTTGTTAAGTTAATTATCCCTCCTTTTGAGGCTGCATAGGATACTGGAGAATTCAATTTACTTGTACTGTATATTCGTTGATCAACTCCAGACATTCCATATATAGATGAAATATTTACAATAACTCCTTTTTTTTGCTTAGCCATAATTTTCCCAAATTCCTGGCAACAGAGAAAAACTGCAGTTAGATTAAGTTCAAGTGCTGCATTCCAAATTTCAATTGGAAATGTTTCAAAGGAGTTATTTCCATTCTTAGCTTGATTTTTTGCATGGTTTAGAAACGCATTGTTTATCAGACCATCAATTCGACCAAATTTCTTTTTTAGATCCGATGCTAATTTTCTAACTTCATTTTTGGAGGTAATATCTACATCCATAGATATTGAATTTGTATGAAATTTTTTATTGATTTTATTTTGTAATTCTTTATTTTTTCTGGTATTAGTATCGACTAGTACCAATGTTGCACCTGCATCGCCTAGAATTTGAGCATATTGTGAACCTAATAATCCAGCACTACCTGTGAGTACAATGATCTGATCTTTCAAATTAAATAGTTTGTTTATTCTTCCAAATTTCAAATCTTTATCATCCTCCGCTTTTTTGATGATGTTTTCATCGCAAGTGCAATTTTCATTGTTTCGATCCCTTCATCCAAATTGTTAATACTTTTCTGTCTACTTTTTACGCACTTCAGAAAATGCATTATCTCGTCTATGTACATTTCATTTCTTTGAAATTTTTTTAACGTTAAAATAGTTTCCCACATTTTTTTTCTATTTCTGAATAATCTAACTTCATTTTTATCCGAGTTCCAATAAATTATACCCTTAGTTCCTTTAATTTTACAACTTCTGAATTCAGGCCTCTGAAAAAAATCTAAATGCAGCTCTGCTGTAATATTATTTTTGAATTCTATTATACTTGAGCAATAATCTTCCGCAGATATATCTAAATCACTAAATTTTCCGGAAACACTAAAAATTGATTTTGGGTTACCAAACATCCAATACAGATAATCTATATCATGTATCATCGTTAAGATAATCCCCCCACCTAGTTTCCTATCGCCAGCATATCCTTTTCTATAATCTTCATGAGGATGCCAATCTGGTAAGTATGAACCATTTTCAGATTGTATGGAAACTACCTTACCAATCTTTTTTTGATTAATTAATTGACGAATCTTAATAATACACTTATGGAACCTAAGATTGCATCCCATTTGTGTAACTAATTTTTTTTGTTTTACAATCTTTTGTAGTGCTTTTATTCCGTTTGTAGAATTTGATAAAGGTTTTTCAATAAACAAATCTAATCCAGCCTTTGCCACTTTTATTGCCACAGGAATATGAAATGCAGTTTCATTAGTGATGAATACCACATCTGGTTTTTCTAACAAACATTTTTCTAAAGAATTTAAAACCTTGATTTTTTTATGGTCTAAGAATCTAACGTTTTTCCGTTTAGAGCATATAATTATCTCAGAGTCAGTATTTCGTATAAGATTATTAACATGACGTTTTCCAATGGACCCAAATCCTATAATTAGAATCTTCATAAAAAAAAAAATCAGTGATAGTTTTTATCCTTATCTGTCTAATGTTATCATTCTTTGAGAGGGGATAATACATATGCTATTTTCCTATTACCAAAAGCACCTAATTCATATTCAGTAAAAATTTCTTTGATATTATCATCATTTTTTAATTTTAGATTTTCTTTGGTTTTTGTTTTTATTATGACATTAGAAATTAGTTCGAATCCAGCTTTTTGAAAAAATTCTTTCCATTCATAAAACCTGTATTCGTGCTCCCCATTCTCTTTTCGTGTTAGTTTTTCATCTAAACTACGATAGTTCTTTTTTAAAAATTCCTCATCGTATGTAATGTTTAAAATTCTTTCAATTTCTTCATCAGAGGTAGAATTATTGTGAGCTCGATCAATTATTATGAATACTCCATTTTTTTTTAAAACTCGTTTACACTCTCGAAATGTAATTACTGGATCTTGAGAATGATGCATAGCATCCCATGATATAGCAAAATCAACTGAATTGCCCAGCAATTCTAGAAAATTATAATCTCCTACAACAGAAATGACTTTTTCATGTTGATCCTTTAGAATTTGCTTTTTTACAATTGGTTGACATAGTTTAACCACCTCTTCAACCAATTCTACACAAAAAATCTTTTCAACGTTAGAATTTTTTGCTAGAGTTGATGAAATGCATCCAACTCCCCCTCCAAGATCAATTCCAATTCCTTTGATCTTGTCGTAGACGTTTGGAATCAATTTTATTGTTTTTTCTACCTCAGGACTATCTATGTACACATATTCACTGATTATAGCGTCATATCCTTTTTCCGATGTTTTTTCCGCTAGAATTTTGTTGCCCAGATATTCCTGATTGGTTCTAAACTGTTTGTCATATTTCCATACTAGCAAAGTAGATTGACCACTCGAATTTTTCTATTATATGTTCTGATCTCTTCTAAGTATTGTTCATATATACAGGAATTTTATGAAACACGGATATGAAATACTGTTCAAAATGTCTAATGCCTGATACACGACCTGGAATAAAATTCGAGAATGATTCATTATGAAAAACAAAAAACAACAGATTGGGCTATGCGAAGAAATGAACTTGAAAAATTATGCCAAAAACATAGAAATTCAAATGATAGTAATTATGATTGCACGATAGCTGTCTCGGGTGGTAAAGATTCACATTTTCAGGTTTATTATATGAAAGAGGTAATGAAAATGAATCCGGTACTATTAACTGTAGAAATCATCTCCTCCCTAGTTGCCATTCCATAACGAATCCATCTTGATGCCATTTGTGTTGTAGATGAATGACCATATTTTGTATATTTTAAAAACTCACTTAACAAATACGTAATAGAGTCAATGGAGTTGTAATCTTCGAATGTACCTTCTCGTTTGTATTCATGACCCAAATGATGAAATCCCCAACGTTTAGCAACTTCATAATTGTGATGTGAATTCCATGGTGTGAAATAACTAAGATAAATTGGTTCTAGATCATAATCCTTACACTGATCAACACTTGGAATTATTGCTGGCTGCAGTTCTTTTTCTGATACAATTTTATCTTTTATTACTTCATTATGTATTGATTTTACAACTTCATTCATAGGTTGCATTAATGCCGATGAAGTTTCTTGGTCATAATTTCCTCCATACGTATAGTTTACATCTTCACCGTAAACAAGTAACTTTAAACCCAATTCCATTGTTTTTTTAATCGGGAAAGCATAGATTAATGAATCAATATACCATGTTGGTACACCATATTTTTCAAATGAATGCAGTGTGAGTTTTTTTAACACATCACGATCCAACTTATGGCTAACAACATCACAACCAAAACTCTCTTCTAGATTATGGAGATTTTTTCTTCCAGTTTCAGTCGAGTCAATATTTTCTACAGTTAATAGTACTGGATTCATTTTCATTACTTCTTTCATATAATAAACTTGGAAATGTGAATCTTTACCACCTGAGACAGCTATCACGCAATCATAGTTACTATCATTTGAATTTCTATATTTTTGACACAATTCTTCAAGATCATTTCTTCGTACAGTCCAATCTGTTGTTTTTTGTTTTTCATAATGAATACAACCTATACATACATCATTCTCGAATTTTATTCCAGGTCGTGTATCAGGCATTAGACATTTTGAACAGTATTTCATATCCGTGTTTCATAAAATTCCTGTATATAT
>JYMV01049872.1_pt1 | contig 10673 bp, 9 predicted proteins | sample 338911 | NCBI WGS metagenome assembly JYMV01 (sample SAMN03354496, study PRJNA234377) | hydrothermal vent metagenome | biome: Deep sea; feature: Hydrothermal plumes at the Eastern Lau Spreading Center, Western Pacific Ocean; material: Seawater | place: Tonga | collected 2009 | depth 2000 m m
TTCATCGTTCATGGTTGTTTCTCTCTGAACGATAGATGCCAAAATGGCCACTTCAATTTTGTTAAGTCCTATATCGTTAGCCAATTCTGCCCTGGATTTATTCCAAAATACATCGTACTCCGTTGCCATTCTGTCCATGAATTCCTGTGCTGATGTATTCCAATAAAATTCGTAGGTATTTGGAATCAATAGTGCTTGCCAGGTGAGCAGACTGAAATTGATACTCTTCAAATAGACTGAGTTAAAGAGTAGATTCGCTATTTCGGCGGAATCAGCCTCAATCTGCCTGGACACTTTTCCGGCAAAAACTTCTCTGGAAGTAACACTGCTAAATGTCAGCTGCAGAGGCACCTGACTTCCAGATCGCAATAAATTGATCAAATCATTATTATTCATATTCACCTTCAGCAAATATCTGCCAGGGCGAATACTCTTACGAAGCTTCTTTCTTTCTGCAACCCATTCAAATGAACCTTTATCTAACAAGTAATGGTTTTGCTCCAGAAGCCTGACAATATCTTCATAGGTAGCTCCAGTGGGAATAAAAAAGTAGGCCTCTTCAACCCCGTGTAGGATTAGATTCGGATCGAAAATAACCCTGTATTTCTCAAGGCCCCAATAGCAAATAACCGCTAGCGCTGACAGGAATAATAAAAACAGAGTTTTTTTTAGAAAAGAAGATCTCCCCTTCCTTGTAGTCATCATAGGCTAACTATCAGCTGGAACAAGTGCTCATCCAGCCAACCTTCCTTGGTCTTGATCCAATCCTTTTTCACGCCAATATTCACAAACCCAGCCTTTTCAAAGAGGCTCATGCTCTTCTTATTGTCTTCAGGAATATTGCAATACAGCTGATGAAGAATGAGTGTTTCCTTCGCGTATTCCTTTAGCACCTCCAAAGCTTCCGTGGCCAAACCCTTCTTCCTCTCGGTTTCATCAGCGATAAGAATTCCTACGCCAGCACGCTGATGGCGCATGTCGTAATCGTACAAATCTACACAGCCGATTGCCTTCTCGTTTTCTAACAGGCAAATAACCAGCCGAAGCTGCTTGTCCGAATATATATCACGCTCATAGGTAACAAACTGCTCAATTGATTCACGCGAAAAGGGAACGAGCGTATTGCTCACATTCCAAATAGAAGTATTGTTCTCCCATTTATAGAGAAGGTCTACGTCGCTTAGCTCAAGTGCTCTTAGCTTTAGTGTTTTCCCTGTAAGTATCATTGTGTAATTGCTTCTTTATATTGATTAATACAATTTTCTATATCCGACATATCGTAATTTCTTAGGGTGAATTCACCACAGTAGATCATCCTGCCCATATTTTGCTGATAACACCCTAAAACCAGCTCGTGTTCATATAGTATTGGCAACAAATCAAATATAAATCGAACGTTGGTGACATCTACTCCATAGGCCTTAATACTGAAATCACGAATTGGATACAAACAAGTTGCGATTGATGTATCAACTGTTTTGTATCTGGTAGTCACTGTTTTTAACAGCTTGTGTATCGCCTTGCCATTACCTCCAAACTCTGGATTCTTTAACTTGAAATAGAGGCACTCAATATTCTTTTTACCAATCAATCGCTGCAGTTCTTCAAATTTTACCCCTGCCTTTGGTCCGCTAACGCTTAAAGAATAAACAAGACCTTCATACATGAACGACAGATGCGGAGGAATACGATTAGCGTATAACAATATGATGTAAGTCCCTTCCGCAAAAAATGTATTCGCCCGTGCAGAGGGAATGTTTTGAATATTGCTTACTCTATAGCCTAACATTTACTTCACCTTTATATACAAATGTAGCAGAACCAATTAATTTAATTTCTGAATAATGATCATTTTCATTTTTCTGAAAGGTTACCTCAACCTGCCCTCCTTTAGTATTTATCTTCAAGCTCTCCCCGCCAGGTGGTGCTTTTCCCAGTAAGTCAGTATATATCCCCGCTGCAACCATACCTGTACCGCATGACAACGTTTCTTTTTCCACCCCTCTCTCATAAGTACGCATTTGAACGGCACTTCCATTCATCTGAAGAAAATTCACATTGGTTCCCTCCGCCTTAAATCTATCATTATATCTTATTTCGCGCGCCTTTATCAATATATCAAGTCCCCCAATATCATTATCGAACAACAGGTAATGAGGTGAGCCTGTGTTCATATATCCATAGGCATCTCCTATTTCAATATCCTCTACATCATTCATACCTAACTCTACTTTGTCACCGTGAATAGCTGCCTTGTGCTCTCCATCAGCTGCATCAAAAACCATCTGCTCGCTGACAATGCCAAGATACTCCGCAAAGTGAACAATACACCTGCCTCCATTGCCACACATGGAAGATACATTACCATCACAATTATAATATATCATTCTGAAGTCGCTGCTTTCTGAGTTCTCTAAAAGTATCAAACCATCCGCACCAATGCCGAACCTGCGATCGCATAACTCAGCAATCAGTTTTGTATTCTCCTTTGGGAAGATGTCTTGCCTATTGTCGATAATGACAAAGTCATTCCCAGTACCGTGATATTTGCTAAATGAGATATTCATAGTTATATGTACGTCAAAATTACCACAACGAATACTATCAAATATACTCAAATGTTAATTATTGTTAATCTCCTATCTTGAAGAGCAATTTTGGCATTTTCAAATCGTTAAATATTAATCTTAGGCACAGTTTTTGAACTCCTAATACTGAACATTTAAACCGTATAACATGAAACGATTTATTGGATTATTTTTTGTCGCTGCACTGGCCAGCTTAATGACTATCACTATTTATAAGACATATGAAATAGCACCTTCACCTCCCGTTTCAGCTGTGAATTTAAGCGAGCCTGCCCCAACGGTAAATTACCAATTCGCCAACCTGAATTCGACGCCAGAAAAGTCGATTGACTTTACATCTGCCGCTCAGCGAACAGTAAATACTGTAGTACACGTAAAAACAGTTTACGCTGGTGAAACCTACAAGTATTTTGATCCTTTCTATGAGTTTTTGTGGGGAAAAGGAAAAAGCAAAAAACAATACGAATACAGAGGTCCTGAACGTCATGGCTCCGGATCTGGTGTTATTTTATCCAACGATGGATATATAGTAACCAATCATCATGTAATCCAAGGGGCACGGGAAGTAGAGGTAACGTTAAATGACAGACGTACCTATCGCGCCACCATAGTGGGCACAGATCCCTCAACAGATTTATCCTTGTTGAAAATAGATGCTGACGAGTTACCATTTATTGAATATGGCAATTCTGATCAGGTTAAAATCGGTGAGTGGGCGTTGGCTGTGGGGAACCCTTACAACCTAACATCCACTGTTACAGCAGGTATTGTGAGTGCTAAGGGGCGTAACATTGACATACTAAGAGATAAATTCAAGATTGAATCTTTTATACAAACGGATGCGGCTGTGAACCCGGGTAATAGTGGTGGTGCGTTGGTGAACACTCGCGGTGAATTAATAGGAATCAACTCAGCGATCGCTTCGCCTACCGGATCCTACTCAGGATATTCTTTTGCTATTCCGGTAAACATTGTGATGAAAGTTGTAAATGACCTCAAAGAGTTTGGCAAAGTTCAGCGGGCATTCATAGGTGTTTCGATTCAAAATGTAGATGCAAAATTGGCAGAAGAAAAAGACCTGAACGATATAAGCGGCATTTATATAAATGGACTCTCCATTAACGGTGCGGCAAGAAAGGCGGGAATTAAGGAGGGGGATGTTATTATCAAGGTAGAGTCTAAGCGCGTGAACAATGTTCCGGAGCTACAAGAACAAATCGGAAGGTACAGACCCGGCGATATCGTTAATATTACATTTCGCCGAAACGGACAAGCCATGACTGTTCCAATAGAGCTGAAAAATCAATTCGGCAAGACTGAACTCGTTGCCCAAAAGAGTGCGGAGGTCAGTTCCTTCGGGGCAAAATTCAAGTCCCTCTCAGAAGGCCAAAAAGCTCAGCTAGGCTTGGAGAGCGGTGTTCAAATCACTGAACTTGAGCCTGGTAAACTTAAAAGTGCCGGAATAAGAAAAGGGTTCATCATCACCAAAATAGACAAGAAAAAAATCAACTCAGCTGATGAGCTTACAACCGCTTTGCAAAACAAAAAAGGAGGAATTTTATTGGAAGGAGTTTATCCCAACGGCGCCAAAGCGTACTACGGCTTTGGTATTTAAATGCCCGATAATATTCAGAAAACAGCGCTTTATTGAAAAAATTATTTATTTTCAATCAGGCCTATCTGTTTAAATCAAAAAAGGTTTATTTTCGCGAAACAATCTTGGTTTTCTTACGTATACGTTATTCTTTTTGCATTCACACCAACAAGATTGTAAAGTTATACTGATAAAAGGTCATTTTATAACCCCATTCTCTGATACGAGAGTAATTAAATCTAGAATAGAATATGAGACAGCTGAAGATCACCAAATCAATCACCAATAGGGAAAGCGCATCACTGGACAAGTACTTGCAGGAAATAGGAAGAGAAGATTTAATTACTGCTGAACAGGAAGTAATACTAGCAAAGAAAATTAGAGATGGGGATCAGGACGCTTTGGAAAAGCTGACTCGGGCTAACCTGAGGTTTGTGGTGTCTGTTGCCAAGCAATATCAAAATCAAGGATTGACATTACCTGACTTAATTAATGAAGGCAACCTGGGCCTAATAAAAGCCGGTCAGCGATTTGACGAGACGCGTGGCTTTAAATTCATATCATATGCAGTATGGTGGATTCGGCAGTCTATTCTTCAGGCGTTAGCTGAACAGTCGAGAATCGTACGATTGCCACTTAATCAGGTTGGATCACTCAATAAAATCAACAAAGCATTTTCAAGACTGGAGCAGGCTTATGAAAGAGAGCCGTCTCCTAACGAATTAGCAGAAGAGCTGGATGTAACTGAAGATAAGGTCAGGGACACCATAAAAGTGTCTGGAAGACACGTTTCCATGGATGCACCTTTTGTAACTGGAGAGGAGAACAGTTTGATCGACGTGTTGGAAAATCAGGATTCTCCTAAAGCTGATAAGGCATTACTTTCAGAATCGTTGCAGAAGGAAATTGAACGATCCCTGTCAACGCTCACGGAAAAAGAGCGACACGTAGTTAAGTATTTCTTCGGTATTGGAATGAACCACGGATTGACATTGGAGGAGATCGGTGCAAAATTTGATCTTACACGGGAGAGAGTTCGACAAATAAAGGAAAAGGCGATTCGCAGATTGCGTCATACTTCCCGAAGCAAGTTGTTGAAAGCATATTTAGGATAAGCTCAATCCAATTATATTACATTCCATTCGGATATCGATGAATGATATGTTGTCTCAATGAAAAATCAGGATAATCCAGATTCAAAGAAAGTAGGATTAGGCCAGGAGGCGCAGCACTCAAATGGCTATGAAAGTCAGCTGAGCGAATGGGTAAATCGCGAAAAAGCTTCCGTATTACTCGCAAATCTTGTTGGACAACTTTGGTATGATAAGTCCATTGAAGTTATCATATTTCGCAGACCTCTTGTAGATCGAAGGGCCAGCCAGATCCTTAACTTTCATGAGTACGCGCGCAACGTAGTGGGTAAACCAATTACCATTCACGACAGTTTATTTCTTGCCTCAGAACTTACAAAGCTAGCACTACCACCATCCTGGATAGATATTGGAAGACTAAGTGCTGAATGGATTACTGAGAAAGAAGACTATGAGAATAATGCAACGAATTTCTTAAAGGACAAGCTGAAAGATCTTCTTGCTGTTGATCACGACTACCTAAAGCCAAAGGATGTAGCATTATTTGGTTTTGGACGCGTGGGTAGATTGGTTGCAAGAGAAATTATTGCACAAGCCGGAAAGGGACAGCAGTTGAGACTTAGGGCCATAATTACACGTAGCAATACAGACAAAGACATCATAAAGAGAGCTGAACTTCTCAGGGTTGATTCGGTACATGGATTTTTTCCCGGCACTGTAATAGAGGATTTGGAAAACAAGGCACTCATTGTGAATGGACACACAATTAAGATGCTTGTTGCCGAAAAACCCGGCCAGATTGATCTTGAGGCACATGGAATTAAGGATGCCTTGCTAATTGATAATACAGGAATAGTAAGAAAGAGAGATGAGCTAAGCTGGCACCTCAATGCCAAGGGGATTAGTAAAGTGTTACTAACCGCTCCGGGAAAGGACGATGTTCCAAATATTGTTCACGGTGTGAACCATGAAGATTTTGATCGTGACAAGGAGAATATTTATTCGGCAGCTTCATGTACTACCAATGCAATTGTACCAGTTCTTCATGTTGTGGAAAACACGCTAGGTATTGAAAGCGGACATATTGAAAGTATACATGCCTACACAAATGACCAAAATCTACTCGACAATTTCCATAAAAAGTATAGACGGGGCCGATCAGCTGCGTTGAACATGGTAATTACAGAAACCGGTGCTGCCAAGGCATGCATTAAGGCCATTCCATCTTTGAAAGGAAAACTAACAGCCAATGCAGTGAGAGTTCCAACACCCAATGGATCGCTGGCAATATTGAGCTTGAGGGTGAAGAAAGAGACCTCGAAAGAAGTGATAAATGATATTATTAAACACGCTGCCTTGAATGGTGACCTGGTTGAACAAATACAGTATTCATATTCAAATGAAACTGTTTCCAGCGATATTGTAGGAAATTCCTGCGCCTCCATATTTGACAGTCCATCTACGATAGTTTCAAGCAACGGTCGTGACATCATTCTCTATGTATGGTACGATAACGAATATGGCTACTCATGTCAGGTAGTGCGGTTGGCTAAGCACATTTCAGACGTTGTGCGTCTCAAGTACTATTAATTAATCGATATCTCCTGACCCTATTTTTCATGGATACTTCTCAATTGGATAAGACGCAACTATCCCGAAAGAAGGACCAAACTGCGGAGATGTTCGACAATATCTCTGGTAATTACGATTTTCTCAATCACTTCCTATCGGCTGGTATTGATATTTTATGGAGAAAAAAGGCGATTGGCAAATTAACTGATCATCGGCCGAAAACTATTCTCGATATCGCAACGGGGACAGCCGATCTTGCCATTGAAGCCATGTCACTTCAGCCCGAGAATATAACCGGCATAGATATTTCCGTGAAAATGCTGGATATTGGTAACAAGAAGATCGCTAGTAAGAAGCTCAACTCCCATATACAATTACAGGTTGGTGACGCTGAAAATCTACCCTTTGAGGACGGGGCTTTTGATGCAGTGATGTCTGCATTTGGTGTTCGAAATTTTGAAAACCTTGAGAAAGGTCTCAAGAGCATGCTAAGAGTCATGAAAAAAGGGGGTATGGTGGTTATACTCGAGTTTTCTAAACCACAAACATTTCCAATAAGTAACATATACAAGCTCTATTTCAAGAGAATACTACCAATTATTGGCAAGGTAATCTCAAATCACAACAGTGCTTATACTTATTTGCCCAATTCGGTAATGGAGTTCCCGGATGGAGATGATTTCCTCTCAATTATGAGTTCCTGTGGGTTTGCTGATTGTAAGAAGCAACGCCTCAGCTTGGGCATAGTAACAATCTACACCGGAATAAAGTAAGCTTCACAATTATTTCAATCTAATTACGTTTATCAGGCAGTTATTACCTTTGTATCGATCGATACCAGTAAGCCACGTATATTTTGAAATTTCCCGCAATAGTATCATTGATATTACTCGCAGTGCTCTTAAGCACAAGTGGCAGCTATGCACAAAAGCGACCAACGAAGCAGAAACTCAAAAACCTGGAAAAATATGATCGCCAACGCATTCATTTTGGATTTCTACTTGGCGTTAATAATGCAGATTTCATTGTAAAGCCTAATCCAGACATTAAAGACCTGGACTCAGTATACGTTGTAGAGGCAAAAGGTGAAAGCGGATTTACACTTGGAATTGTATCGAACCTCATGCTTGGACGCTATTTTGACCTCAGGTTTATCCCATCCTTAAGCTTCTCTCAACGAAAATTGGAATATACGTTGGTATCGGAGAATCATCCACCTATTACGAAAGTGAAAACCATAGAATCAACATTTTTGGAGTTTCCTCTGCAAGTGAAGTTCAAATCGGTTAGGCTGACCAATGGCAGGGCATTTGTTGTTGGCGGATTCAGATATAGCATTGACCTCGCATCACAAAAGGATGTAGAAAAGGAGGACGAAGAGATTGTAAAATTAAAACGCAGTGACTACGCCTATGAAATTGGATTCGGAATTGATATATATCTGCGGTATTTTAAATTGTCGCCGGTAATAATGTTGTCCTTGGGAATGAACAATATGCTGGTCAAAGAAGAAGGGAATCTATTCTCAGAATCGATTGACAGGCTTTACTCAAAAATTTTTCAATTCGGACTTACGTTCGAATAGCATTAATTCTTCCTTTTGTATTCATAACAAGCGATTGAGGTCGCAACAGCTGCATTCAGTGATTGAGCCCCGCCAAATGCTGGTATGCCAATCATATCCGTAAGCAAAGTGGTCAAGTCCGTTGAGATTCCCATTGACTCATTGCCTATCACTAATAGAGAATCAGGTTTAATTTTTTCGTTGTATATACTTCTTCCATCCATCGTTAATCCATATATGGGGTATTTGTCCTTGCAGCTCTTGAAGAAGGATTTCAAGTCAACATAGTGAACTCTCACTCTTGATATCGATCCCATCGAGGCTTGCACCACCTTTGGATTATAGATATCTGTACTGTTCAACGAACAAAAGATATGTTTAATACCAAACCAATCCGCTGTTCTAATGATTGTGCCCATATTACCCGGATCACTGATGTTATCCAGTATCAAGGTCAATCCGTTCAATTTTTCGGGATTAAAATCATATTGCGGGATTTCTGCTACGCATAAAACCTGGTTTGGCGTCTTTAAACCACTCAGCCGGCCCAGATCTTTCACGCTCACTTCAACAGCAGAGGCTTCAGGGTTTTTGTCAATCCACGCTCTTGTCGCATACACACTCCTTATTTTCAGTTCAGACAATTGAATGTCAGAAACCAGCGTTATTCCCTCAGCTACAAACAATTGATATTTATCCCGGAATTTTTTAATTCCCAGCGACTTGATTTTACTAAAGGTAGATTTGGAAAGAGAAGGCATATAAACCTATATTAAAAGAGTCAAGTTCGTAGATTTGTCACTGCTCTAATCAGGAGGTAAAAATACTACTATAAAATTATACGGCACCTTGAATTACACAAACAATATCATGGCTATAGCTTCACTTGCAAGTGTGATAACGTTGTTTTCGTGTAACTCAACCAAGAGATTAGCCTCTGATGAGTACTTGCTCGTTAAAAATGAGGTCATCAAAGAACACCCCAGAGAAACTGATGCTAAATTGAATAAGAAAGCTAGACTTAAAAATGATGAATCATCCAACTATATTCGACAGCAACCAAACACAAAAATGCTCAAGCTCTTCCGTTTTCATCTATGGGTATACAACATTGCTACCAGAAAGAAGCTAAACGACGAGGACCCAGAAAAACCGAGAAGGTCAAAGAGGAAGGCGAAAAGGAATGCTAAAATCAAAAACATTGTCGGAGAGGCGCCAGTTATCGTAGATACAAATCTAACTGACAGATCGGCAAAGCAGATAGAGGTGTATTTGAACAGCAAAGGGTTCTTAGATGCTTCGGTCAAAGACTCGATTGTTTATCGAAAGAAACTAAAAAAGAAAGGTGGTGGCAAGGCTACTGTTTATTATCTGGCCAATTTCGGACCGAGATATTCAATTGGCAAACTGGAATATGAAATTGAAGACCCAAACATCCGCCATTATGTGCACGGGGACACGGCGAGCTTTAGCCTAAAAAGGGGCATGTACTTTGACCGTGAGAAGCTGGATAACGATAGAGAAATTATTTCACACTCACTAAGAAACACAGGATATTACTTTTTTTCAAAGGACAATATTTATTACGAAGCAGATAGCAGCATTGGAAATAAGACGGTCAATATCAAGCTGGGAATCAAGAAGCATCAGGAATACAATTCTGTGGACTCTCTGATTGAAACAGATCACATTCGGTATAAAATCAACAAAGTATTTATTCAATCGCACTTCACACCTAATCAGGAGTTACAGAAATTCGACACCATACTCTTTAGAGATTATATTTTCATTGAGAATGTAAACAATGTAAAAAAGAAAGATCGGAGCAGGTACATAAAATATCAAACGATTTCAAGAAAAGTGTTTTTGAAATCTGGCAATATCTTTACTATAGACGATCTGCAAGGCACGTACCAGCATCTGGCACAATTGCAAATCTATAAATTCATCAGCATTACATTTACCGTATCTGATAACACTGACGCTGGTTATCTGGATTGTTATATCCAACTCACACCGGTAGCCAAACAATCTTTCTCGATAGAAACGGAAGGAACGCACTCCTCAGGTGATCTTGGTATAGGCGCTAATTTGATATACCTGAATAAAAATACATTTAAGGGAGCTGAAATATTAGAAATGAAATTCAAAGGAGCTTTAGAAGCACAGAAAACCTTAATTAGCACCTCTGAATCGGTAGAGCCTTTAGACGTATTCAACACTTATGAAGTGGGGCCCGAAATAAAGATTTATATTCCAAAATT
>JYMV01017941.1_pt1 | contig 10671 bp, 7 predicted proteins | sample 338911 | NCBI WGS metagenome assembly JYMV01 (sample SAMN03354496, study PRJNA234377) | hydrothermal vent metagenome | biome: Deep sea; feature: Hydrothermal plumes at the Eastern Lau Spreading Center, Western Pacific Ocean; material: Seawater | place: Tonga | collected 2009 | depth 2000 m m
CAGGGGTGTTATTTCAGGCGGGCTGACCCACATGAATCTTTCCTGGGTCTCGCTGCAGAGATACACGGAAGGATGCAGGTTATCTATCCCAATATGAACCTTGTCCATCCATACTTCCGATCCATAACCTGCTGTTTCAGCCAGTTCCACACTGGCGCAGGCCACACCGCCGGCACCCAGGTCTTTAAAACCCACTTTATTAATGAACCCTATTTGTTTGAGTTTATCAAAAAGTGCATAAGTGGATTTCAACAAGTGTCTTTCAAGAAAAGCATTGGGTTCCTGAACAGCGCCTTTGTTTTGTTTTTTCTTTTCTTCTTTCAATTCCAACGAAGCAAAACTTGCACCACCAAAACCACTGTTGTCGGTGGGTTTACCAACCAAGATCAAGTCAAAGTTGTCTGCGTTTTTTGGGGCGTAAGAATGAATAAGATAATCTTCTCGTACAATTCCAAGGGTTACCAGCGTAACAAGGCAGTTTTCATTATAGCCCTCGTGATAATAAATATCACCGCCGATATTAGGAATTCCTAAAGGGTTGCCATATCCGGCAATTCCGGCAACGACCCCTTCATGAATCCATTTAGTTTTGTTGCTTTTTATATCTCCAAAACGGAAGGAATCTGTGCAGGCGATCACTTCAGCCCCCATGCACATCACATCTCGAACATTTCCTCCTACACCAGTAGCTGCCCCCTCATATGGTACGATTTGCGATGGATGATTATGGGATTCATGACTCATAACCACACACCAGCGATGCCCCTTTTTATCAGTGGCTACGGCCACGACCCCGGCATCTTCTTTAGCCCCCAGGACTACATCTGGGCCAGTAGTGGTGAACTGTTTTAAATGAGGACGGCTACTTTTATAGCTGCAATGTTCAGAACCCTGAATAGAGAACAGAACTAGCTCTGCCAGAGATGGAGCGCGTCCCAACATATCATGTTGAATTTTTTGAACCTCATCTGGTGTTAAGGGAATATTGAGTTTAGAAAGTTTGAGACGCCGCTGGTTTTCATTTAAACCGCTGAAATCGACGATTTCCTTTGTAAAGGCCATTACCTGATGATGGTTTCGTGTCGTTGCGGTCCCACCGATACGATCTTAACAAGGCAACCCACCTCACGCTCAATAAATTTGATATAATTTTTCAATGTTTTGGGCAGAGCATCGAATCCTTTATCCCAGATATTTTCAGTAAGGTCGCCCCAGCCAGGCAATGTTTCATAAATGGGCGTTGCTTTACGGTAGATGGTGAGACTTGCAGGCATTTCTGTGATGTGTCCTCCATCCACTTCATAGGCCACACAGACAGACAATTCATTTAAGCCATTCAATACATCTAGTTTGGTGAGCGCAATCTCTGTCAATCCGTTAACCCGAACCGCTTGACGGACTTGTACCAGATCCAGCCAGCCTACCCTTCGCGGGCGACCGGTGGTGGTGCCGTACTCATTTCCTTTTTCGCGTAGGGAAGCTGCAGCATTGCCATGCATTTCTGATGGGAGAGGCCCTTCTCCTACGCGGCTCAAATATGCTTTTACAACGCCAATGATGCGATCAATATCTCGAAAGCTCACACCGGTCCCGGTGGAAATATGCCCGGCGGCTGTGTTGCTGGATGTGGTGAATGGATAGACGCCGTGATCCACATCCAGGCTGATGCCTTGGGCACCTTCAAACAAAATAGATTTGCCAGTTTTGTGAGCGTTGTATAATTCAACTGATGTGTCACAAATGTACGGCTTTAATTCTTTTCCATAGCCCACATAGGTATCAAAGATCTCATCCAGGGTGACATCCAATGATTGCTCAAGGGATTTTTCTATAATGCCTTTTGCAAAAGCATAGCCCTTTTCCAGTTTTTCTTTGAATATATCCGGCTCCAGCAGGTCCACCATCCGGATGCCGTTGCGAAACATTTTATCTGCATAGACCGGGGCAATCCCCCGGCGTGTACTTCCAGCAGCAAGATCACCTTGATGTCTAGACAATGCACCATCCAATGCAATATGATAGGGCATGATTACATGAGCCCGATCACTCACCATAAGTTTTGGGTTAATCCCTTTTTCCTTTACATAGGTGATTTCTTCGAGAAGGGCTTTTGGATTCACCACAACACCATTTCCAATAATGCTCATGGGCTCACCATAAACAACGCCGGAAGGAATCAGGTGAAGTTTGTAGGTGTTGCCGTCAACAATAACAGTGTGACCGGCATTGTTGCCACCGTGAAATCTGACAACGTAGTCGGCTTCACCCGCAAAGAAATCGGTGATCTTCCCTTTGCCTTCATCGCCCCATTGGGCACCAACGATAGCAGTAATCTTAGAAGGCTTTAAGGACACAGCCTATTGGTGAAGGTTTAGAACAGAAATGTTGAAAATCACAGAATTAAAATAAATATAAAGATAGAGATTACTGACCACCCACTATCATTTAAAATGCTATTCAGCTTATTTTTTGTTTGCGATTTATTTTGATCGTTTTGCTTTGTGCTTCGCCCATTCTAAAAGGCGTTTGAATGGCGGGAAGTAATCCGCAAGGATGATAAGACCCGGGATGCCAAAGATCCACCCCTGGAATATAGGAATTAATCCACCGATCATTCCGATGATGACCAGAATAATACCAATAGTAATCCGGATAGTGTGCTTCACCATCGATATTTGGTATCCTCATGGTCAACATCACCACATGGGTATCCTGAGCAATTTTCACCCATGATAAATCAACTCAACGATTATACTTTTTCATAGTTTCTTTCAGGCGATCATGGGGTAGGGCATAAGCAGTATTCCCATTGATCCCTACCATTGTCTCTGCTGCCAGTAACGCGTTTACAATTGCTTCTTCCGTTGCTTGAACAGTAGCCTCAAAGAGCGGTGAAATCAGCCAGTTCGGTAGCATTTCTACTTCGACTTTTCCTTCAGCAAAAGCAACACTTGAGTTAGCAGTGGAAAAAGCGATAAAAATATCACCAGATCCATCGTGGGCGTATCCACCCACTTTGCCGATGCCCATGGGAACACGCCTTGCCAGACGCTTCAATTGATGAGCTACCAGGGGTGCATCTGTGGCTACAATAACGATAATCGAACCGTCACTATCGTGATTCTGTTCGTAACTGTCTCTGGGCATAAGATCTGTAATTTCCCGGCCAACCGGAACACCAGCAATGGTCAGGCTTTTACGGTCACCGTAGTTAGCCTGAACCAGAACACCCAGAGTGTAATTCTGATCTTGAATTGCGATCACTCGTGAGGATGAGCCAATCCCGCCCTTAAACTTGTGACAAACCATCCCCGTACCGCCACCAACATTTCCTTCCGGCACTGAACCGCCTTTAGCATTCCGGATAGCCTCATGGGCGTGCTTTTCTTTTACATGGAATCCATTGATATCATTCAATAAACCATCCCAGGTTTCCGCCACGACAGGTAATGACCACCAATAACCGCTGGCATCAGCAGATCCTTGGCTAACTCGCCAGGAAATTACCGCATCTCGGACGATTCCCACACTGTGGGTATTTGTTATCATGATTGGCCCCTCTAGAAATCCAGATTCTTCCACCCAAGTTGTACCAGTCATTTCACCGTTTCCATTCAAGGAATACCACCCCGCAAATGATGGATCATCTAAACTCTTGTCGCCGCGGGGTAAAATAGCTGTGACCCCAGTACGTATGGGGCCTTTCCCTTGAATCAATTTACCCTTACCAGAAATAACTGTACTATGACCCACCAGCACTCCTTTTACATCTGTGATTGCGTTATATTTTCCAGGTGTTCCATTAAATGGAATACCCAAATCTCTGGCTCGATCTTTAGCCATAACTGCGCTTCCATGGTATATTAAAATAATAATGGCCGGAATAATCAATTTTTTCATAGTCAACCTCCTATTTAGGTAACATTGGAAGAGACAGAAGCTCCCGCGCTTCCTTTGCTGTGGCTACTTTTCGCCCGTGTTCTTTACATAACCGGGATACGCGAGCTACTAACTCAGCATTACTGGTTGCCAGCCGTTCCTTATTATAACGAATATTGTCTTCCAGACCTGTGCGGCAATTTCCTTTCAATTCCAGGGACCATTTATTGATATCAAGTTGACTTTTACCAATTCCAGCAGCTGTCCATGTTGCGTCTGGCATGAGGGATTTCAATTGTTTTACCTGAAATTCGAGTATGTCTTTTTTTGCGGGCAGGGCATTCTTCAATCCAAATACAAACTGTACATGCAACGGCGTTTTTAACAAACCAGCCTTGGCCATATCCATTGCGGTATAGAGCATTGCCAGATCAAAAACCTCTATCTCAGGTTTAATTCCATAGTTTAACATGGTTTCCGCAAGTTCGTGCACAAAATCAGGCGGGTTTTCATAAACCGTTGTCGGAAAATTCACTGATCCTGTTGCTAATGAGGCCATGTCGGGTTTCAGGCTAAGCATACCGCTACGCTCAGATTTCTTTCTACCACGCCCGCCAGTGGAAAACTGGATAATCATGTCAGAGCAATGCTTTCGAATACCTGCTTTAACGCGGGAAAACTTTTCAGGGTCTGAAGATGGATTTTCATTTTTATCACGAACATGGATATGTACTAATGCTGCCCCAGCCTCGTAGGCTTCGTGGGCAGATTCCACCTGCTCTTCAACGGTGATTGGTACAGCAGGATTATCTTTTTTACGCGGGACAGAGCCAGTGATTGCTACACTGATGATGCAAGGTTTAGTCAAGATTCATTTCCCCCAATACCTGATCGATAATTTCAAGGGCAATGTCAATATCAGTTTGCTCTACAATCAAAGGAGGTGCCAAACGAATGGCGCTTTTTCCACACCTGAGAACGAGTAAGCCCTTTTTAAAACAAGACTGTTCAAACAGATGAGCAAGATTTGGTGAAAGTTTATTGTCCTCTGAAAATTCGATTGCCTGCATTAGTCCAATTCCACGGGCATCGCTAATAATCCTATATCTTTTTTGCAGTTTATGTAATCTATGATGTAGATATTCTCCCGTAATCTCGGCGTTTTTCATTAAACCATTTTCAATAAGGTCTATAGTGGCTATTGCCGCAGCGCATGAAACCGGATTACCGCCAAATGTACTCCCATGGCTCCCTGGCGGCCAGGTCATCACGTTCTCTTTTGCTATAATGGAACCGATCGGCATCCCAGAGCCCAATCCTTTTGCAAGCGTGATGATATCAGGAACCACATCCCAGTTCTCGATTGCGAAATATTTTCCTGTACGCCCGTTACCGGATTGCACTTCATCATCAACCATCATAATACCGAATTCATCACAAAAGGAACGGATCTGTTTTAAAAAGTCAGAAGGAGGTACGATATATCCACCCTCGCCCTGAATAGGTTCAACAAAAATAGCCGCGATGGTTTCTGGGTTAACTCCTTTTTTCTTCAGGTAGTTTTGGATCATCTTCTTGGAAGATCCATAAGGGAGATGATGGACCCCAGGCAGGAAAGGTTCAAACCCTTTGCGTTGTACAGACTTTGAGTAGGTCAAACTCAGGGCTCCGTATGTGCGGCCATGGAATGCCCCATCAAAGGCAATGATATATTTCCGTTTGGTGTGGAAGCGCGCTAGTTTGATTGCTCCTTCATTGGATTCTGTGCCAGAATTACTTAAAAATACTTTCCACGAACCACCTCCCGGAGCAAGTTCCTGGAGCTTTTTACATAAGTCAGAATAACCAGCATAGTAAAAGTCTGTACCGCAAATATGCAGCAGGTTTTCAGCCTGTATTTGAATAGCTTTTACAACCTTTGGATGACAATGTCCAGTAGTTGCAACAGCAATCCCGGCCATAAAATCCAGAAACCTATTCCCGTCTTCATCTTCTATCATCATTCCTTCCGCACGCTTGACAGTGAGCGGATATTCTTTGATTAGGGAAGGGGATGTTACGTCCAGATCGTCTTTGATCAATCTTTGGGCATTTGGACCAGGTAAAGATGTCGAAATGATAGGAACATTACTCATTATAGCCGGCGGTCTCCATGATGGTTCTGCTTTGCTCCCGCATGAACTGGGTAACATAATAAGGCCCGCAGCATCCCTTGCCGGTCGAACCGCTGGATTGCCATCCACAAAAGGGTTGAACCCCCGGCCAGGCGCCTGTGGTGGCTCCGCTTCTGCGGTTCACATAAGTTACACCGGCACGTATGGAATTGAAGAATGTGTTTATTTCCTTTTCATTATTACTGAATAAGCCAGCTGTTAATCCGTATTCAGTATCATTCGCAAGCGCCAGTGCCTCCTGCAGTCCTTGTACGGATTGAACATAGAGGATGGGACAGAATAATTCTTTTTTTACCAGATGATGATCCTCAGGGAGATCTGTGATAATGGCAGGCTCCACAAAGTATCCTTTTTCAAATTCAGACCCTGTACAGACATCTCCACCATAAATGACCCGGCCATCCATCTTTGCCGATTCTATATAGGATTGATAAGCAATATAGGCTTGCATATTTACCAACGGACCGAGAAATATTTCTTTAGCTGTTGGATCTCCAATCAAAATAGCCCTTGTTTTTTTAACCAGAATGTCCATGAATTCTGTAAATACATTTTTGTCAATGTAGGCTCGCGAGCAGGCACTACATTTTTGTCCTCCAAGGCCAAATGATGAACGCATAATACCCTCTGCTGCGGCTTCAAGATCCGCATTCCCGGTTACAATGGCCGGGTTTTTCCCACCCATTTCTATAATACAGGGTTTCGGAAAAATCTTTGAAAAACGATGGTATAGATTCATCCCTATATCTTTTGATCCGGTAAATACGAGACCATCCATAGCTGGATTGGATACAAGCGCCTCCCCAACCACGGATCCAGGACCATTGACCAGATTGAATACACCCTTAGGGATACCTGCATCCACGAATATCTGATTGAGAAGAGTGCCTGTCCAGGGGGCATCACTGGATGGTTTATATACCACTGTATTTCCAGCAACCAAAGCTCCCGCTGCCATACCGGCTGACAAGGCCAATGGAAAATTGAATGGTGCAATCACACCCCATACCCCAAATGGCAGCAAGTGTGCTTTTACGTTTTCATTGGTGGCAAGCCGACCCATTTGTTGTACAAAGCCATTATTTTCCGCCATAATCTGGCAGTAGTATCGAATGAGATCTGCTGATTCTTCAGTATCGCCCATGGCTTCGAGACGGTTTTTGCCAACTTCAAGGCTCATGACCGCAGATAGATAGTATCTACGTTCGCGAATGATTTCAGCAGCTTTTAACAACAACTCACACCGCTTTTCCCAGCCGATTAAGTTCCAGGCAACAAATGCATCCTGTGCGGCTTGAATAGCCGTATCGGTCTGTAGCTTAGAAGCTTGAGAAAATTTCCCTAAAATTAATGAATGATCTGTAGGACAATATTTCTCTAAACTTGATTCGCTTTCTAATTTTTCACCATTGACCCAGTTCTGGTGGTCATTCCCAGTTTCGTTTTTCACTTTAGTTAATGCAAGATCAAACTGCTGGTGAAACTCTTTCAGACGATCAGCATCCATTGTGGAATAAGTAACCTTAAATGATTCTACGTCTTTATTCATAATTCTATTAAATGGTTTAGATAGAATGCTGAATAAATTACATATTACACATGAAGCTTTGACATACTTTCAATGATGCTATCTGATACACGACCACCAAATTGATTTCCTAATATAAGCCCAGCAACACTGGCAGGCAATGCGATCAGGATTGCTGATAGAGGAGGCGCACCAGGAAGAAATTGAATTATAATATAGGTTGTTATCCCGAATAGAAATGCGCATATGCCGGCGGTTGTGTTGGCTTGTTTCCACCAGATACCCGCAATGGTCGGAACAAATAGCCCAGCGCACAATATGCCGATCGCGGATGAATAAAAAATAGTAATAAGAGCAGGAGGGTTGAATGCGAAGGCCATTGCCAGTAGACCAACGAACCACGTGCTGTATACCCTGATTCGGCTCTTTACTCTTTCTTCAAGATTTGGAAGGAAATAGCCGAGGAGGTCATGAGCCACTGCTGAACTGCAGGCCAGCAACAAGGCGTCAGTTGTGGACATAACCGCTGCAATGACTGCTGCGACTGCGAGTCCCCTAACTATGGGTGGAAAACTGGATTCAATCACTCTTAAAAAAACCATATCAGCATCATCAAGGCCAGGGAAAAGAATTTTTCCCATGGGAACTATGATCAATAAGGAAGACAGGATCATAACACTGTATAATAAAATGGCAACATTCAAAGAGAGCTTCGCAGAATAACTGTCTTTAGATGAATATACCCGCATAACAATATGCGGCACGACCGATATGGCTGCCGCCCAGATCACAAATGACCCAATGTAACTTGTGATCGATTGTTGTTTCAATAATCCTAGATCTGATGAGCGATCTGTTGCTTCGATTAATGGGGCAACAGTTAGATCGTTGTTAAGGGTCAAATAGAAAGCTGTTCCTAAAACGATTATAATCATGAGTGCGCCCTGAAACATATCTGTCCAAGTGACAGCAAGCATACCACCGAAAGAAACATAAATTATAAAAACAACTGTAAATAGAATAACTCCCTGATGATATGGAAAACCCAATAGACTTTCTGCCGTGATCCCGGCTGCTTTTAACTGGGCTATTATGTAAATAGTAAAGCTAAATAAAATAATAACAGGGACACCGATGCGTATGATTGGATGTGGAAAACGAAAGGCTAAAAAGTCTGTAATAGTGTATTTGCCAAAATTCCGCAAAGGATTGGCTACAAGAATAGATGCCAATGGGAACCCAATCACTGCTCCAGAGAAAAGAGCAAGAGCAAAAGGAATACCATTGCTGTAAGCAAGCCCCATGACCCCGATAATAGAACCGCCACTGGCCAGTGCAGCCATAATTGCCAACGCGTTCATACTGATTCCTATGCGTCGACCACCCACCCAATAGTCATCATCAGAAACTAACGCGCGTTTGGAAACAATTAAACCAATGAACATGCAGGCCAACAGATAAATAGCTAGAATAATACGTTCTAAGGTCATCCGTCCGAATTGCTTTTGTCTGATAAGAATATCCATAAAGCTATTAGGGGAGAGATAACCATAAATATGGCCAGTAGCCATCCGGTGGCAGACAGACCCCAGAATATTTTATCAGACCAGAACGGAAGAAATGCAACAATAGCGTAAACCAGGTTTCCTATCAGAAAAAAAGATTCTTTTTTCTTCAAATGAAAAAACTGATTATACATTGATGGTATTATTCATGTTAACAGCTTACCATCCAAGTCAGTAAGCGCTAATGGAGGATCTGTTTTTTGTGTCAAAACTGAGCCTAATACCAGAGCAATTATACTGATGAACATGGCATAAAGATCACCAGGGTGGGAAGGCAGTAAAAACTGAAAAAGTATCCAAGAAGCCAATCCGCTGCTCATGGCAGCAATTGCTCCTGATGTATTGGCTTTTTTCCACCAGATTCCCGCTGTGAAGGGTGCGAATAGAGCTACCAGCGATGTGGAATAAGATGCCAATAACAATTGATAGATATTCTTGAAATACAGTGCCACTATCAGAGCCAGAATTGCACAAACAGGGATAGAGATTCGTGAGAAAATCAGAACGTTTTCTTTCGTCTTTTTAAACTGTGAAAGAATATTATTACCAATGATGCTGGCACAGGCCAATAAAGCACTATCGGCACTGCTCATTACGGCGGCTAGCAGTGCGGTTATAAAAATAGCGGCAGCAACAGGCGGTAGGAACTGTAAAGCTACCTGAGGCACGATGTATTCTGGGTTTTCAATTTTTGGAAGAAGATTTGCTCCTACGATACCTATAAAGACTGGGATCAAACCAATTGTCAGGTAAATAGCCCCAGATAGATACGCGGAATATTCAGCAATCCGCTCATTCCGGGCTGACATTGACCTTTGCAAAAGATCCTGTCCGGCAATTCCTCCAACCCCGATCACCAACCATGCTTGAAGGTATTTTGCCCAGTCCAACACATTGGCATTATGAGGGAAAACATACAATTTCTCTTCTGGTATGCTTGACCACAGTTCAACGAATCCACCACTTTGCATGCCTAGGAAAGGTAAGATTAATCCCAGGCCCAGGATAATAATAATCACTTGGATAAAATCTGTCAGGGAGACAGCCCACATACCACCAAGAATTGTGTAAACCAATACTACAACGGTACCAGCAGGGATAGAAAACTCCGGGGGTACACCCAGAACATTTTCTATGATAACACCGATCGATACCAGTAAAGAGCCGGACCATCCAATATAAAGTATAAGCTGAGCTATAGCTGCTAACCAGGCAGACATTTTTCCGTAGCGTAATTGGAAAAAGTCCACGACAGTTAGAATCTTCATTCGCCTAATTGTTTTTACATAGAACAAACCTGCTAGGATTAAACAAACTGCTGCCCCGAAAGGATCTGCGATTACGCCAAGAATACCATTCTCGTACGCTGCTCCAGCTGCGCCAAGCACCGTTCCGCCCCCAAACCAGGTAGCGGTGAGTGTTGCGGTGCATAGCCATAAGGGAAGACTCCGTCCGGCTACAAAAAAATCAACCTTGCTTTTGATTCTTTTACTGGCTAGTACGCTGATGGTGATCATCAGAATGA
>JYMV01015964.1_pt1 | contig 10670 bp, 12 predicted proteins | sample 338911 | NCBI WGS metagenome assembly JYMV01 (sample SAMN03354496, study PRJNA234377) | hydrothermal vent metagenome | biome: Deep sea; feature: Hydrothermal plumes at the Eastern Lau Spreading Center, Western Pacific Ocean; material: Seawater | place: Tonga | collected 2009 | depth 2000 m m
CAACAAAATCATCATTTTGCTTTTTTATTGCACCACCACAACCAGGAAATTTTGTTGTGTATACTGAAATTCCTATCTCAGAATCAATCTTCGGGATCACACTATAGTCACAGTAATGAATTTGGAAATCGCTATTTCATCATCAAACGCGCCAAGAAGTACTTTATGCGTACCTGATAATGCATCCTCACCTGCTGTAATTTGTATTAGATAGCTTTGTGAATCACCAACAAGAGAATTAAGAACCGTATGCTCAGATGTGATAATAAGATCTGAAGAGGAAGCAGTTGAGGATTTATTTAGTGATGCAGATACTTCGCCCTCACCAAGCAAAACATTGGGAATGTTAAATTGCAGTAAAACTTCGGCAGTCTGACCCCTTTCCAAAATGATGTTTTGGTTATCAATGTCAATAGTAAATGGAAGTGTGGCTGATGTATCCACAACACCAATGTTGTTTTCTACCCATTCAGTGAACCATATCTTACTACCATCAACAGTAAAATCGAATACTTGAGACAAACCGCAATAATCAATTCCCTCACAATCAGACCAGTTTGGGTTTCTGGAAGGTACGGTGTATTCTACCATAGTCTCAGATTCAGGATTAAACACGGCTATTCGGTTTGCGTTATGCTCATTCATAACTAGATTTCCATCAGAGTGTTCAATCCAATACGGATTGGATGAATATGTCGGAAGTTTCAGGTTACCATAAGAATCCGCATGTGGAATTGATGTAACGTATTTTGTAAATTCTTCTGTTTCAGGATCAAAGCTGAAAAAAAAGTTGCCTGAGGTATCAGCTATCCAAATCTTTTGATTCGGCCCAACCGTAATACCGTTTGGAGTATTCATTTCAGGAGGAAACTGATAAAATTCTATAAACCGCTGTAGAAGAAGACCCTGAGAAAACCATTCAGGACTGGATTCTGCCTGTGCTATTTCATATGAAGGATAATCAAACTTTACGAGTATGCCAGTTTCATCTGGTATCCAAGTTGTGTACCAGACGTTATCTTCAGAATCAATTGTAAAGTCACTGGTAATGGAATTTTCCAAAGGAGATGGTATTGCAAAAGTTCGAATCTCCTGACCTACTTGGGCAAACTCAAAAAAAGATATTCTACTGCCAAGCAGATCATTAACAATTATTCTTGAACCATCAACAGTTAATTTTTGGGGAAAAACACCCTCCGTGTCTTCTGGATTAGGGTATTGGAGTCTATCATACGACTCGTCAGATATTGAGAATTTCCATAAGGCGTCATGATAACCATCAGTGTACCATATAGAACCGTCAGAAGAATAATCAATACCCCACATCATAGAACGTGCTGGTATTTTTTCACCTACTGATTCACTAAGGGCTTGAAAATAATCATCCCAAACTGGATTGTCAAATTCGGTAAACTTTTCCGTTAGCGGATCAAACTTTGCCAAGTTACCACTATTTGTTTGTGCAAACCAAACAGTTCCATACGGGTCTGTTGTTATGGCAAGCGGCTGTGTGCATGCTGTAGGTATCTTGTATTCCTTAACATACCTGTTCGACATAGCTTCGCCTGTACCACAATATTGATCCTGTTGATCAGGTGGATAATTATCAAGTGGGATTCCAGCTCTTACATCAACAATAATTTGTGTGTCTACTTCATTTGGATCCCCAAAAAATGCAGCGGGAATTGCAATAGTAACAGCAGAAGTTAGCATAATTCCTGCAACAACCGCAAAAAAAAGTATTCCTTTTGTTCTTGTTTTCACAGTAAAAATTTACACTGCCATGTTATATCTCATTCCAATAAATGTGAAAAAGTATCACAGCAGTTTCAAATCTCCAGTAATCTTATCAATTTTTTCTTCAGGTGCAGGACCTAGAGATATACAAGTTGTAGTTCCAGGAGAAATCTGCGTGTGACCTGCATCAGTGACTTCAGACCAAGGAAGATCAAGTTCAATTGCACCCTGTTTAACTTGCTCAAGTTCTTTCAGACTTGAAACCTTCAGTACAATTTTTTCCTGTCCTTCCCACCATTGAGAAAACCATTCAGGATTGGATTTTCTTACATGCTCTGCGCCTAATACACAAGCATGACCAACTTGGGCTGCAATCTTTCCCTTACCCATATCAAGATCAGCCCTAACAACAATTACCTGCTTTATGCCTGTCATATCTATACAATAATGATGGATTATGAAAAACTTTGCAATTGATTCGAAACATTAATTGTATTACACGAGTTTGGGGTAGATATGAAAAAATATGATGTCATAGTAGCTGGCGGCAGTATTTCTGGGTTATTAGCTGCCAGAGAAATAGCAAAAAAAGGATATTCTGTTTTGGTTTTGGAAGAGGGATTTGAGGTTGGGACGCCTGATCACTGTGGTGGTCTTGTGAGTAAATCTGCCCTCCGTGATTTGGGAATTGAGCCGTCACAAAAAACATTTGATTGTATGATCAATACTGCACAGATTTTTTCTCCAAGCAGAAAAAAGATCACAATGAATACAAAAAATCAGGAAATTATTGCAATTAACAGAAGAGAGCTTGACAAGCAGGCTGCACAACAAGCTCAGCAATCTGGAGCTGAGATTATGGTTAAGGCAAGCTTTAAAGAAAAAAATAAAGATATTGTCAGAACTTCAGTTGGCGACTTTAACTGTAAGATTCTGGTCGACTGTAGAGGAGTTAGCGCACTGATAAATAACGACAGAGATGGCGTGTTGTTATCTGCACAGTATGAAGTATATGCTGACTGGATTTTAGATGGTCAAGTTGAGGTATATTTTGATCAGATAAAATATCCTGGCTTCTTTGCTTGGATAATTCCATCGGGTAATGGAATTGGTAAGGTTGGTGTTGCCGGAAGAGAAATTAATGTATCTAACACAATTGAAGAATTCCTAAAAAGTAAGGGAAAACACTCAACAATTAGGAAAATTTTTGCACCAATCTGGATTAAAGGCCCAATCAAGGAATTTGCTTCACTAGATAGAGTTATAGCTGGTGATGCAGCAGGACAGACAAAACCAACTACTGCTGGTGGAATTTTTTCTTGTGGAATGGGCGGAATAATTGCAGGTAACACAATTGTAAAATGCTTAGAGACAAATGATTTTTCTCAACTTAAGCAATATCAAAAATCTTGGAAGGATAAATTTGGTAAGGAGTTCGAAAAACAGCGTATTTCAAGAAAAATTCTAGAAAGGATTGACAATAAAACTATTGACAGTCTTTTTGATACGATCACACCTGAAATGGTAGATGAAATTTCTGACAAGGACGATTTTGATTTTCATACATCGTCTATTGTAAAATTGCTTGGCATACGTAAATCTTTGAGCGCAGCTCAAAATATCATGAGTTCAGAACTGAGACGCTTGTTAACTAGTTAGTATCGCATAAATCAAGCCAAGGTATAAATTCAGTACGCAAAAATCAGGTTTTATAATGTCATCAAATATTGAATTACCTACTTGCAGTTGCTGTCACAGATTTATCATGCCAAATGATAAATGTGTAAAATTTCAGTGTCCAAACTGTGAAAATGGGGATCTAATTTGGAGATGTGAAAGTTGTAGACAATCTGTAGCAAATTACACTTGCTCATCTTGTAACTTTCAGGGACCTTAGAAAATGGCACAAATACTTTTAATTGTAAAAATTCTTCCAACTGGAACAGAAATAGATTTGTCTAAACTAATTGATACTATAAAAGGAACTCTAAGTAGTGACATTCAGATTAGAAATTATGAAAAGGAGCCACTTGCTTTTGGTCTGTATTATCTGAAAGTAGAGTTTGTCTTAGGCGATAAAGAAGGTCAAATGGATTTATTAGAAAATACAGTTAGAAGCGTCGATGGTGTCAGTCAAATTGAAGTATTAAACATGAGTAGAATGTCGGTAGATATGGAATAGGAATACACATGCCACACAAAGAAGAATCATTGCATTTGCAAGTTGATGAATCAAAGCAAAGGGACATTGGCAAAAAGAGGGCTAGGATTAGCCCTGATGCAATGGATTACCTCCATGTTGCGCCTGGTGATGTTATTGAGATAGTTGGGAAAAAAACAAGTAGTGCAATTGTTTGGCCTGTAGATGAAGATGAAAAGAATCCAGATATTATCAATATAGACGGTCAAATGAGAAAGAATGTTGGAGTATCAGTTAATGATGCTGTTCAAGTCAAAAAAGTTGAAACAAAAACTGCAAAGACAGTCGTTCTTGTGCCAATAAATGATGTTGTTACTGTTGATAAAGAATTTACAGATTTTGTTAAAAATAGATTAAAGGGGTTGCCATTGTCTGATGACGATGAAATTTCAGTAATGATATTGGGAAACTCGATGGAGTTTAAGATAAATAAAATAACACCTAAAGGGGTTGTGAAAATTAATCGTTCATCCAACCTAACAATACTTGATGAGACACCGTCTGACAGAAAAGTTCACATTACTTACGAAGAAGTGGGTGGTCTTCGAACTGTGATAAAGTCTATGCGTGAAATTGTTGAACTTCCTTTAAAACATCCTGAACTTTTCAGCAGGTTAGGTGTAGAACCACATAGTGGAGTTTTGTTGTATGGACCGCCTGGGTGTGGTAAGACTCTGTTAGCAAAAGTACTTGCAACAGAATCAGATGCTAACATGTATTCAATCAATGGACCAGAAATCATGAATAAGTATTATGGTGAAACAGAAGCTAGGCTTAGAGAGATCTTCAAAGAGGCAAAAGATAACTCACCTAGTATTATCTTTATAGATGAGATTGACGCCATTGCACCGAAGAGGGAAGAAGTTTTTGGTGATGTTGAAAAACGAGTAGTTGCACAGCTTTTAGCTTTGATGGATGGTTTAACAGATAGAGGGAATGTTGTTGTGCTTGGTGCAACAAACAGACCTGATAGTGTAGACCCAGCGTTACGAAGACCTGGAAGATTTGATAGAGAACTAGAGATTTCAGTTCCCAATATTGATGGCCGTATAGAGATATTACAGATACACACACGTGGCATGCCAATTGGAAAAGATGTTGATTTAGAGAAACTGGCATCTGAGCTTCACGGATACACTGGCGCAGATATCAAATCACTGTGTAGAGAAAGTGCTATCAAAGCTATTAGGCGTTATCTTCCAAAAATAGATTTGGAGAATAAGCGTATACCATCTAAAATATTACAGTCAATGGAAATACAGTTATGTGATCTTTCTGATGCAATGCACGAAATAGTTCCTACAGCAATGCGAGAGTTTTATGTTGAACGTGCAAAAATTTTGTGGAAGGATGTAGGTGGTTTATCATATGCTAAAAAGGTGTTAGAAGATAATATTATTACATCTATTAACAATCCAAACAAGTTTTCAAAAATGGGAATAAGACCACCAAAGGGAGTTTTGCTATATGGACCACCTGGGTGTGGCAAAACACTTCTTGCTAGAGCACTCGCAGCAGAATGTGGCACAAATATGATTTTGGTTAGAGGTCAAGATATTTTATCAAAATGGGTTGGAGAATCAGAAAAAGCTATTAGAGAAATTTTCCGAAAAGCAAGATCCTCTGCACCATGTATAATAATTTTCGATGAAATGGATTCACTTGTAAAATTTAAAACTGCAGAAGAGGGAAGACAAAATGATACCATATTAACTCAAATTTTAACTGAAATGGAAGAAAGTGGAGCCGCAAAGATTGGTGTTGTTGGGATTACAAGTAGACCAGATTTAGTTGATAACTCAATGCTTCGCCCTGGTAGACTTGACATTGTATTGTATATTGAAGCACCGGATGAGAAGAGTAGATTAGAGATAATAAGAATATTAACTAAACAAATGCCGCTAGTAAGTGATGTTGACTTGAATGAGATTGCTGTAGCCACTCAAAACTATAGTGGTGCGGACATAGAATCTCTATGTAGAGAGGCAGCTGTCAACGCGATGCAAAATAATCATGCAAAGATAAGTAGTAATGACTTTGCAGAAGGATTGAAAAGGGTTAAACCGTCAATAACAAAGGATGTTGAACAATGGTATAGTTCTATTAAGGATGAAGTATCAAAAATTATTCCAAAGTCAACAGATAAAATATTTTATGGGTAGAAATGACCACAAAATATAAGAATTTAGTACTAGAAAAAATAGAAGAGTCTACCACTATCACTGATAAAGTTCTCTCTAAGAAACTTACAAGTGATGGGTATATTATATCAGAGGGATTTTTTAATAAAATACTTCTCGATTTGGAGATTATGGGATTGATCACTGTAAGTTGGATCACTAAGGATACACGAAGAATAGAAATTGTGTCTAACCAAGAAGAAGAAGATGAAATTGAAAATTCCAATAAAAAAATGATTGAAAAAGACTATGAATCTAGTTTCCCTAACATGGAAAATGATACTAGTTAAAATCTAAAGTGAAAAGCTGCATCCAGTGCAATTCCTATAAAGATGATTGTAAGATAAGGGGCAGTAACCTTGTACGCCTTCCACGCAAAATCTGATGTTGGGGTCTGCGTTAACTTGTAATGATATAGTAACATCAAACCACCCGCAACTGCAGCAATTATGGTATAGATAATTCCCATACCAAATGCGTATAACATCAATGAGTATGGAATCAATATTATGGTATTTGCAAGAATGTATTTTGACGTTCTTTCCATACCAATCAATACTGGTAACATTGGTACATTTGCTTCAGCATAATCATCGCGAATCTTCATGGCAAGACACCAAAAATGGGAAGGTGTCCATACAAAAACCAAAAATCCGATCAAAAATCCCAATATGTCAATTGAACCAGTAGCTCCAGCCCAACCTGCCATGGATGCAGCGCTTCCCGCAAATCCACCTATTACAATGTTAGAAGGATTTCGACGTTTAAGCCATACCGTGTATATTATAACGTAAAAGAATATGCCCAATGCAATAAAGAAAGTGCATACATAATTCAGAGTAAATGCAGCATAAACAACAGAAACAATACTTACACCAAGTCCATAGATGAGAACAGTTCTTGAATGTATTCTGCCAGATGGTATTGGTCTTTTACTTGTTCGCTCCATTTTTGAATCTATATCTCTGTCGTAAAAATGGTTGAGTGCACTAGAACCAGCAGAAGCAAGTGAGCCTGCAATTATAATATGAAATATATCATAACCACCTAGTTCTGGACCTACAAATTTACTTCCAGCATACATAGAGGTAACGGCTGTTATAACCAGTAAAATTATGATTCGAGGTTTTGAAACCTCAAATATTTCTTTGAATCCCAATTATTATTAACGAAACAACACGAGATTTAATTTAATCGGATAGATCAGTCTTTTGCAAAACGATTAATTATCTAACATTTTCCAACAAGCGTGAATGAGTAATTGGGAACTAGTCATGCCCGGTGGTGGACTTACCGCAATTGGAATGGCGGGACTAGTTACATCATATTCAGGAATAGCACACACATTCATTGATGGAATGCATGCGCTCACCGGTCTACTATTCTTTATTGGATTAATCTTCTTGAGTGCTGGAATCTTAGATGGTGGAGTTTCAACTTCCACCAGGACAAAAGCCACAGTTCTTGTTATAGTCTCCATAGTTTTAGCATTTGGTGCAGCAGGCTTTATCGGATCCACTAGTACTACATTGCCAACCATTTCAGGAATATTAATTCTAATCGCAGTACCAGCTATTATCATACCATATATGGCAATGAAGATGCCACAATATGTTAGGCCAATTGGAATTATCATCACGGTAGCAATATGCATTGGCATAACAACATTTTTTGCATTCGGTGTGTTTGGTCCTAGTGAATACCTAATATCAGATGTTATTGAAGACGCTGCCGAAGAAATTGTCGATGTGGTAGAACCTTCCAGCCAAATATTTGCGATAACAATTTTAGCTGGATCAGCAGAACAGGGAAATCCTGATTACCAACCGGATAATGCCCTTGTAGAGAAAGGGCATATAATTGAGTGGACTAATGAAGATGAAGTTATGCATACGGTAACAAGTTCACTTGATTTTGGTGAAACGTTTGATTCTGGAATAATGGATCCTGGTAGCACATTCCAGCTAGACACAGCAAACCTTGCATTGGGCGCATACGAATACATGTGTATTGTGCATCCTTGGATGATAGCGACATTTGTAACTGAAGAACCGAGGGGACCAGTAACAAAATATGTCAATATTCCTGTTGGTGCAGATAGTAATGTGGAAGGGCAAATATTCTATGACCCACAAGACATCTCAGTTACAAAAGGAGCAACTGTTGTATGGACTAATGAAGATGAAGTTATGCATACGGTAACAAGTTCAATTGATTTTGGCCAAACGTTTGATTCTGGAATAATGGACCCAGGTAATACATTCCAAGTAGACACAGCAAACCTTGCATTGGGTGCACATGAATACATGTGTGTTGTACATCCTTGGATGATAGGCTTCATAAATGTAGGTTAGATTGGAAAAAATAATAAAAATATCTGAATCATTAAGAAAAAATTTAGAATTACATGCAAATGAACAGAATCCGTATGAAGCTTGTGCCATACTATTAGGAAACAAGGATGAAAAAATATGGGAGGCAACTGAGATATTTCTTACTGAAAATATAGAAAAGTCAGAAATTAATTTTACAGTTTCTAATGAACAGTTATTGGAGGGATACAAAATGGCAGAAGAAAAGGGTCTTGATGTTGTTGGAATATTTCATTCACACCCAAAATCACTACCATCACCGTCTAACACTGATATAAAATTCATGAAAGGAAATCCTATACCGTGGATTATTTATTCAGGGTTAACAAAGGAGATGAAGGCGTATCTTCTAGATTCAGAAATAATTCAAATCCTAATAAAGCAAAATTAAATTCTATCAAAAGTAATTTTCATACCTTCATTTATCTTAGAAAGTATAGTTTTATCAGGATTTATTATTTTGCCTATAATGTTTACAGGTGAATATGGTTTTATCTCTCCTTTTTTACCGATTGGTGTTGGGCCAAAAAAGATGCATATTGCTTTTCCATTTGGCCAGTATGCAATGTCGTTAAGACTAACCAAATCTTTTGCATTTTCTTCAGGTTGAGTAATCGGTGATTCATCAGTATAGATCTCCTCACCCCAAATATGCGCACTGACTGAAAATGGCAGTGATTTTATAAAACTTGCACAAGTTTTAGGAGAATTGGTATCATCAAGTTCTATTGTTATGCTCTCCAGTCCTCTAATGATAGCAGCTATATTTTTTTTCATAGGAATTAATTGCTTAAATTAAATACTCCTTAATTTTATGCATTATTATGGCAATGGATATACATGTCTACGACACTTATGTTAAAGCCAAAGATGGTCATACCATACACTTTGATGTGATCACAGAGGAAAAAGATCCTAAAAAAGCAATTGAATATGCTAAACAGTGGCTTGAAACAATTGGTGAGGGAGATTCTACAGTTACAGGTGAAGAATGCCAATTTTGTCACACACAAGGTGCTCCAGAACCAGTTGAAAATGAGATCAAGGAAAAGGGATTCTTCATTCAAAAAATGGAAGGATGTCCATAAAACCCATTTTTGCTTTAAATTTTTTTTTAAACTTTATTGGTTCCCTATTTTTACATAAACCATGTCAGAAAAAACAGACTATTACCGCTTAACAATTGAAGGCGAAAAGGGCACAGAATGGATTTGTGGTTGTTTTGAGACTAAAGATGGATTTTTCAAATTTTGCGATGAACATAAGGATACGTTGCATAAAGCAATTATAGCGCAAATTGACGAACTTGATACTACCAGAGTTGTAAAATAACTAAAATTTACAATGCTATTATAGCTACAAATGCGGAAACAAAAACTATTGATACAGTACTTAATAATTTTATAACAGTATTTAGTGCAGGCCCTGCCGTGTCTTTGTAAGGATCTCCAATAATATCACCCACTACTGCAACCTTATGTTCTTCAGTTCCCCTTTCTCCCTTCATTTCTATAAGCTTCTTTGCATTATCCCATGCCCCGCCAGTATTTACCATATGATAAGCAAGGAATATGCCAGTAACTACTGCACCCACTAACAAACCAGCCACTGCAGTAGGACCTAATAAAACTCCAAGAATTATGGGAGCCGCAATAGCAATGCTTGCAGATTTCCAAAGTTCTTTAATTGATGCAACAGTTGCTATATCCACACATTTAGCATAATCAGGTTTTGACTTACCAGTAAGTATTTCAGGGTTTTTCTTGAATTGGCTTCTTATTTCGTCAATAAGCGTGAAAGCAGTACGTGAAACACCACTGATTAATTGACCAGTGATAATGAAAGGAATTAGACCACCAACCAATAGACCTACAATAACTGCAGGATTTGTTAATGAATAATCAAACGTGGTGTGGAAAAATTCGGCTGCCTCATATTGGAAAGCTTGAATCATAGCTAAAGCAGCGAGTCCTGCACTTGCAATCGCAAATCCTTTAGTTATTGCCTTTGTTGTATTTCCTACAGCATCAATTTCATCAGTAATTTTACGGTTTTTTTCTCCCATACCAGTCATCTCCACAATTCCACCCGCATTATCAGCAATGGGACCAAAAGCATCAATACTTAACACAATTCCTGCAAGACTTAGCATTGACATTGCAGTAAGCGATGTTCCAAATA
>JYMV01037232.1_pt1 | contig 10667 bp, 7 predicted proteins | sample 338911 | NCBI WGS metagenome assembly JYMV01 (sample SAMN03354496, study PRJNA234377) | hydrothermal vent metagenome | biome: Deep sea; feature: Hydrothermal plumes at the Eastern Lau Spreading Center, Western Pacific Ocean; material: Seawater | place: Tonga | collected 2009 | depth 2000 m m
GTTCAAATTGAACTGTAAAATTTCTTAAATTTTGCATGAGAACTAGATGATTACCTTCAATTTTTAAATCTTTTTGAAAACTTGCTGACCAAATTCCATGGTACATGGGTTTTGGCATTGGCTGGCCAAACTCTCTCCAAGTTTGAGCGGAAGCTCGAAGAGCAAAATCGTAGGGATCAAGAGGTGCTGGGTTGGTGTTAATATTTTTAACTTTCCCGTCATGCATTTCTATAATGACTTTTGCTTTTTCCATATCAAACATAAAAGAACACGTATAATACTTTGCCATAGCGCCAATAGTTTCGTCACTATTCGTAAGTTCTTGGTATTTTTTTGCCCAAGTCTCTACTTCAATACTCATAATCTTATTTTATATTCCTGAATTATTTTGATTTTTTAACACTTCTGATTTCTTTTGTAGGCCTGGTTGGGTCTTTATCAAAATTCATATGAAAATCTTTTTTTGGATTATCATAATCACCTAGTATATTTCTGATATTACTTATTTCACCAGGTGACATTCCAATTTCCTTAAGTAAACTATCTAAAAACGGTTGATGAGCTCTATAACGCAAAGCAGAATTAACCACACTATCTGCTAGATTACCACCTCTTCCAGTGCTGTCACCTTTCCCTCCACTACTTCCAACTGCATTACCACCTTCTGGATTACCACCACTAAAGCCTGGTAAACCACTAACATCAAGAATTTTAATATCACCAATATTTGCCATTGGTTTAACACTTTCTCTAATGATAGATTCAATTTTATCAGCAAGTTTTAATCGCAATGCACTTCTTCTACTGGCATCGCTTCGAAGATTTTCAGCAGTATTTAAAGCTTTCTTACCAGCGGCATCAATTTCATATCTTAACTTTGCGGCCAAAGTTTCATATTTGTCTTGTTCAGCTTTTGATGCAGCGGAAATAACTTCAACTTGTTTTATGCCTTGAGCTTTTTCAATGTATCTAGTTGAATTAGCTTTTTCTTCGGCTTCAACAGCTTTTGCTCTAGCAGCTTCTTCTTCGGCCTTAGATTTTAAAACAGATTTCGATTTATCTATAACTTCAAGTTCTTTTTGATACTCTTCTATTTTTAATCTTTTTGCTTTTTCTATGTCTAGAAGTCTTGTTTCTTTTTCTGCTGTGATACGGTATGCATCTACATTTTTCTGCTGACTAATTTTTGCATTTTTAATTTGTTCTTCAGAAATAATCTGTGCTTCTTCTGCATCACGTTGTCTTTCTGCTTGCTCTCTTAATATTTCAGCTCTTTCTTGGGCTTTTTTAATATCAACCAAGCGTTGTTTTTCTAAACGCGCATATTCACTCTGTTTGTCCAAATCTAATATTTTAATTTCTGTATCAAGATTTTTTTGTCTGATATCAAGAGAGGCATTTTGCTCTAATTCATTTTGCTCTCTTCTACGTTTTTCAATTTCCTCAATTAATCTTGTCTCCGTTAATCTTTTTTCAACTTCAATAACTTGACCTTGAGAAATTTTTGCTTTTTCAATTTCTTCTTCAGCTCTTATTTCAGCTTCTTCCGCTTCACGTTCTTTTTCTGCTTTTTGTTTTATTGTTTCAGCTCTTTCATTGGCTTTTTGATTAGAAATTTCTCTTTCTTGCTTGAATCTAGAAAATTCTTTATTTTTTTCAATTTCCAATTCCTTCTGAATTGTTTCTAAATCTTTATTATGAATTTGAACTTTGGTTTCTTGTTGAATATCATTTCTTTTTTTCCTTCTTGATTCAATTTGCTCAGTAAGTCTTGTCAAACCTTGAGAATCAAAAGTATTTGAAGGATTAAACATTTCAATTGGTGCTTGATCCAATCCTGTTAAAGAAACAGTTTCTAATTCTAAACCAGTATGACCAATTGATTCTTCGGCAATCTTAGTAACTTCTTTTACGTATTGTCCTCTATTTTCTTGTATTTCATCTAATGTCATTCTTGCAGCAACAACACCTAGTGCATCAACAAAACGACCTTGAACCAACTCTTTTAAATGTTCAGGGTTAAGCGTTCTATTACCTAAAGTTTGAGCTGCTATTGAGACAGCTTTTTTATCTGGTGCAACTCTTACATAAAATTCTGATATAAGTTCTGCTCTCATTCGATCACTTGTTATAAGAGATTTTTCTCCACCTCTTTTTATGATGATGCACAAAGTGCGCATACCTACTTGAGTAATATTATGAATAATGGGTAAGACGAAAGCTCCACCACTTATAATGACTTTTTCGCCAAACATCCCAGTTCGAACAAATGAAACTTCTTTTGAAGATCTTCGATATAGCCAATGTAATAAATAAACAATGACCGCTATAGCTAGTGCAATCAAAATTATTACCGCTATTATATCTGCTCCTCTAGTCATAAAAAATTCCTCCTTTAATCATACCTAAATTATTCCTAATGTCATCTATAGACCTTTCTTTTTTGTATCTTGGGACGCTGCATTATAAATTATCATTCCAAATATAATTTTATTTAATATATCACCGAGATTGTAAATTACATTGAGACTACTAATGTTTACTCCGCCTCCCAGATGTTCAATAAAATATCCAATATGGTAAATTGAAAATCCTATAGTTATAATCAATCTATTAGCAAAAAAAGCCATTTGAACATGCTCATTTCCACACGCTGCATTTCTTCTGCCTGCATCTCCCATATACAGCTCGCCAATAATATAAAGCCAGCCAACTATGCCGACCAAGAAACCAAGTGTAACGCTCATGTATCCGGAAGCTCCTAAAAATTGAGCAATTACCCAAACAAGTGTGCCAACAAGTAAACGCCAAAACATGCCTCTTTTCACATCAGTGACTGCTGTAAGCATTACGTAAAAAGTTAATATTTGAAGAGGAAAAGTTAATGTCCAATCAATATATCTTATTGAGATTGGAGCTTGTCCATTCATCACCCATAAATTTTTAGCGTAAAAATAATGTATGGAAGACATTAGAGCTATCACTCCTACTAGGGTCATAACAGTGTTCCATCTTTTTGATAACCTGCCCCTCTCTAAAAAGAAAAATATTGCAGCACCAATCATGGCCACTGAAATTAACCAAAAAGAACCACCAACGATATCTTGAGGAAATAATAATTTATTCATAGCTATAAACCCTAATCAAAATCTGCATAAAAATATATACTTGTAAAAATAATTTAAAGCAAATTTTCAACCTTTGAAACAAACATGTTAATGAAAATTGATTATTTGAAGGGTATTTCATTAAACCAGAGTCCTAATATGCGGAGATCTAGCGTATAGAGCGACCATAGGTATTATTAAAAGACCCAAAATAAATTGCTGTCCTTGAAAACTTAAGCCCCATCCAATTAATGTTGTGTTGAGTACTTGTAAAACTAACACCCCAATGACACTTAGGCCGTATCCTCCCCAGCCACCAAGTAAGGAAGTGCCTCCAATAACAACTGCTGCTAGAGTTAAAAATAAATAGGTATCACCAACACCAACAAATCCTCCACCGCTCCAACCAAGAAGTAATGCTCCTGTCAATGCTGAGAAAAAACCGCTAATGACATAGACACCGACCCAGTAGGCTCTTTCTGAAATAGATAATCGCTCTGCAGATAAACGATTTCCCCCAAGTGCATACAAATTCCGTCCCCATTTTGTGTATCGAAGGCCAATAATTATTATTAGTGCAGCTACAATCCAAATAATAATTACAGGAGGAATAGGTAGCCCTAGTGTTTTGCCGTTCATAGAAGCAATATTTCTCATCCAGTCTGGGACAACTCCAAAAACAGTGCCGGCTGAAAAAGTACCCATTGCTACAAGAATTTGAATGCCTCCAACCATGAAAAATCCTACTCCCAGTGTTAATATTAATGCTTGGCCTTGAAGTCGAAAACTCAAAATACCATTGATTAATCCTACTCCTATACCAAATAGTAATACTACTAGACCTGCAAGCCAGGGTGGCACACCTTTAGAAATCAACGACATCAAAGCAATATTGGAAGACCCTATGATGAAAGGAATTGATAAATCAAGTCCTCCTAATAGAGCAACAAGTGTCTGTCCTATTGTAGCTAAACCTAAAAAAGCAGCAAAGACCAGCATGGATTTCATGTTAAGAAGAGAAAGAAACCCAGGTATCGTCAATGATCCTATAATAAATAATCCAATTAAAACACAAATACCAATAAACACATTTTTTTGAACTGTAATGTAGCTACCTACAACAGAAGCTAAAATGATAAAGCCCAAAAATATTAAAAAAGATACTAATGTCCGACCCGAAAAGAAACCTTCGGCAATAAATGAAACAAAAATAAAAATAGCTATTAATAGAAGAAACCCGCCAATTGCCCATTTGTATTGACGAATAATTCTAAAAAAGAAATTTTCTTCATCTGCTTCTTCGTGTGTGATCTCTTTTGTATCAACTTTTTCTTTTTTCGAAACCTGAGAAAATATATCTTGCTTGAGATCACTGTGAATCCAGCGAATAGAAAAATGATGCCAGCCCCATAAAACTAATGCGCTTGTGGCCATGGAATAAAAAACAATATTGATCCAATCTGCAGCATCAAACCATCCTAGCAAGGCCGTGCCTATGCCAACTAAGATTGCAAATAATAATCCTAAAGCTTTAAAAAAAAGAAACGCAGATCTTTTCATAAACTATTTTACTTCCCCTACTCAACCCATTGGCTTAATTGTCTATCTCGTGCTAGTTTCTTTAAATAGACACCGAAAAATTGCCATACTAACGGAGTAATTGGTAAACCTATAATCAATACAGCAATAATCTTATATAAAGGATATCCAACAGCATAAAACATTGCTGACCACAAAAAACCCGCACAAATAACTATATACATAAAAGGTACAAAACGATTAAATCTATTTTCTTTTCTCATTGCTATGAAGACAAAATACTGAAATAAAAAAATTACAAGTGCGCTATAAGCAAACTGTGCAAGAGTCGATATACTTGGATTAAAATGGCGAACTGGCTCGCCATATGCAACTTGCGATAAATCACCAATCTGCAATTCACTTATAATTGGAGATTGATAAAGGGCAGGATCAGTAGACATATTGGTATTACCTGCTAAAAAATAAACAGCAAGAATAGCTAAAACACTAAGTCCAAAAATATAAATATTCGTCAAGTTCGCAATATTTGAATGAACAAAAGGAGCTGTAATCACAAAAAGTAGTAGGCCAACTAATATAATACCATATCCCTGCAGACCAAAAAAACTGCTATCAACTTTATCGCCTAAATTATAATAAGATATGCCTCCCAGTAGAACAACTATTAAAGCGGTAGCAAATAAAAGCATAGCAGTTGCTTTTGCTCTTGTACTAAATTGAGGCAACATCACCATGACAATTAAAGAAGTAAGCAGAATGGTTCCTACTATATAAATCAAACTGTAAGTCGAGCTAACAATCAAACTAGCATTTGAAGAAATATTTGAAAAAAAATCAATTTTCTCAAGACTAAAATATTGAGGCGAAAAATTCTCTATAGTGCTTTGGTTGGATTGTAAGCTTATTTGTTCTACTTGAGGTTCACCTTGTTTACTGTCAGGATTAAATATTAACCCCACAACTATAACTGCTACTATAAATGCAAAGCACGTTGTCGTGGCATCTCGATTTCTTGCAAGTAAGATAAAAAGATAAGCCAAGCCAGCCAAACCAAGAATCACATACAAAACTATCATTCCTGGAGTATCACCAAACTTAACAATAGAGTGGCCAGTTAATGATCCGCCTCCATATACTCCTTCTCCAGTAGTTGTTTTTGCATCGCCTTCCACAATTATATTTCCTGTTTTATCTAGTTTACGAACGACAGTAGATCTTTCATACACTGTTCCGGTGTAGTCTTTTGTTGTAAGTACTTTTTCTTCAGCAATCGGTATATCCTGCGTCGTATGAACGATAACGGCCAGACCAGCAATTGACATAAGAATAAAAAAAACAAAGACAGATAAATTTTTTGTGATTCTTTGCACAAAAGGAAGTGTCAAGCTTATCAATAAAGCTATCACAAGCACTCCACCATAAGATAAATCAGAGACAAAACTTTGCAGTCTTTCAAATTGGAACGTAACTAAAGTATAATTAATTAAATAAAGAATAAGAGCGCCTAAAATTGCACCAAAAGCTCCTCCTCGTCCACCGACAAGACTGGCCCCTCCCAGCACCAAGGCTGTCACACCAAGAAGGGTATATTTTGTTCCCTGTATGGGATCACCAGAACCTATTAGTGCGGTAAATGATATCGCAGATAAACCTGCAAATATTCCTGCTATTCCATGGGCTACAATCCTCACCCAATTAATCTTCACACCACTAGTAAAAGCTGCCCGCTCATCTGATCCCATGAGTTTGAGGTGTCCCCAAAAAGCGGTATGAGTGATTAGATAAAAGAAGATTGTTGCTAAAATTAATAGCAGTAATATTTCATTAAATATAGTTATGCCGGCACCCCATGGCTCGATCCAGTCCGGTGCTACGCCGCCAGGACGTGATAAAATGACCAAGTTAATACCCGTAAAAGCTAAATACCCTGCTAAAGCGATAATAATTGGCTGAACCCTGACAAATACTACAATAATTCCAAAAAAGACTTGGTAGAGTACACCTATGCCTATTGCATAAATAAAAAAACTGACTGGATGCTGCAAATAGCCATGAGCATGTAATGAAATAAGGCTTACATTAATAAAGCCCATAAAAGGTCCAATGGATAGATCCACTCCCCCTCGACCTGCCATTACAATCATGGTTAAAGCATAAGTAGCTAAGATTAGCGGAGCAGTGAGAATAATAATACTACCTATACCTGAAGGTGAAATTATAATCGGACTCCTAATAAGGGCAAAAATTAATAGCGCAAAAAAACATAAAGATTGGAACCATGAGATATTTATGGGTTCCAGTATCTCCACTTGTTCGAAAGCTCTGTTTTATATTTTCTACTAATGCCATTTCTTAATTCTTGAAATCAATCAAAGTACACCACTTTAATTTTTTCAATCCTTTGCTTGCTATTTATTGTTTCTCGTTTTTTTAATTTATCAAAATCTATAATCTTAATGGAACTTCTATCGATATTTGACATTAAGTTCTTTGCATCAGCATTCTTTGCTGCGGTTTGATTATTTGTGTTGCCTTCATTCGATTCAACAATACGACCAAACGCTTCTAGATCACTAACAGTATAATTAATTTTTGCGACTACTGGATCTTCTTTTTTGTTTGAATATTTAAAAGAATCCGAACTGATGCTGAGTGGGAATTGTTTCAAATTTTTAAAATTTTGCATGTCTGATTCATTGTAAAAAGAAACATCATCCTTATGTGTTCTTTTGTCAGTCAAATCGTCACTATCTGAAAAATCATCAATAGAATATTCTTTTGAAGAGGTTTTAATATTTTTATTAAAATTCATAAGTTTCTTAAATTGTTGATTGTCAGAGAGAGTATAGTCAGCAGATTGGTAAACAAGTTGTATATTTTTTGTTTCAATTGAATCAATTTTGTAGTTGTCAAAATTTTCCAATATTGCAAAAGACTGTAAATCACTATCAGTATAATTTTGAATAAGATTACTATTTTTTCTTTTCATTTAATTTTTTTTCCTATGTTCAATCATATCTTAAAAATATTTTACTTTTATTTTCTTTTGTATGCCCTCTTCTCTCAATTTTTTTTCTTTATCAAAATCTACAATTTTTATAATTTTTTTATCCGAGACATCTACATTTCTTAAATTAGTATTGGTATCATTTACTTTTTCTGAAATGCTTGTATTATTTGATTTGCTGATACTAGTTGAGCCTATGCCTTGGGTTTGACCAAACATTCCTTGAAGCAAAGTATCAGCATTAACTTTTTCATTTTCAAAAATATCAAACACGCTCCCATGTCGAAATACTAATACTTTTGAACAAAGTCCGATAAACTCTTCTAACTCGCTTGATAAAAAGACAACTGAATTGCCTTCTTCAACATAATTTCTAAGATGAAAATACAAATCCTTCTTTGTGTTGACATCAATACCTCTAGCTGGATCATTGAGAACTAGTATTTTTGGATGTTGACCAAAAGACCTTGCTATCATAACCTTTTGTTGATTACCTCCGCTCAATGAAGTAATCAAATCAGATTTCAAACCGGTTTTTATATTTAATCTATCCAATTCCCATTCGTATATACCGTTTAACTCCATCCAATTAATAAATCCTAAAAAACCACCCCTGCTTGTTGTGCGATAAAGAGGTATCACCATATTTTCGTAAATATTTAGATTAGGCAGTATTCCTTCTTTTTTTCGATCTCCTGAAACAAAAGAAATTCCTAGTTTTTTTGCTTCAATCAAGGTGTTATATTTTACAAATTTGTCAGTGATGTTTAAGATTTCAGTTGTTCCCGCATGAGGCTCTTGAACACCTGCTAAAATTTTAACAAACTCATCGTGACCATGGCCATCAAGACCTGTCACACCCAAAATTTCTCCTTCACGTAGTTCCATATTTATTGGCTCACTAGCACTATCCCTGGCAGCAGCTAGTGAATCCCAAAGGATTAAATCTTTGGTTTTCATTACTATTTTTTCGCTTTTTATTTGTACTGCGGTCGTTTTAGTTTGTTCAGCCGATTCAGTTCTTCCTGTCATTAAACTTAGTAAATTTTTTTCTGTAATATTCTCTTTGTCAAGAACGCCGACATCAACACCGTCTCTCATAACTGTAGCTTTATCGCTAATGCGTATTAATTCTGCTATTCGATGAGTAACAATAAATACGGCAACGCCATCATCACGCATCTGCCTCATTTTGCCGATGATTCATCAAGAATCAACACTTTGGTATTATCCCGCAAAAATGCTCTTCCAATTGTAATCCATGCTTTGATTGGCAAAGATAAATTAATTGCTAGTGTATGTGGATCTACATATTCGCCTACTAGATCCTCCATTAGCTCTTCAGCTTTTTTGGCTTTTTCTCTAAGTGTTAATGATTTATACCAAAAATCATCGGAACCAATAAACAAGTTGTCCACGACAGATGCTTCATCAGCTATCATTACTTCCTGGAAAACTGTTGCAATACCTAAATTGCGCGCCATCACAGGTGATGTTGGAGTATGTCCAAGTATTGAGACTTTACCTTTATCAATTGGCAAGACTCCTGAAAGTACCTTGGCAAGGGTACTTTTTCCGCATCCGTTCGGGCCAACAATAGCATGAATCTCACCAAAATTTGCACTAAAATTCACTCCGTCTAATGCTTTAGTGACACCAAAAGATTTGTGAACATCTTGGACGTATATATCGCCAACAACAGATTTTTTTGTATTTGATAACACCTCATTTTCAGAGGTGTTATCGATATTGTTTTGACTTTCGCCCATTAATTAATCCGTCTGAAGGATTAATGTGAGCTAATATCGTAATCTTCAGGATCAGATGGATTTACAAAGAAACTTTCTACATAAGATCTTGGAGCCCAGTTTTCTATTCCTGGATTATCCCAACCCGTAGAGTTTCTATCACAATCTTCACTTAAGACTGCTGCGATTTCATCAAAACCCTTTGTTGCAGGACCAACCAATATTGATTGAATCTTTGGTCCCTGACCTTGTAGTGTACGCATCATAACCTCAAAGCCAAATTCAATTTCATCGCCCGGAGGCCATGCATAAATTGCTTCATCAATATAATCAGGATTTTGTCTCCAATAACATAGAGCTCCTAGCTCTCCACCTAATGCAATTGGTGGTATTGGATCACGTCCAGACTGAAGTAATGCTTGCAAAGTTCCAGTCTCTCCTGAAGATTGAACAGCAATACCATGTATTTCTTCAGGGTGAGCGGCCATCCATGTCGACAGTTCTTTCTGTGCAACTTGCGATGTCCAGTTATGAGCTAAATGTCCAACAACTGTTATGTCAGGATACATTGCTAGACCAGCTAGCATTCCATCGCTCTGTTGGTCAGATGCAGAATAACCAGGAATTCCGTCCATGACTATTACATTTCCTTTTTCACCAATTAGTTCAGCCAGCCATGTACCAATATAAACACCAACTAGTCGGTAGTTAACTGATGTATTGATTGAAACTGGCGAAGTTGTGAAGCCTGTAAAAGAAAGTGTCGGAATACCTTTACTCCAACCATATTCAATTGTTTTGTTAAGTGCTGTTAAGTTTGAACAGCAGATAATAATGGCATCAACTACACCTCCATCAATCATTTGTCTCATTTGCTGGATCTGCAGAGAATCATCCAAATTAGACTGAGTAATTAGAATATCATCAACCATACCAAGCGCTCTCCATTTTGGAAGTACCACCTCCATTAAACGCTCCATAGCACCTTTACGCCAAGTATTGCCGGCATAAGTGCTTGCATAGCCAATCGTCCAAGGTGGCTTGCTTGGGCTCTTCCAGTCTCTCATGACAGCTGGTCCCAAAGGCTGATCCTTATCCATATAGTCCATGTTGTAAACATAGTCTTTCATGTCTTGAGGAACATTATCTAAACATTCTTCGCACAATTCTTGCGCATAAGCATTGCCAAAAAATGTGACAAAATATACAGCAAAAATAGCGATTAAAAGTTTAATTATTTTCATTAACCCTCCTTTTAATTAA
>JYMV01049834.1_pt1 | contig 10667 bp, 14 predicted proteins | sample 338911 | NCBI WGS metagenome assembly JYMV01 (sample SAMN03354496, study PRJNA234377) | hydrothermal vent metagenome | biome: Deep sea; feature: Hydrothermal plumes at the Eastern Lau Spreading Center, Western Pacific Ocean; material: Seawater | place: Tonga | collected 2009 | depth 2000 m m
TTCAGTTAAATAACTAGTTAAGAATTCTATAATTAACCCATATGTGTTAAATTTACAACGAAAAAAACGTTTAAATATAGGATTTATTTACTAACTACTCAAGATTGTAATAATAAATCACATTTAAGAAATTCAAGTAAAATTTTAAAAAAAAATAAATTTTTAGATTCGATCGGTATCAATATTAGGATTAATTATAGAATTCTTAACTAGTTATTTAACTGAAAAATGACCTCTAATTCGCAAAAGTTCCCTTGTTAAGTTTTTATTTTCTTTAAAAGGTTTTCTGCCATGAAGCCAAAAATGGTTATTTGCCACAATAACAGATCCCACTTGAAGCTTAGCTACAATCTTATTTCTACTTTCTTCAAGAGCATCTGATAGATTTTGTAAAAAAATCCCTTGTTCCATATTTTTTGGTTCTGGGAATTGATCAATATAAGATATTTGGGGTCTGCCTTCAGTATCTTCAAAAAAAACAGGATGTTCTACTTTATAATTTATATTTTTGCTTTTTGGAGAACTCCAAGTAAAATTCTGTCTTCCCACTGGATCTTTGAATAAATCATCCAAGTGCTCCCAATCATCCAAATGCAATAAATAAGTTTCACCGCCTTCTACATTTTTTTCTTCCAGTTTCATCATCAATAACCAATTGGTTATTTCTTTTACATATGTTCCGTCGGTATGAAGATCCATGTTTGTATAAGCTTTTCTAAGATATGAGTCGCTATTATCTTCGTGCTTAACATGAAATCTTGCATAATATTTTCCCGTCATTGAGTCAAAATTAGGTATTCCTATTAAATGAGATATGGCTGTGGATAATTTAACCAAAAACTTATCATCTATTTTATTATTAAAAATTTTTGGTTCAATAATAAAACAACCTGTTTCACGATCTTTTATAATAGAGCTAATTAATTTGCTTAATTTGCCCGATGCTGTTTCATCTAAATTTTTTGCAATAGTAAACCTTGTAAATGGTTTATATTCTAAATTTGTAATATCAAATTTATGAAATGGAAAAATTAATTTTTTAATAATTTCTTCTTTAATTCTAATATCAATAATTCTTTTTGACTTTTCGTTAAAAGAGATTTCAAAGCCATCTATTTTAAATAGATCTTTGTCAAGGCTCATTAATTATTTATTACAGACTCCAATGGAGCCTTGGCCGCATTTATTTCCATCTGTCCAGGTAGCATTGTTTAAGTTTGCTCCATCAAAATTTGCATTTGTGATATTTGCTGAAGAGAAATCAGCTTCAATCAAATTTGCATTTTGAAAATTTGCTTCAATTAAAGTCGCTCCGAAAAATTTAGCCCTTGTTAAATTTGCACTAGTAAAATCTGATCTTTCAAAATTTGCTCCTTGAAGGTTAGCCTCATATAAGTTTGCTCTTACAAATGTAGAATCTGAAAATGTTCCATATGCTAAAATTGAATTCATCATTATACTTTTATCAAAATTTACTTGAATAAAACTTGCAAATGATAAATTGGAATTTGGCAAAAAACTTCCTTTCAAATCCTGACCATCAGAAAATCTACAATTAGTATAATCTACTCCATCTCCTATTGGATCATCGCATCCTGCTTGAGCCTTAAAAGAAAAGACTAAGAAAAATATTAATATAATTATTTTTTTCATCAAAAATACCCTTTTAGAAATGTCAATATGATAGCAGAAAATACAGTTGGATAAACTACGTTTTTTCTAGTGAAATAAAAGATTAATATAGATAGTAAAATAACAATAAATCTTATTAAATAATCAACTTCAGATAATGCTCCTACCGGAAAAACTATCATTCTTGCTATTAAAGCTGCTAGGGTCGAATAAGCTAAACAATTAAACCATCTAAAAATTTTAGAAGTTTCTTTAATTTTTTCTGAACTTAAAACTCCTAAAAATCTTGATATATAAGTTGCTACGGCAGTAACAAAAATTGCTAAAACAATGCTAGTTCCCACTTTTACCTCCTATGAAATAACCAATTGTTCCAGCTATAAAACCCCCATACAAAATACACCATTCGGGAGAAATAAAATAAAAAGCTGGACCTAAAATCGCACCCAGAATAATTGAAAAAGTTACCTGCAGAGCTTTCATTGCTCCAATCATCATACAAGTAAAATAAATTGGATTAACAATAGCTAAGCCTACCATCATTTCATTGTTTAAATAATCTGAAGCAAAATAACCAATCAAGGTGGAGATGATTGCAATTGACCAGGTTGCAACTCCAATTCCTAACCAAAAATCAATTCGATTTTGTTTTTCAATTTTTTCATAATTACTTTTCATTATTATCCATGCAGAAACAGCTATAAAATGACTAAATAAATAATATTTCCAACGAGGTTGGCTTTCGTGCATAAGTAAAGGCATTAAAGAAACTGTCATTGGATAAAGTCGAACATTAACTAGCCAAACAGCAATAAAAATATTTAATAAAGATGCTCCAACCAACATTGACTCAGCCATTACTACTTGTCCAGGAAGAGCATAAGTAAAAAAAGTTGAAAAAAAACTTTGTTGGATTGAAAAGCCCAAATTTTTAAAAAGTGCACCTAAGGCAATTAAACTCGCACCTAAAGCAAATGCTGGACTATCTATACCTTTAACCGATTTAAAACCTTTGATAAAATATTTGGTATTGATCATTAACCACCAAGGAATAATCTACCAACATCAGGATTATTTAATAAATCATTTCCTTTTCCAGCAATAGCCGTTTGACCTGATACTAAAACATATCCAATATCAGAAAACTCCAAGCCTTTTTTTGCGTTTTGTTCTACAAGAATTATAGTTTTTTTTTCATTTTGTTGAAGATCTCTTAATATTTCAAAAACCATCTCAATATATTTTGGTTCTAGACCTATTGATGGTTCATCAACTAATAATATTGATGGTTTCATGACCAAAGCACGTGAAATTTCTAAAAGTCTTCTTTCTCCTCCCGACAATACTTTTGCTGGCTGTGTTCTTCTGTTTCTCAAACTTTCATATTTATCAAATATTTTTTCTGCTTCCTGGTAAGATTCTTCATCTTTATCTTTTATATAACCTCCCATAAGTAAATTTTCTTCAACTGTCATATCTGGAAAAACAGAGTTGTCCTGAAGAATGTAGGCTATTCCAACTGTCTTGAGTTTTTCGGCTGGAGTTAATTTTGTTATTTCTTTTCCGTCCACTTCTATTTTTCCAGAAAAAATATTTGTAAATCCATAAATAGAATGAAGAATTGTAGATTTGCCAGCTCCATTTGGTCCAATTAAACATAACGATTGTGCTTTCCCAACAGTTAAGTCAAAATCATGTAGAATTTCCATTTTTCCATAACCAGCACTTAATTTATTAATTGTTAAATGCGTGTTTTCAGAAGAAAGACTTTTTAATTCTTCAATTCCTGGTGTTTTGCCTAAAACTGAATATTGGTCCGACATTATTGTGCTCCAAGATAAGCATTTATTACTCGCTTATCATTTTTAATTTGTTCTGGTGTTCCTTCTGCTAACATTTGGCCATGTGCTAAACAAAATATCTTTTGAGCCAACTGCATAATTACTCTCATATTATGTTCTATGACCAAAAGAGTAATTCCAAATTCTTTGTTTACTTTAATTAAACGATCAATAATTCCATTAATTAATGTGGGATTAATTCCAGCTGTTGGTTCATCTAATAAAAGCATTTTTGGTTCATTCATTAAGCCCATGGCTAATTCTAAAAGTTTTTGTTGACCAAAAGATAAATCTCCTGCTCTTAATTTTCTTTTTTGATATAATCCAACAAAATTTAATAAATTTTCTGATTTATCGGTTAATTCTGTAGGTATTTTAGAGAACACACTTAAAAATCCTTTTTCTTGTGATTTGTTGCTGATCAACATGTTTTCAATACAATTTAACTTTCCATAAATTCTTGTTTGTTGAAAAGTTCTAAGCAAACCTAATTTTGCAACAACCGGAACCGGCAATTCGGAAACTTCTTTTCCATAAAACTTTATAGATCCTTTATCAATTGGATGAGTTCCAACAATTGAATTAAACAAAGTAGTTTTTCCAGATCCATTTGGGCCAATTAATCCTACAATAGAACCTTGTTCAACAGTTAAAGAAATATCTTCGTTAGCTTTAACTCCACCAAAAAACTTGCTAACATTGTTTACTTCTAAAATACTCATTTCAATTCCACCTGTGCTTTTCTGTCAGCCTCATCTACAACTTCACCAAATTTTTCAGGATATTTTTCTCTGAACCAGCCCATAATTCCTTCAGGAAAAAATACAACAATTACAACAATTAAAACTCCAAGAGCTACATACTGCCAGCCTAAGAAGAAAGTCCAAAATCCTTCTTTAAAAAGATGGAAAACTGTTGCGCCAATAACGGGCCCCCACAAAGTTCCTTTACCACCAAGGATTGCCATTAAAACCATAAACACACCAAAAGTTGGTCCAGCAAAAGCAATTTCTGTTGGTTCAATATATCCAACCATGTTGCCCATCAAACCTCCAGCCATGCCAACAAAAAATGCAGATACAATCCAGCCAATAATTTTGTAGCGCATAGTATAAATTCCCATTGCTTCTGCTTTGTCTTCATTATCTCTTATGGCATTTAAAATTAATCCAAATCTTGTTGTGTAAGCCCAACGTAAAAATGCAAAAGTTGAAATCATCAATACAAAACAAATATAGTAAAAAAATTCAGATCTAAGTTCGGTATCACCTATATTTTTTGGCCATGGAGGTGAGGTCATTCCTTGACCTGCTCCAATTAATTCTATGCCAGCTGCAATGCCTAAAGCAAGTGTACAAATTGCAAAATAATGTCCTCTTAATCCTAAAATTCCATATCCTATTAATCCTGCAACAATCGCTGGAACTATTCCTGCAAAAATTAAACCAACAAAAAATCCTTGAAAATATTGTGTTGGTGTATGAACAAAAGTTTTTTCTCCTCCGCTCACTGTCCATTCGGCTAATGGAAAAAACATACCTATTTGAATACCGGCACAAAAATACATGCCAATACCGAAGAATAAAATATTTCCGAAAGTATTGTAGCCCATTTGACCACCTTGAACGTCCCAAGTCATAGCTAAAATAATTAAAATCCATAAAAAAGAAATTTGAAGCTTAAACGCTGGAAATAAAAATGGCGCAACTAAACCAAATATTAATAAAGCAGAATATAATAAAATATTTTTTTTCATATAGATTTACTTTTAATTAATTCTTTAAGTTGAGGAATCATAATTTTTGGTGACTGCATAGATGGATATATTTTTTGAACTTCTTGATAACTATTAATTGCTCTCTCATAATTTTTTAATTCAATTTGAACTAAACCTTGTCCTGATAAGGCCCCAAAATGTCTTTTTTCAAGTGTAAGTACTTGATCAATATCTTTTTGTGATTCTTTATATCTTCCCAACATATACAAAACTGTTGCACGTTTATTCCATCCTTCTGCCCAACTAGGATCTAATCCAATAACTATTGAAAATGTTTCATAAGCTTTATTTAATTTTTGTTCAGACATTAAATTTGAACCTTTTGCCAATAACTGAGTTAAATTTTCTTGCAATGGATGAGTAGACCAAATATTCCATATCTTCATCTCTATTTCAAAAGCTAAAGAAACATCATTGTTGTTTTTTAACTGGTTAAAAAGTTTGTCTAATTTAGTTTCTCTTTCTTGAGAATTTACAACTGAAAAAAAAGAAAATGATATAACTAAAAATAGAAAAAATATTTTTTTCATTTTATTTATCCATTTCCTTAAGTTTTTTTCTAAAATTGTCATTAACAGTAAAGTAATGACCATTCTCATCATGAATGCTGATGCCAGACCTATGATATTCATCAATGTGCTTTTGAAATTTCTTTAAATCAACTTCAATTTCTTTTCCATTGTCGTCCTTAATTTTAACTTTAGTCATTTTAAATACTCTCTTTTCCTTGATAATTTAAATCGTCTGTAAACTAAAATTAAAACAAGTAATAAAAATACTGCTCCAATTCTAAATTCCGTTCCTAAAATATAATCTGCAAATTCTTCAAAAACACCGAGGCCCATTCCTGATATTGCAACACCAGGCAGATTTCCAAGTCCTGCAACAATTACAATCATAAAAGATCTAACCGTGTAAGGTAGCCCCACATAAGGATGTAATGTAAAAGTGATTGCAATAAGTGATCCTGCTACACCACAAAGTGCAGCATTTATGCCAAAAGTGGCTGCATAAACTTTTTCTGTATCAACTCCTAAAATCTTTGCGGCTCTTGCATTTTGCGCAGTTGCTCTAATTGCACGACCTAATTTAGATTTTTTCATGTACATTACTAAAACAATAGCAAAAACAACACTTACAACTGCAGAAAATATTTTTGAATTTGGTAATGTTACTGAATTATCAAACAACATTGTTGTTCCAAAATTAGATTGAGCAACAACAACATCAGAACCAAATATAAAATTCATTAATTGTTGAGTTAAAATGCTTATTCCAAATGTTGCCAAAATTGAAATGAACAAATCTCTATCAACAACTTTATTAATCACTAATTTATATAAACCTACACCTATAAAATACATTATAATTGGTGAAACAATCACACCAAAAGCAGGATGAATTCCAACCACGTACATAAAATATGCAATGTAACCACCCATGATAACTAATTCGCCCTGAGCAATGTTAATAATATTCATTACCCCCCACTGAAGTGCCATACCGTATGCAATAAGAGCAAAAAGAATTCCAAGCAAAATACCATCCATGGATGCTTGGACCATTAAAATTGGAATTTTAAAAATTAATAAATCCATAGAGTTTAAAAAAAATGCCCCCTAGAAATTAGGGGGCATAATATATTATTTTTTATCTTTCAGACCACTTAGGAACTGGATGTACTAATTTATGAGAAGCCACTTTTGTTGGTGCTACTAATCTATTAGCACAAGTGTCTCCTTCGCATCTAACTTGGAATAATACCATTGGCTTAGCAGTATTTTGTCCACCAGAACCAAATTTAACTTTTCCATAGAAAGTTTCCATATCAGTAGTTGCAAGCGCGTCTCTTACTTTTTCTTTATCTAGAGAATTTGCTCTTTCAAATGCATCTTTCCAAACTAATAATGCTGCAGAAGATTCTGCTGCTTGATAAGGAGGTGCGTATCCATACGCGTCATTAAAGTCTTTATCGTACTTTATACCATTGCCAAAATACTTATCGCTATAAGATAGCTCTTTGTGCCATTGAGCTGCGCACAATGCATATTCTGCCTTTCTACCATGTTGCTTAGCAAGTTTAGAAGCGTCACAGTGTGTCATTGCTAACATTGGAACATCAACTTTCATTTCAGATATTTGTCTGATTGCAGTTAAAGCTCCTTTTGAGTGGCCTGATATAACTAGCACATCTGGCTTAGTAGCTTTTACCTTAGCCAAGGTTGCTGCCATATCGTTTAGTTCTTTTGGTAATTTGTCATCGATTATGATTTTTGATCCAGTTCTTTTTGCTGCATCAACAATACCCAATCTCACGTCTTGTGAGAAAGCATCTTGTTCAAATGCCATAGCAATATTAACTGGCTTACCACCATTTTTCTCAACCGCTAAATCAATAGCTACTTCTAGATATTGGTTAGCAGGAGACAATACTGCAAACAAATATTTGTATCCTTTAGTAAACAATGATCTTGATGCACCATTTGCTTCAACCATAGGAATTTTATTTTCCTCAGTTATTGGAGCGATCGCTTTTGTTAATCCTGAACTGTACGGTCCAAGCATATAATGTACACCATCTTGTTTAATTAATCTTTCTGCAAGTTGAGCTGCTCTTCCGGAATTTGATTCATCATCGTAATAAATAATGTCAAATTTGTAAGTTTTTCCACCAACTTTAACACCGCCCATGCTGTTAATTCTATCTACAGCTAAGTTATATCCATTTTGGGTATGTTTACCGTTAGTTGAATACTTTCCAGTTAATGAAACAGCCGCACCTAAAATAATCTTGTCTCCAACAACTTTTGCTAATGAGATTGTCGAAGTTGATAAAAAAAGTGCAATTGCAGAAACAAATGTAATGATCAAATTTTTTACTTTCATTTATTTCTCCTTCTATTAATTAATTAATTAAAGTCATATTAAACTACTTATTGTCAGCAAAAACAATATTATGAAATTACATAAATGATGTTTTTTGTTTCTAATGAAAAACTATTGATGTAGATCAATAATTAATATGTCTGAGTGACAGCAATATAAACTGCAATTGCAATTAATGCACACGCAGAAATTGTATTAATTATTTTTGGATTTGCTTTTATCCAAACGATTGCTTTATTTGCAAGAATTGCATAACCAATTAACGTTGCAAAATCCAAGACCATATAAGTTATAATTAAAATAATAAATTGAACTACGTAGTTTGAATTAAAATCAATAAATGTTGGAAAGATTGTTGTAAAAAATAACCATGCTTTAGGGCTTGTTCCTGCTACCAAAAAACCATCTTTAACAAAAGAAAAGATACTTTTTCCATAATGTTTGTTTGAATTAATATTTTCTGGTCTGCTTTTATAAATATCATAGGCTAGGTACACTAAATAAATTATTCCAATCCATTTAAATACATTTAAATAAGTTGAATTGTCAGAAAAGAAACTTCCTATAACAAAAATAACAAGAGTCCCCTGAATAAAATTTGCTGAAATATCTCCGAGTGATGTCCAAATACAATTTTTAACACCATAGTTCATTGAATATGAAATAATTAAAATTCTTGGTGTGCCTGGTGAAATGAACAAAACAAGCAAAATCAGAAAATATTCTAAGGGAAACATTTTTTGGAGATAGCCCTAAAAAACCGGGAGCTAAAGATGGCTAGATAGGACTATCCAAACTACATATTATCATGCCCTAAAAAAATTGCATTAATCATTTTTTTAGAATTTACTGAAATTATAATGAAAAAAGCATTAGTTTCTTTAACCGCGACAAAAATTCCTAGTCTGACCCTAATAGTCCAAAATGGGTCATTTATGTGGTTTGGGTAAATAAGGTAATTTTCGAGGATATCAAAAAAACGAAATTCAGGGCTTGGAGTTAAAAATTATATAGGAAAAAAAATTAAGAAGAAAAATTAGAAAAAGTGATTATATATAGAGTATGAAAAATGTTACCGTTTATATGGGTCCAATGTGTAGCTTTTGTGATGCAGCAAAAAGATTATTAAATAGAAATAATATTCCATACAAAGAAATAAACATTGCAATTGAAGAAGGCAAAATGCATGAAATGTTAAGCAAGTCTAACGGTAAAAGAACAATTCCACAAATTTTTTTCGATAATCATCATGTTGGTGGTTATGAGGAATTGAGAGCATTAGAAAAAGAAAATAAATTAGAAAATTTACTAAAATAAAAAAGCTCAGGCTTTTTCTTTAAAAACTAAACAAACACCGTTATTACAATATCTTTTGCCTGTTGGCTCAGGACCATCATCAAAGATATGTCCATGATGACCTCCGCAATTTTTACAATGATACTCAGTCCTTGCATATCCTAACAAATAATCTGTTTTAGTTTCAAACACGTCTGGTAAGGATTTAAAAAAAGAAGGCCACCCAGAACCACTTTCGTATTTTGTATTGGACTCAAATAGTTTTATGCCACAATTTGCACAGTGATAGCTACCTTCGCGCTTTTCATTATTTAACTCACTTGAACCAGATGGTTCAGTTCCTTCTTCAAATAAAACTGATTTTTGTTCATTTGTTAAATTTGGATTATTTTTTTTCATAAAATTATTCAATAATTCGAATTGGTTTCCCTGCTACACAAGCTTCCAAATTTTCTATCATTTGAGTATAAAAAATAGAATAATTTTCAGCAGTTACATAGCCAATATGTGGTAATAAAAGTGCGTTTGGAATAAATCTTAATTTATGACTTACTGGCAAAGGTTCTTTTTCATAAACATCAATTCCAGCACCCGCAATAACATTCGTTGAAAGAGCAATAATTAAATCATCTTCATTAATTATTGGTCCTCTTGAAGTATTAATTAAAAAAGCTGTTTTTTTCATCATATCAAATTCTTTTAATTGAATTAAATTTTTGTATCTTTCTCCTCCTTGAACGTGAATGGATATAAAATCAGAATTTTGTAATAAATCTTCTTTGTTAGACGGCAAAACATCTAATTCTTTACATCTATCCAAATTTAAATTTTCACTCCATGCTATAACTTCCATGCCAAATGCTTTAGCAATTTTTGCCACTTGTGAGCCAACTCTTCCTAATCCAATTAATCCAAGAATTTTTCCTTTTAACTCTACACCAACTGTTGTTTGCCAATAACCTTGAAACATATTATCTATTTCGGGCTTAATATTCCGAGCCAATCCTAAAATTAATGCCCATGTTAATTCGCTCGTAGGATTAACATTAATTTCTGTACCAGTAACAATAATTTTTCTTTTTTTAGCCGCTTCAAGATCTATTGCTTTATTGCGCATGCCACTAGTAATCAAATACTTAAGTTTTTTAAGATTATTAATTAAATTTTCTGTGATTTTTGTTCTCTCTCTCATAATTAATAAAGCTTCAAAATCTTTTAATTGTTTAATTGCATCA
>JYMV01012910.1_pt1 | contig 10666 bp, 6 predicted proteins | sample 338911 | NCBI WGS metagenome assembly JYMV01 (sample SAMN03354496, study PRJNA234377) | hydrothermal vent metagenome | biome: Deep sea; feature: Hydrothermal plumes at the Eastern Lau Spreading Center, Western Pacific Ocean; material: Seawater | place: Tonga | collected 2009 | depth 2000 m m
ATCTGATTATGTGAAAATGGTGTCAGAACAAATTGGACCCTATGTTCCCGGCCCCTATTATGCATTGGGTACGGATGGATTTGGCCGTAGCGACACCCGGGAAAACCTGCGTCATTTCTTTGAAGTGGACCGCTATTATATTGTCCTGACAGCCATCCGCGCCCTGGCGCTGGATGGAAAAATGGACATGTCCAAAGCAGACGAAGTCATGAAGAAATACAATTTAGATCCAGAAAAACCGAGTCCAATAACGGTTTAACCTCATTAATTCATCAGCCGCCAAGACCGCGAAGATTCACAAAGAAAAAGAAAAAAATATGAAGAATAAAATTATTCATGAATTATTTTCAACTTCTTCAACATTAATTTTTTGCCTGCACAGAACAATACCGGAGTGTGGCCAATAATACAGGTTAGGAAAAATAATGATTAAAGATATTATATTACCGGATTTGGGAGAAGGTATCGATGGCGCTGAAGTCAGTGAAGTGTCTGTATCTATTGGCGATGCCGTAACGCCCGAAGCTACAATTCTCGTTTTAGAATCGGACAAAGCATCCATGGAAATTCCCGCAGATGTAAGTGGTACCATTTTAGAAATTTTAGCTTCTGTTGGCGATGAAGTAAAAACCGGTCATTTGCTCATGAGAATTGAAATCAGCAGCGAAAGTGTTGAAGTAGAAAAACTGATCTCAGCAGAAACCGAAACGGTTCACCCGCCCATTCAGGAAAAAGAAACACCGCAAATTTCACCAGAACCTGCGTTAGAGGGCGTTGGTTTTTCAAGTCATGTTTTTGCATCTCCTGGCGTTCGTCGATTAGCGCGAGAACTGGGTATTAATCTTCAAATTATCAAGGGCTCCGGACAAAAAGGGCGCATCACAAAAGACGATTTAAACGGTTATATCAAACTCCAAATGGCCATGTCATCCGGAAATATTCCAGCTCCCCCACTAGAGGTAAATTTTTCCCAATGGGGCGACATTGAAGTTCAAAAACTCACTCGAATCAAACGCATCACCGGTAAACGGTTACAACAAGCATGGCAATCCATTCCCCATGTAACTCAATTTGACGAAGCGGACATTACCGATCTGGATTTCTATCGAAAAGAATTGAAATCCCAAGTGGCGGAGCAAGGTGTAAAAATCACTTTTCTCCCATTTTTAATGAAAGCCGTCGCCATTGTTTTGAAAGAAATGCCAGAATTCAATAGTTCACTGGATCACACAGGCCAAAACTTGGTTTTAAAAAATTATTATCATCTCGGCATTGCCGTGGATACGCCCAGCGGACTCACGGTTCCCGTGGTGAGAGATGTGGACAAAAAATCTATTATTGATCTGTCGGCAGACCTCATGGATTTAAGCACCCGAGCCCGGGATAAAAAACTAAAGCCCGCGGAAATGAAAGGCGGCACATTCACACTTTCCAGTTTGGGCGGGATTGGCGGAACCGGATTTTCTCCCATCGTAAATCTACCCGAAGTTGCCATCATGGGTGTTTCACGAAGTGCATGGAAACAGGTGTTTGATAAAACATCGGAAGAATTTGTCACCCGTTTTATCATGCCATTCTCAGTATCCTACGACCACCGGGTTATTGATGGCGCCGCCGCCGCCATATTCACATCCAGATTTGCTTCTGTTCTTTCTGATCTATCTCATTTTAAAGTGTAATCCATGGCTGAATCAAAACACGCAGAAATTGTTGTTATTGGTGCGGGGCCAGGCGGATATGCTGCTGCCTTCCGTGTGGCTGACCTCGGGAAACAGGTCATCCTGATCGATAAAGACCCCAGCTTAGGCGGCGTTTGTTTAAATCGTGGATGCATTCCATCCAAGGCATTGCTCCATATTTCAAAGGTCATGGATGAAGCAGCGCATTTATCTAAAATGGGCGTGACCTATGGCGATCCCGAAATTGACTTGGATGTTGTCCGGGTTCATAAAAATAAAATTGTTGCCCAACTGAGTAGCGGCATCGCTCAAATGGCGATAGCCCGGAAAGTAGAAACAATTCGGGGTACAGCCACCTTCACTTCGAATACAGAATTAAAAGTAAAATCAGAAGAAGGCGATAGCTTTGTTTCCTTTGATAAATGCATCATCGCCGCTGGTTCTACCTCTGCTATGATTCCCGGTGTGCCTGCAACTCATCCAGCCGTGCTTACATCAAGAACCGCACTTGATCTCGTTGATATTCCGGAAAGGCTTTTGGTTATTGGCGGTGGCATTATTGGGTTGGAATTGGGACAAGTTTATGCGGCGCTTGGTTCACAAGTCTCCGTGGTTGAATTTTTACCTAATTTGCTTCCCGGCACAGATCAGGACCTTGTAAAACCGCTCCAACGAAAATTGAAAAAGCAATTCGAATCCATCTTACTTTCATCAAAAGTAACTTTGGTGGAACCCAATGATGACGGAACCCTGACTGTCACAATAGAAAACGATAAGGGGACAACGACAGATAATTTTAACAAAGTATTAGTTTCTGTAGGTCGTAAACCGAATTCGAATATTCTGAATCTTGATTCAACCGATATTGAAATGGACGATCACGGCTTTATTAATGTGGATGTGTATCAACGCACCTCGGTGAAAAACATTTTTGCCATTGGCGACATTGTTGGCAATCCTATGCTGGCACACAAAGCTACTCACGAAGGCAAAGTTGCTGCAGAAGTGGCCTCTGGTCATTCGGCAGCATTTGATGTTAGAGCGATTCCTAATGTTGTTTATACTGACCCAGAAGTTGCCTGGGCCGGACTCACAGAAACAGACGCGAAAGAAAATGGCATTGCTTATGAAAAAGGAGAATTCCCCTGGGCAGCCAGTGGGAAGGCCATCATCATGGGTGCCAAACAGGGTAAAACAAAAATATTATTCGATCCGAAGACAAAACAGGTACTCGGTGTGGGCATCGTTGGCCCCGGTGCAGGTGATATGATTTCCGAAGGAATGTTGGCCATCGAAATGGGCGCCGATGCTGAAGATATTGGGCTTACGGTTCATCCCCATCCCAGCCTGGGTGAAACTTTCGCCGCTGCCGCTGAAGTATTTGCAGGCACTATTACAGATTTATACATCCCCCAAAAAAAAGAGTAAAACTATGAAAATGCTTTTCACAACCCTGGTCTTAATGCTTACTTTTTCTTTTGCACAGGATCCGACCACCGGGCAAACACCCACCGTTACGGTAGGGGACCCAAAACCAGCAGAACCTCCCAAAAAGAAAACCATGGAAGAAGCCCTGAAGGACAAAAAAGAGATTCCCGGGTTATTCACCTTATATCAAGACACAACAAATGGGAAACTGTCTATGCTGATCAAAAAAGATCAAATCGGACAAGAATTTATCCATTTTGTCCATGGCTTAAACGGACAGTTGAATGCCGGCGTTTTCAAGGGAAGTTATCGCGGTGCACGTGTGATGAAATTAAATCGGTATTTCAATCGAATCGAATTTGAAGTCCAGAATAATGCTTTGTGGTTTGATCCGGAAAACCCATTGAGTCGGTCCGCCGATGCCAATACCAGCACAGCCATTTTGGCATCATCTTTTGTTGTTGCCGAGAAAGAAGGGAATGTATTGATTGAGATTGATAATGTATTTCTCTCCGAGGCGCTACATCAGATCTCACGTGGATTTGTCCCCGGAAGTCCCAACAAGAACCCCTTTAAAATGGGAAAACTTGCAAAAGACCGGACCAAGTATGCCGCTATCAAGAATTATCCAGAAAATACAGACTTGGCCGTGCAATATGTTTATACAAATCCCCTGCCTACCAATTGGGGTTCTGACCGAGGTCTTACAGATCCGAGATCGGTAAATGTCACCATCCAGCACAGTTTTATCCAAATGCCGGAAAACAATTACACGCCACGCTTTGAAGATGTCCGCGTTGGATATTTTTCTACACAAATTACGAATATGACAATACCGGACGATGTGACACCCTACCGGGACCTGATCCATCGTTGGCATCTTGAAAAGAAAGACCCCCAGCAGGAAAGATCTGAACCGGTAGAACCCATTGTCTGGTGGATCGAAAATACAACACCACACGAATTCAGGGATGCAATCAAGGAAGGTGTACTGGCGTGGAACAAGGCTTTTGAAAAAGCGGGTTTCAGAAATGCGGTCCAAGTGAAAATTCAGCCCGATGATGCAGCCTGGGATGCGGGCGACATCCGCTATAATGTGCTCCGTTGGACATCATCCCCCAATCCGCCTTTTGGGGGCTATGGCCCCAGTTTTGTCAATCCCAGAACCGGCCAGATATTGGGCGCAGATATTATGCTGGAATATGTTTATTTCACCAACCGTGTGAAATACGAACAAATCCACAGAACGTTTGAATCTGAATTTGAGATTGACCCCAATCAAACCTGTCTCGCTGGTGATTATTTACATCAGGGCAATTTGTTTGGGATGACCGCCTTAAGTCCTGTCGATGATTTTTCACAATTGGAACAGCACCGCTTGATCTATGAGAGTCTGGTGAAACTCACACTTCACGAGGTGGGACACACCTTGGGGTTAAATCATAATTTTTATGCCAGCAATCTACATAGTTTCCAAAATATTCATGATAGATTGATTACGGAACCCGTTGGACTAACATCATCCGTTATGGATTATGTTTCCGCAAATGTAAGCGGAAATCCCAAACACCACGGTCAATTTTATTCCACTACGCCGGGGCCCTATGATATTTGGGCCATCGAATTTGGCTATACGCCATCTTTTGAGAGCGCAGTAGATGAAGAAGAAAGGGTCGAATTATTGTTGAGAAAATCTACTAAAAATGAGTTGGGTTTTGGCAATGATGCGGATGATATGCGATCACCGGGAAAAGGAATTGACCCGCGGGTGAATGTGTCTGATATGAGTAATGATCCCGTGGCATATGCACAACAGAGGATGGATATTGTGAGATCTCTTTACCCGGGGTTAAAAGACCGTTTTGAAAGGACAGGTGAATCCTATCATGCATTTCGGGATGCATTTTTTATTCTAAACAGGGAATATGTTAATTCGGCTAATGTAATTTCCCGCTATGTGGGCGGCGTGTATATGGACCGCTCCCTAGTGGGTCAGGAAGATAGGGATGAGCCCTTTATGCCCGTTCCGGAAGACAAACAAAAATGGGCCATGGCCTTATTGGGAAAATACATGTTCGCACCCAATGCTTATGAAATTCCGGAAGGAATATATAATCATCTTCAATGGGAGCGCCGTGGATTCAGTGGCACCCAGGACCCAAAGATTCTTGATAAGGTTCTTGGCGCACAAAAAGGAATTCTGGACCATCTGCTGCACATGAATGTATTAAAGAGAATTTCAGATACGGAACTCTACGGCAATGAATACAGTTTGAATGAAATGATGGGCGATCTCACTTCATCATGTTTTTCTGCGGATGCTGCAAAAAATGTAAATGGAATGCGGCGGAATCTTCAGGTAGAATACACAGAGCGCTTAATCCGTATAGTACAAAACAAAGGAAAGGTTAAGTACGATCATTTAACCGTTGCTGCCGCTTTTGAAAATCTAAATAAGATAAAAAGATACACTTTAAAATCCAGCGGGGTGGACGAAGGTACGAAGGCACATCGCAAGTATTTAACCTATAGAATCGACAAAATTTTAATAATAAATTGATTGTGAAAAGGTATAATAGTGAAAAATTCAAACTTTCTTTTATTAATCTGTTTAATGATGAGTTGTACAAATATGAAAAATGAGTCACTTGATAAACATCCACTGGATAAATCTGAGGTCCGGAAACTGACCCTGGATAATGGCGTAAGAGTTTATCTTCTTTCGGATCCGAATTTTAATGTATCCGCCGCATCCATGGTTGTGGAAACGGGCTCACTTGAAAACCCCAACGATCGTGAAGGGCTGGCTCACTTTTTAGAACATATGCTTTTTTTGGGTACAGAAAAATATCCCGATGTGGATGAGTATTCTTCCTACTTAAGAACTTTTGGGGGATACTCAAATGCCTATACAGCCAGCGATCACACCAATTATCAATTTCAGGTTTTGCCGGACGGATTTGAGGGCGCATTGGACATGTTTGCCCAATTTTTTATTCATCCGCTTTTCACAGAGGAATACACGGCGAGAGAAGTGAATGCGGTTAATTCCGAACACCAGAAAAATATCATGAGTGACACGTGGCGCCGGCATCGAATTTTAAGCCAATTTGTAAAAAAAGGTCACCCGGCAAGGAAATTCTCAACAGGAAGCCTTGAAACTTTGGGTGATATCACGAGCAAAGAATTGATCAATTTTTATAATAATCATTATAGTGCAAACCGTATGGGGCTGGCTCTGTTGTCAACCCACTCTCTGGATGATATGGAAGCGTGGACACGCCAGTATTTTTCTGATATTAGAGATCACAATTTGGAGAGAACCAAACATGACCCCAATCCACTTGAAAAGAAAGAAACATTCAGGCTGGTGCAGATTGATCCAGTAAAAGATTTGCGAGACTTGGAAATCAGTTTTTCCCTTCCAAGCACCCGGGATATGTATGAAAGCAAACCGGGACGTCAATTGGGATTTATTCTTGGACACGAGGGTGAGGGCAGCCTTTTGTCTTATTTGAAAGATAAAGGCTGGGCACGATCCCTATCAGCCGGTGCTGGCTCGGAAACGAAAGAATACGGCTTAGCCAATATCCGCATCGGACTTACACAAAAAGGTCAAAATGAATACAAAGAAACCATAAAAGCAACCTTAGATTACATTGCGCTCATGAAAGAGTCGGGACATCAATCTCATGTATTTAATGAATTGAAATCCATGGCTGCTCTGGAAGAAATTTATGCAAATAAAGGGGAAGGTATGTGGCGCGCCACCCAATTGGCAAACGAAACCATGATGTATCCTCTAAAAGATGCAGGACGCGTCAACTATATCTATAGCGATAATTCTCCGGAAGCATTTGAAAATCTTTTAACACATCTTACTCCGGATAATATGTTGGTGGTTTTGGTGGCAAAAGGGGTGGAAACAGATCAAAAAGAACACTACTATCAGGCGCCCTATTCCTACACCGAAGATGCTGAATTTTATCAAGAGTTAACCACTTCAACCCCGCACCCGGAGTTCATGGTTGCGGAAGAAAACCCATTTATTCCGAAAACAGCTTCAGTCCCTAATCGGGAAATGAAAGAAGGCATATTGCCAAGAGTTATTTCCAGTGGTAATGGTGTGAATCTTTATTTTGGTGTTGATCAAGAATTCTTACGCCCCAAGGGCGTGATCAATTTTAAGATTCTTTTCCCCAATAATATGATGAATGTGAAGCACCGCGTGTATTCAAAGATCTATGTGGCCTGTGTGAATGAATCGTTGAACGAGATCAGTTATCCCGCAAAACAGGCAGGGTTGAATTTTTCATTCAGAGAAGGCTATGAAGGCCTTTATTTGAATGTGTCCGGCTACTCCGAATCTGCCATGAAATTGTATGAAATGCTGTTGTCCCACATGGTTGATTTCTCTGTCAGCGAAGATCAGTTTAATGCCATTAAGGATAAAATTGTTCGGGATTACCAGAACTTTTCTTTATCGGATGCCCACCAACAAACACGGGACATAGGCACTACTATTTTCAATCATGTAAAATACAGTTGGAAAGAAAGCTTGCCCGTGGCACAAGCGGCTACATTAACTGAAATCCAGGATTATGGAAAAGTCCTTTATAAAAAATCATTCCTTGAAGGCCTTGTCTATGGCGATTTTAAGGAATTGGATGCTCGCCGTGCACTTCGTGTTTTTAATGAAAAAACAAAGACAAAAGGAATTAATCGTAAAGATGCATTTGACCTGAAATACCTGGATCAATCCCAATATGAAGAGATTCAATATGTTGGGAAACTCTCTGTGAATAATTCCTGTTTTTATCGCGAATATGTTTTAGGAGAAGACTCTCCGGGACTTCGGGCAACGTCCATGATCATCAGCCAGGCACTGCAGCAACCGTTCTTTACAGAAATGCGGACGAACCAGCAACTGGGATATATTGTCTGGTCTTATCAGAACAATCGGGACGAGACACTTTATCTCACTTTTGTGATTCAGTCCGGGGCGTTTACCGCAGATGATGTGAACCAGAGAGCCGATGATTTTATTGCATCTACGCCCGAATTTCTCGCATCCATGGATGCTAAAACATTCCAACAGTTGAAAGATTCCGCCATTGAGCAATTAGAGAAAAAGCCCATGAGCATCAGAGAAAGAGCCAATAAACTCAAAACATTCATTTTTGAGCACGATGCAGATTTCCAGCGGGATGATAAAACCATTGCTGCCTTGGAAACACTTGACCAGGCTGCGGCTGTTGATCTCTTGTTAAAAACAGTAAGCAAAGAGACACGGCGAATGATGAATTGTCTCATGTTTGCCGAGCAACACGACAACAGTAGCGGTGCCAAAAGTTCATTTGATGATGTAAACACTTGGAAAGCATCCAGAATCTATAAATAGGGGAAAATGCCGAACGAGGTCATCCTGATTGCAGCAGTGACGGTTGATGGATTCATTGCCCGGCACAATCGCGAGGTGACAACTTGGTCGAAAGACCTTCATTTATTTAAAGAGCAAACTCTGGGGCATCCTGTGGTCATGGGCTCTAACACTTACGGTACCTTAGCGGCAGAACTGGAAGGCCGTGAAATGATCGTGGTTCACCGCAATGATGTTCCCAAAGACATTCTTTCGTCCATAGATGCTGAACGGTGTTTCATCATCGGCGGTGGCAAGACCTATGCCCGCTTTGCTCACCTTTTAACGCACATTTATATTACACCCCACCCCTTTTTGTTTGGGAAGGGCGTTCCCTTGTTTGATGGTGAAATTCCTGAACGGAAGCTGGTGTTTCAAAACATGGTACCGGTAGATGAAAAGAACGGTATATTCCAATACCAGTACAAGGTTTTCTCATCTTGAAAAAGCACCTATCTCTTTTCTTCATATTCATTGTTTCCATTGGTTTTTCCCTGGATGTATACAGCGGTGGAAAACTCTCGAAAAACCAGGCCGCCATAGATGTGACCCATTATGATTTAAGGCTGAAAGTGGATCCCTATAAGAAAACCATTGCCGGTACAGTTCAGATCACATTTATGCTGATTGCAAAAACAGATGAAATAGAAATCGACTTACTTGATCAGTTTCATGTTTCCGGCACAGCCATTAATAGAATGAATCTTTCTTTTAAACATGATGGGAACAAGATTTTTATTGATAACCCTGAACTTGAATTATTCAAATCCCACAGCTTGAATATCAAATACAGCGGTAAACCTCCGGTGGCAAAAAAACCGCCCTGGGATGGGGGATTCACTTGGGAAAAAAGTAAGGATGGTCACCCGTGGATTGCAGTCTCGTGCCAGACAAATGGTGCCTATATCTGGTATCCCTGCAAAGAGCACCCCAGCGATAAACCGGATGGTATCGACATTTCTATTACTGTGCCAGACCCCGTAATGGTTGTAGCCAATGGTTTGATCCAGTCTGTTCATCCGGAAGGCGATAAATGGACGACCTGGCACTGGCGGACCGAATATCCCATCAGTACCTATAATGTAAATTTTACCGCGGGCTATTTTGAAGTAGTTGAAAAAACCGGATATATTTTAGACAAGCCGCTACAAATGGTTTTTTATGTTTTACCCGAATCCCGAAATGGTGCTGAAGCCTTGTTGAATGATGCAGAAGATTATTTGAATTTTTATGCTCGACATTTTGGTCAATATCCCTGGATGAAAGAAAAATTTGGATTGGTGGAAACACCCTACTGGGGTATGGAGCACCAAACCATCAATGCCTATGGAAACGGCTATAAGAAGACCAAGTTAGGATATGATTTTCTCATGTTCCACGAAATGGGGCACGAATGGTGGGGAAATAAATTGAGTGTAGCAGACTGGGCTGATTACTGGATTCATGAAGGAATTGACACCTATGCTGAAGCCCTGTTTGTGGAAGAAAAATATGGGGTAGAAGCGACCAGAAATTTTGTAAATGATCGCTATAAGAAAAATATTCAAAATAAACAGGCAATCGTGCCAGAAAGAAATACGTCCACAGGATATAAAACAGATAATGATATTTATTATAAAGGCGCCCATGTTCTCCACACACTGCGGTACTTGATCGGCGATGAAATATTACGGGAAAGCCTGAAAGAATTTATCAATATGCCCAAGGAACTCCCCCACAACCAGACATCCACAGCAGAATTTATTTCACTGATCCATGAAAATACAGGCCGGGACATCCAATGGTTTTTTGACCAATACCTTTATAAAAATGATTTGCCCACCTTGATCGTAGAAGAGGAAATTATCAAGGATAAAAAGTTTGTGAATCTATGGTGGAAAGACGAAGGCTTTAAAATGCCGTTGGAAGTTGCATTTGAGTCTTTTGATGGAAAAAGGGAACGGAGGCTGAATTTGACCAATTCTCCTAAACGAATTGCAATCCCCAAAAAATCAGATTTAAAGATTGATCCTCATGACTGGCTGCTTTATCAAATAAAGGATTCAAAAAATGAATACTAAAACAATTTTAATTATTTCCGGCGCTATTTTACTGGCTATCATTTTATTTTGGCGGTGGCTCCACCATCCATTACCCCGGT
>JYMV01019977.1_pt1 | contig 10666 bp, 12 predicted proteins | sample 338911 | NCBI WGS metagenome assembly JYMV01 (sample SAMN03354496, study PRJNA234377) | hydrothermal vent metagenome | biome: Deep sea; feature: Hydrothermal plumes at the Eastern Lau Spreading Center, Western Pacific Ocean; material: Seawater | place: Tonga | collected 2009 | depth 2000 m m
CCATTACTATAATAAGTAATTATTTACCTGTTTTTCATAGCTCTGAGGTTTAGACGTTCCAATTTGACTATTGTTTCTATTAATATAGCCTCTCCCGCCCGTGTTTCCCTCGATGGTGGCCCCAAAAAAATCAGGTCAGGAATTTTTAAAATTCCCATTTCTGAACCGATATTTCTGAATTTCTTGGGTTTTGATGGGGATGGTGTTGGCGACCCTAGAACTCATGGCGGGAAAGATATGGCCGTATGCGCTTACTGTGTTGACCATTTTCCTTATTGGAAGGAAAAACTACAGCGTAATATCGTATCAGGCTCTTTTGGAGAAAACCTGAGCCTGATGGGCATGCCTGAAACAGCTATTAATATAGGTGATATATTTGAGATCGGATCCGCTCAGATTCAAGTTTCACAACCCCGCCAGCCTTGCCATAAATTGAATAAAGTGTTTAACGATCAGAGCATGGCTTGCAGTGTTAAAAAAACTGGTTTTACCGGTTATTACTTAAGAGTTCTTAAAACAGGTATGGTAAAACCTGGTTCCCTGCTAAAAAGAATTCATAAAGATCCTAACGAGTTTTCTGTTGAAAAGGCAAATGCTCTTTTGCGTAAAGGAGGGGCTAATATTGAGCACATTGAAGAATTAGTTTCCCTACCGGCTTTGGCAGATGAATGGAGGGAGATATTTCAAAAACGCTTGAATAAATTAAAAGTTTTCGAAGGGTGAATTCATGAAAAATGTTTATTCGGGCAAAATGAGCTTGAATGAATGGGTCAGATTTTTTATTGAATTCATCGTTTCTAATGATTTAAGTGAGGAGCTTGTTGGATCTTTTTTAAGACATCTTGCAGACCTTGGAGTATTGCTTCCGGTCGATGGAAATGTTTGGGAATGGAACGCCTGTAATCCAGAGATTGAGCTCAAGAACCTTATCGCAAGAGTCAAAAAGGATCTTGAATCATTATGTGATTCAGAATCAGGGTTTGCCCTGCCTTATTTTATCGGGTATAAAAAATTATATAAAAAGTCCTTGCAGTTTGACGATGAGGCGGATACATCAAGAAAGAACCCCCCAAAAATAAATATTACCCGGAAACGAAATGAGTATTCCTCAGATATTCAACCCGCATCCGATCTGAGTAATCTTCAGATCGTTAAAAAAGTAGGTAAACAATTACAACCATTTTTGCGATTGGAAGAGTCTATTGTTTCCCGGTTGACTGGCAAACAGGCCGGCAAGCAAGATGCGCAAAAACTATTCCATTATATGTTTGGGAAGATTGGCACTAAAGCCGAGCCGCGAGTCTGGGAACAACTAAGCCGAAAAAGACACCGATAGTTTCAATCGGGGAAAATGATTGAATCCTATGAATAAAAAAAGAGTAATTGTGCTTGGTGCTGGTCCTGGGGGTTATACTGCCGCTTTTTTGGCTGCTGACCGTGGAATGAGAGTCACCCTGATCGATGAAAATTCCAGACCCGGTGGTGTGTGTCTTCACAGAGGCTGTATTCCGTCCAAATCTTTGCTTCATCTTTCCAGATTGATTGAAGAAACCCGAAATGCGGAAGCGTTCGGTTTGAAATTTCAACCTCCGGAAATTGATCTTAATCGGATCCGTGAATGGACCCGTGGGGTTATTAGTAAAATGGCAAATGGCCTGATTTCTCTTTGCAAGCAACGTGGGATTGATTTTGTACGTGGGAAAGCCCAGTTTCTTGATAACAACAGTCTTACAATTGATGATAAAGAACCAATTGGGTTTGATCATTGTATTCTGGCGACAGGCTCCCAGCCAGTTTGCCCCCCGTTATTTTCAAAAATTAGCAATCGAATTCTGACATCGACAACCGCACTGGAGTTGGATGAAATTCCACAACGTTTATTGATTGTCGGAGGTGGGTATATTGGATTGGAAATGGGCACAATTTATTCCTCACTGGGTAGCCGTGTGACGGTGGTGGAAATGACCGGTGATTTATTGCCGGGGGTGGACCGTGATCTGGTGCGCCCTTTGCTTTCGAGACTTAAATCTCAATTTCAGGATATATATTTAAACACCCAGGTTACCTCCTGCAAGTTGGAAGAAAATCAGATTACGACTGAATTTGAAGGCCCGGGGGATATCGAATCGGCTAACTATGACCGGGTCCTGGTAGCTGTTGGCAGAAAGCCCAACTCTATGGACCTTGGCTTGGAATCCACCCAGATTAATACTGATGATAGGGGGTTTATTAAGGTGGATGAACGATATCAAACAAATGAACCGTCCATCTTTGCCATTGGTGATGTGATTGGCGGATCCATGCTGGCTCATAAGGCATCCGCCGAAGGAAAAACCGTTGTCGGAATTCTGGCTGGTGAAGAGCCCAGCCCAAAAATGCGTTGTGTGCCTGCTGTGGTTTTTACAGATCCGGAAATAGCCTGGTGCGGCTTGACTGAAACGGAGGCCCAAAATAACAACAGGAAGGTTAAGGTGACCAAATTCCCTTGGAGTGCGTCAGGAAGAGCCCAGACACTTAGCCGGCCGGATGGCGTGACCAAACTGGTTCTTGATCCCGATACAGAGGAGGTTCTGGGGATGGGAATATCAGGGGTTGGAGCGGGAGAGTTGATCGGGGAGGGAGTCCTGGCAGTAGATAACAGCTTGAAAGCAAAAGATCTGGCGGACTCCATTCATCCTCACCCGACACTTTCTGAAACTATAATGGAAACTGCCGAAGCGTTTTATGGAGCGGCCATCCATATCTATAAACCCACTAGCCGTGAGGGCAGATAGCAAAGGCTCATTAAGCCGAGTCAACTCTTTGCTGGCCAGCTACAGTTATTTGCCAGCTGGCTCCACGGCTAGTGGCACGCCTAGCGGCCTAAATATCTATAACGTCATCATCCTTGATATGCCGGGGCGAAGTATAGGTCCGGGTCTGGAAATCTGGAGGGGGATTGGGGATGAAATTTGGCCCTTTCTTTTTTTTAAACAGGTTGGTCGCGAATAAAACCATACCAACCATCAAGGCGATTATAAATACGCTGAAAGCAAAAAAGGATAAAATGGCCAAACCCAAGATTATCCAGAATGCCAAGGCCAATTTGGTGGTAAAAGGGATTTTCTGTTTGGGGCCGAGCTGTTGGAATATAAACATTTTATTGAAAAAGTTTAAGAACTCTTTTAATTTCCAGTGCGGGTTTGTTATGATAAGAAATGACTGATCCCAGCCTAGCCATCATACCTTGCCCCCAATGTGGAGTCAAAAATAGAATTCGAAATTATAACTCCGATAAAAAACCTGTTTGTGCGCGTTGCCGGGCAAACCTGATGGATGAAAAAGAACACGAGGCCTTCCAAAAATTCCAGGAAAACCTCAATCAGTTTAAAAATTTTCCGGATATAGGACTTCGATCCAAACCACCTGAATAAAACTCAATAACCCTAAAAAAAACTTAAATTTTCTATGGATACAGTTGAAATCATAAACCAAAACCTCAGGGAGAAACTCTCTGCGGAACATGTGGAAATCATTGATGAAAGTCACCTTCATCGTGGCCATAAAGCCGCTGGAGGTGGAGGCCATTATTCCATCGTTGTCGTGTCACCCCAATTTGAAAATGTCAATATCATGGAACGAATCAGGTTGGTTCATAAAGCGCTGGATCAGGAAATGACGGGTACCCCAAAACTGATCCATGCTTTGCAGGTCAAGACTTTTGATGCAGCACAATGGATTGAAAAGGAATGAAAGCGGAGCCAGCGTGACGCTGGACCTACTTCAATAGTCTATTAAGCCGAGAAAAATGGTTGGCCCCAGAAATTGTTGTACGCGAGCCCGATGCCTAGTACCCCTTGCCAGGAAAGGTGATGGTAAAAACTCGTTAGGCCGAGATAACTCTTTGTTAGCAGTAAAAAGCTATTGCCAGTTCGCTCCACGCCTAGTGGGTATTTAACTAATCCCGATAGACTTCCAGTTCCTCACAGTTTTTCAGGTTGTCTGATTCGGTGAGGGCTTTATAACCAATGTCCGTGTACTGGTTTTTAAAGAGATCCAGTTTGACGTATTTCTTGCTTTGGGGCGAATTAGCAAAAGCCTGAGCTCCTATATCTCCAACAACATTACCGAACATAGTGACTATCTTCAATTTGGGTAAATTTTCCGAGTTTGCTAAGGCGACCGCTCCATCGTCCCCAATATCATTGTGATTGATGTTGAGAACTTCCAGGTTTTGCAGATAAGGGGAATCTGCCAGGGCCTCCAAGCCTTCATCCAAAATCTGGTTTCCTGGAACAATAAGCTGTTTCACGCTTTTTAATACTTCTTTCGTGGCAAGCTCCATGCAACCACGGATTCCTATGTATTTATCACGAAGAAGAAGGATGGTTCCATCCTCTAGAAGGTTCTCCTTTATTAAATCATCAATCTTACTCATTGCAATCTCCGAAGATTCATAAGTATATCCATGCAGGCATTCTACCAAACTCTGCATAGATTTGTCGAACAGGCATAAAAAAAGCCGACCACGAAAAAGGGATCGGCTTTTTGTATTTTAACAATCTATTTAGAGTAACGGCTCGAGAAACAGCCCATCCGTTTTCCACTTTTCCATCTCTTCTTTGGTGGGGACGGGCGGCACAGGTCTTATGGCTGTGCGTTTGTCTAGAGGATCATGGAATGTCCGGGCATAGGCCTCAGCCTTCCAAAGATAGAGATGCGGGAAAATCATACCCCAGGCAGCCATGGGTGTTTCGGGAACACCACGGGTAACCCGGCGATACCAAAGGGCATCCGGCCAATCTTTTAAAAGCTTGTCCGTATGGTCCCCTTCGATTTTTGTGGTGTCAGGATTATTTTCATTTCTGAAATCGAGAGCCCCAGTCATCATGGGGATGCCATCCTTACCGTGACAGACAGCGCAGAGGAGCCCTTCTGTTTGCGGATGGGTCCCTTCGAACACCAGCTTGCCCTCGGCAATGGCATCTTTATCATCCCACCAGGTCCATTGATTGGGGAATTTGCCTTCCACTGGCATATGGGTCGGGTCCCGCAAGGTTTTTAAATAAGAGACAAGGGCCAGCAATTCATCCTCACTCAAATCGTCTCCATAATAAGTCGGCATGGCTTTTTTGGATTTGGGGTCCTCAAAACCCGGAGCTTGATTTTCTCGAGGGTTGAGGATTTGACCTTTAATATAATCCTCGGAGTAAAGGCCGATCTGTTTGGAACCTAAATTGGGGCCACGATCTGAGTTGCCTTCCCAGAAAACTTTATGGCAGTTGAAACATTTATTGTTTTCGAACACTTCACGTCCTGCAGCGATGACTTCCGGTCCAGCCAAACCTTCTAATTTAATGGGGGGCCTGTTGAGTTTTGCGATCTCAACCTCCGGATCAAATTGAGGCAGTTGCGCTGTTACCCCGATAAATATACCGGAGGCGAGGGCGTAGGTAGCCAGAATCCGTATGACCCAGTCAAAATTTGATTTTTCCAGCTTGAGCGTTTTCCAGTCCAACAGCGCGAAGAAAAAGAAACCCACCAAAGCAAAGGAGACAAACTCAATTTGCCACCAGACGGGAAAATTGAATTTACCCGCCAGGACCCAAAGGATTACTGCTAAAACTATGATGATAGGAACCTTGAACCGGATGTTCTGGAAAAGGGTTTTCTCTTCCAGTTTTTTGGGTTTGATATTTAAGAGGAGGGCATAAATCAGCATCACTGCCGCCCCGGTAATGGCCCCTGCAATCCCAAAAGTGGTGTAAAGGGCGAACAGACCACTTAACGCAGCAATAATGCCAATAATGATCATGTCAATTTTCATTACACTTTTGCTCCTGAAAAAACTTATTCGGCCATTTGCGGAGCTGCCTGCACAGGCCCGGTTTCTTTCGGTTTGGTTTTGGGATACTTGATTCCAATCCAGATGATGGCTGTCATCAGCACGAAAAAGGTCCAAACAATCACTGTGACGTGGAAGCCCGACTCAGCCAGGCTCGGTGCAAATTTTTCCGGGGTCACATCCTTAAACACCTTATAAATATGCCAATTCATCCTCGACAGTTCCCGAATAGTGCCCATCCAACTCATCAGCCAGATATCTGAGAATCCCAGGAAAATAAGAACGTAAGGCCCTAGTGGATTGATCTTTCCATAATGCACTTTTCCGGTTTTAGTCGCGATGGTATAAAAAATATAGTTAATAAAGGTAACGGTCACTAAACAGAATGCCGCCGTATTTTTTGAAACCATCAGAGCCAGAAACGCCAGATTATCCGGCAAAACCATATCTGGGTTCATGCCGGGTTCAGGAAGCATGGTGGCGAAAAAGCGTCTGGGAGTGAACCAGATTGTGGCGGAAATAACAATCAACACGAATCCAAACTTCATAGCTGGGAAAAATCTTTGAGCGTTCTCAATCCGCTTCATACTGACCCACATATAAATATTACTGGCGCTGAACATGGTTCCCACCAAAAGCCCTTGCACCAGCATGAACATGGATTCCCGGTCGGACATAATATACATGCCGATGGTTGCGTCATATCTGTAAATTTCGGCGACGAAAATATAACCCATTGCCGGCAGGGGAATCATGATGGCAACGCCGATGAGGTTGCCGATATAACCGACCCAGTCATAATATTCCCGCTCTTCTTTTTTATCTGACCACAGGTACATATATGCACCGATGATACAAACCATATAACCGCCAAAAGTTCCGTTGCCCACCAGCCGGTGATAGTTCAGGGGCATCCAAATTGAAGTGGTAATCTTATCCCACTCCCCCATCGTGAGGAGGTCGGCAAGAGGTTTTGTCGGGGCCTGCATGAAGGTTGCAGGTCCATCCAGGGCCATCAGCAGAGTGAGACCAAAGACATTCAGAAATATGCCAGTAACAATATGCCGCCCCTTTTTATTGGCCTTGTTCAGCGGATCCCATGAGTAGACATAGATGTACATGATCACCGTTTCCAGAATAAACAGGGTGGGGTAGGCCACCATGAAAAGGACCGGAAAAGAGGAGATGAGATAAGTAATAAAGTCTTTATAGGCAACCAACATAATAAAGAGGAAGAGACCTCCTGTCAGAGCCGTAAAACTGTAGCAAATTCCAATTACTTTGGTGATTTCATGGGCAAGACGCTCAAATTTGAAATCCGATTTGGCAAACATGATGCCATTGGAGAGCAGGCCGCCGACCGCTCCATTAACCAAAGCCAGAATAATTGCGGAAACTTCATAATGCTCTACCGGTGTCAGTGGCAGGGAGATCAGAGCTCCAAACACCGCGCCGACAAAGGCGGATGCCCGGATATTCATCAAGCGGTGGAAATAATTCAGGAAACTGACTATTAAAGCGCCGAATGCGCAAGCCCATAGGCCAAACAAGACGCCATGATGGATCCCGATTATGATTTCACCGGTGATGCCTATAACAACGCCTATGAGAACACCCAAAAACACGTTTGACAGGATAATCGCTTTGCGAACTCCTTGGGTCCGGCGGGCACCCATAACCTCCATGATGACCACAAACATGGGGCAACCGAGAATGAAAGAAGCGAAGAGAATATGCATCTGGGCAGCAAACCAGGTGAGCTTGCGGTTGCTAAAACCCAGGAACGAGAACTCTTCAAACTCGTGCTCTGCGGCCGGCCCGATATCCGTCAAATAGGAGAGGTCTTCTTCCTCGCCTTCGTCTTCCTCATCTTCCTCATCTTCCTCATCTTCCTCATCTTCCTCATCCTCGTCTTGGGCGTATGCCAAGGTCTGAAAACTCAGATTCAAAATGATGGAATTAGAAGAGACAGAGAGAAAAGGGGTTAAATGCCCCAGCAAATAAATAAAAATCAGGCAGATCAGGGATTTAAAAAAGGTGTTCTTTAAAGAACTTTGAGATTGTTTTATCATCGATAAAATGAAAGGCCTGTTTAGAAGGCGATAAGTAGCTGTTCCCCAACTATGGGAAACCTCAATTCTCCAATACTTTTAACCTGTTTTGAGGTTAAAAGGCTTAAAGAAAGTAGAGAAATATCATACGGGTTAAGTAAAGTCAAGGACTTTCAAAACTATTGCTAATAAAAGGTTTTTCCTGTTTTATGGGCAGGAAATAAGGAGGTTTGTAAAGGGGAGAAAAGCAGAAATGAGGGGGTCATTCTGGTGTGGAACTATCCTCGTTTAAATCCAGTGGCATGATGAGCAGAGCAAAACCCATGGATATACTGAATACAGAGAGCAAACCCACAAATATTTGCGGCCACTCTGACTGAATGATTTTCACGGACCAAACGAAAAGGAACCCGCCCAGCACCATGAGGGCCAGGCCACCAATTCTAATTTTCCAGTTACTCATTATTAACTCCCACTGAAGTCAGAGCTTTTTTCTTGCGGTCTATGAGTATCAAATTGCGAATATAGATAATGCTTCCCATACTTTGTCCGACAATGAATACAGGATCCTGCTTGTGGATGGCATAAGCCAAAAGCACCACTGCACCACCTATACTGCAATACCAAAAGGCAAGAGGGATGGTGCTTTCTCTTTTTTTTTCGGAAACAACCCACTGGATTATAAAACGGGCGCCAAAAAGGGCTTGCCCTACAAATCCAATGATCAGCCATTGGTTTACTGTCATTTAATCCTCCTTGATAATATCATAGTTGATCTGTCGCTTTTTCATCCAGCGGATGGCCATTAAGTCCAGGAAGGAAGAAAACAGGCGGTTGCGAATGTTGTATTTTGATTCCCCATGAAGCCGGGGATGGTGACTGACTTTGACCTGGGTGACCCGGAACCCTTCCATTTTCATTAAGGTAGGAAAAAACCGATGCATTCCTTTGAAGAACTTTACCTTATCGAAGCACTCTCGGCGAAATGCTTTCAGGGAGCAACCGGTATCAGCAATTTCCTCTTCGCTCAATTTATTCCGCACAGCATTGCCAATAATTGAGGAAACCCTTTTGATCCACGGATCATTCCTTTTATGGCGCCAGCCGCAGACCACATCATAGTCCTGCATCTTTTCCAGAAGAAGAGGAATGTCGGCAGGGTTGTTCTGCAAATCGGCATCGAGGGTAACGATAATTTCCCCCCGGGCGGCTTTGAATCCGGCCACGAATGCTGCGGACTGGCCATGGTTGTGACCGAATTGGATAAGCCTGATGTGTGGATTGTGTTTTTGCATGGATTCGATCATATGAGCGCTTCCATCGACACTTCCATCATCAATAAGAATAATTTCGTAACTCAGGTTCAGTTTTGATAGTTCTGCCTCCAGCTTGTCCTCAAGGGGAATCAGGTTGTCCCGTTCATTGTATAAAGGAATAACAATAGACAACTCAGGATTATTCATGAATGTTATGGAAAGGGTGTTGGTTTAATTGCTTACTGGGTCCAGCGCGTTATGCTCATCATTTGCCTTCATGCCCCGAAGGGGTATCACGCTGGCAGATTGTGCCGCAAGTTGTCCACAGGCACCGAGTATGTCTGTTGCCCGGTTTTGCCTAATGAATGCAGAAAAATTCTTTTCGATCAAATAATTTTGAAAATTCAAAACTCTCTCTTCGGAGGGAGGTCTGAATTCAGAGGAGTCAAAAGAATTAAAAGGAATCAGGTTGATCTTACAGGGAACATCTTTCAACCATTTTGCCAGTCTGCGGGCATCTTCATCTGAATCATTGATGCCTGCAAGCAGGACATATTCAATAGTGTGCCTCCTCTGGGGTTTTAATGGATATTTTTTAAGGCAATCCATCAAGACCTCAATGGGGTATTTTTTATTTATAGGCATCAACTGGTCACGGGTGGCATTGTCGGAAGCGTTGAGAGAAATAGCAAGGTTAATGGCCAGGTTTTCTTTTTGAAAAGCTTTCATTTTGTCAACCAGTCCTGAGGTGGAAACGGTTATTTTTCTTGTTGAGATCTTCATAGCCTCCGGGGAGGTCATGAGACGCAAAGCATCCACAACCGGTCCATAATTATCCAAGGGTTCGCCCATCCCCATAAAAACGATATTGGTGATTTGGTATTCCTGTTCTTGGTTGATGGCGAGGTGCTGACCGATAATTTCACCTGCTGTCAAATTTCGTTTCAGTCCCAGGCTGGCTGTTAAACAGAACGTACAATTCAAACGGCACCCCACTTGTGTAGAAAGGCATAAAGTGTTTCTGGAATCTGATGGCATCCAGACACTTTCAATAACCGCTCCATCATCCAATTCAAATAAATATTTAATTGACCCGTCCTTTGAATGGGTTCGACTTTGAATTTTTGGAAGGGCAAAATAAAAATTCTCTGCCAAACGGGAACGCAAAGATTTTGAAAGATTGGTCATCTCATTAAAGTCCCTGCAATGATAATGATAGACCCAGGTGAATACCTGATGAACCCGATAGGTTTCAATCCCCCAATCGGAAAACAGTTCCTGGAGTCTGAATTCCGTAGTTCCAAAAAAGTTTTGTGGGCTGGATGGGTCTGGGGTTTTCATTTTCATGCAAACAGGAAACGCTTCAATAATTCAAGTGGTTTCATAATTGTTGAGGAAGTTTTTTCCGGTTTACGGGGCATTGCCCGATTATTAGATTCAATATAACTCATTGAAAAATAATAAACTATAAAATTTAGAAATTCTGGTAGATTTTTCCCGGTTGCAACCACCTGCAAAAGAGGATATTTTTATAT
>JYMV01046045.1_pt2 | contig 10664 bp, 4 predicted proteins | sample 338911 | NCBI WGS metagenome assembly JYMV01 (sample SAMN03354496, study PRJNA234377) | hydrothermal vent metagenome | biome: Deep sea; feature: Hydrothermal plumes at the Eastern Lau Spreading Center, Western Pacific Ocean; material: Seawater | place: Tonga | collected 2009 | depth 2000 m m
AATAAGATTGCTGTTATCAAAGCTGTTCGGGCCATTACTAGCTTAGGACTCAAGGATGCTAAGGACATGGTGGAAGGGGCACCGATAACAATACAAGAAGCGGTCTCAAAAAAGGAAGCGGAAGAAATGACAAAACAGCTAGAAGACTCTGGCGCTGTTGTAGAGCTGAAGTAACTTTAACTGATAGCTCATAGTTTACTCTGCATGTATTTTAGATAACACATAAACACACTCAGTAGATGGGTAGGTCTGCTGCTGTGTGATTATTATTTAAGCCATCAAACAATATGACATATTCATTTACTGAAAAAAAACGAATTCGTAAAGATTTTGGAAAGCAAAAATCAGCGCTTGATGTTCCAAATTTACTTTTAATACAGCTCGACTCTTACAATGTTTTTTTGCAAAAAGATATTAACCCAGAAAAAAGAGAAAATACCGGCCTGGAAGCAGCTTTTAATACACTGTTTCCCATTGAAAGTTTTTCCAAGAATGCGAAGTTGGAATTTCTCAGTTATAGATTAGAAGAACCAATGTTTAGCGTTAGAGAATGCCAGCTCAGAGGATTATCCTACGCAGCTCCTCTAAGAGTTAAAACTAAATTAACAACTTATAACAAGGAGACCGGGAAACACACAGTTAAGGAAGTTAAAAATATAAAAGTATCTGGAGACACTACGGACGTTTATTTCGGTGAAATTCCATTAATGACCGAACATGGAACTTTTGTTATCAATGGAACAGACAGGGTTATTGTATCTCAGTTGCACAGATCCCCAGGTGTATTCTTTGATCATGACAAAGGAGCACACAGTTCTGGAAAACTGCTTTTTTCAGCTCGGGTTATTCCCTATAGAGGTTCATGGTTGGATTTTGAATTCGATGCCAAGGATGCAATTTTTGCAAGAATTGATCGCCGCAGAAAGATACCTGTGACTGTCATACTCCATGCATTGGATTTATCAGATGAGGAAATACTAGATACCTTCTTTGAAAAAGACAAATATAGCATCTCAAAAAAAGACATTAAACTGAAAATAAATCCAGATCACCTGAAAGGAACAGTTTCGGATTTTGATATTAAAGTTGGACGGAAACTGATCGTTGGTAAAGGAAATATGGTTAATGTTGGCCACTTAAAACAACTTAAAAATTCTGGGGTGAAGGGTGCTTACTTAACTGTCCCAGCAGAACACCTAGAAGATAAAATCATGTCCCAAGATGTAATTGATCAAGAAACAGGAGAGCTTTTAGTATCTGCAAATGAAATACTCACAGCTGATAAAATAGAACTTCTGATTGCGAATGGCATTAAAGAAATAGAAACGATCTATATCAATGATCTAGACCATGGTTCCTACATCTCAAACGCTCTCAGAATTGACCCATCATCCTCAAAGCTAGAGGCACTGGTAGAAATATATAGGATGATGCGACCTGGAGAGCCGCCAACCAAAGACTCATCAGAAAACCTCTTCCAGAATCTTTTTTTTAATCCAGAAAGATATGATTTGTCTGACGTTGGTAGGATGAAATTCAACAGAAGAATTGGTAAAAAGTCAGATTCTGGTTCATCCATTCTCAGCAAAGAAGACATTATTGATGTACTTAAAACTTTGATCAATATAAGGAATAGTAAAGACACTGTTGACGATATTGATCACTTAGGAAATAGAAGGATTAGGACAGTTGGGGAAATGACTGAAAATGCATTCCGAGTAGGACTGGTTAGAGTAGAGAGAGCGGTAAAAGATAGACTCTCCCTGGTTGAAACTGAAGAACTTATGCCCAGAGATCTAATTAATTCAAAGCCAGTTTCTGCAGCTATAAAGGAGTTCTTTGGGTCAAGTCAATTATCTCAATTCATGGATCAAAATAATCCACTTTCTGAAATTGCTCATAAGAGAAGAATCTCCGCTTTAGGTCCAGGAGGTTTGACCAGAGAAAGAGCAGGATTTGAAGTCAGAGATGTTCACCCCACACATTATGGTAGGGTTTGTCCGATAGAAACACCTGAGGGACCCAATATTGGTTTAATTAATTCCTTGGCGCTGTATGCAAAAGTCAACAAGTTTGGATTCTTAGAAACTCCTTACCAAAAAGTTGTTAAGGGTAAGGTAACCAAAAAAATTGAATACTTATCCGCCATTGATGAGAGTCAATACGTCATCGCTCAGGCGAATACTCCAATTGATGCACAAAATCGTTTACAAGGAGAGCTCATTTCTTCCCGATACAACAATGAATTTAGTTTGATGCCAGTAGATAAGATTGACTATATGGATGTGTCACCAAAACAGATTGTTTCAATTGCAGCTTCCCTTATACCATTTTTGGAGCATGATGATGCAAACCGTGCCTTAATGGGCTCCAATATGCAGCGGCAAGCTGTGCCTACCCTTTTAGCAGAAACCCCTCTTGTTGGAACGGGCATGGAAAGAATCGTTGCAACTGATTCTGGTGTAACAATAATTGCAAAGCGGAGTGGTGTTGTGGATTCTGTTGATGCGTCAAGAATTGTGATTGCTGTAGATGATGAAGAGACTCAATCTGGTGAATCCGGTGTGGATATTTATACCCTGACTAAATATACAAGATCCAATCAAAATACGTGCATTAACCAAAGACCCCTGGTCAAAGTCAGGGATAAAATCAGTATTGGAGATGTTATAGCTGATGGAGCTTCAACAAGCTTAGGAGAGCTGGCTATTGGTCAAAATTTATTGGTAGCCTTCATGCCTTGGAATGGGTTCAATTTTGAAGATTCTATTCTGATTTCTGAAAAAGTAGTAAAAGAGGAAAGATTTACTACGATTCATATTGAGGAATTGCAGTGTATTGCAAGGGATACAAAGTTAGGATCAGAAGAAATTACAGCAGATATTCCAAATGTTGGAGATGCTGCGCTGAGAAAACTGGATGAGTCGGGAATTGCTTACATCGGTGCGGAAGTAGTAGCTGGAGATATTTTAGTTGGCAAAATTACTCCTAAGGGGGAAACACAGCTTTCTCCAGAAGAAAAATTACTGAGAGCTATTTTTGGAGAAAAAGCGAGTGATGTTAAAGATACATCATTGAGAGTCCCCTCTGGCATGGATGGTGCCGTTATTGATGTGAGAGTTTTCTCTAGAGAAGGAGTGGAAAAAGATGACCGAGCCAATACGATTGAAGCTTCTGATGTAGATGCTGTTAAGAAAGACTTAAACGATCAACAGCGAATTGTGGAAGACGACATTTATAACAGAATAGAAAAGCTGCTCCTAAATAAAATGGCAAAAGTTGGGAGAAAGACAAAAAAGATAAGCAAAGATGATCTTGAAAAATTAAACCGCGACAAATGGTTTGGCATCAAGCTAAAGGATAAAAAGAAAAATTCAGAATTAGAAAGCTATTACCAACGCTTGCAACTTCTTGAGGAAGAATTTCAAGGCAAGTTGCAAGCGGCAAAAAATAAAATAGAAGCTGCTGATGAGCTTGCCCCGGGTGTATTAAAGATGGTCAAGGTGTTTTTAGCTGTCAAGAGAAGAATTCAGCCAGGCGATAAAATAGCAGGTAGGCATGGTAATAAAGGAGTTATATCTAGAATAGTGCCAGTAGAAGATATGCCCTATATGGAAGATGGGACAACAGTTGATATTGTTTTAAATCCACTGGGTGTGCCTTCAAGAATGAATGTCGGACAAGTTTTAGAAACACACCTTGGTTGGGCCGCTAAAGAATTGGGAGTAAAGATACAAAGCCTTTTAAAAGATAACACTGGCAAGCAAGTTAAGAAGATTAAAGATTTTCTCAGCAAGATATACAATTCTGGTGCCCAAGGTTCAAAGGTTAATTTATCTAAATTTTCGGACGATGAAATAATAGAATTAGCACATAACTTGAAGGACGGTGTACCTATGGCGACGCCTGTTTTTGATGGTGCTCATGAGTCTGAAATTAAGGATTTATTAGAATTAGCAGGACTTCCCAGAACTGGGCAAACTGAATTAACTGATGGCAGAACAGGAGTACTATTTGCTAGACCAGTGACTGTTGGCTATATGTACATGTTGAAACTGAATCATTTAGTCGATGATAAAATGCATGCAAGATCAACGGGTCCTTATAGCCTTGTAACTCAGCAACCTCTCGGTGGCAAAGCCCAATTTGGAGGTCAGCGTTTCGGTGAGATGGAAGTTTGGGCACTTGAAGCCTATGGTGCCGCGCACACTCTAAGAGAGCTGCTTACTTACAAGTCAGATGATGTACAAGGCAGAACAAGAATGTACAAGCAGATTGTAGATGGTACCAACGAAGTTGAAACCGGTATGCCTGAGTCATTTAATGTTTTAATGAAAGAAATTCGATCGTTGGGCCTAAATATAGATTTGATTGAAACTTCGGCTGCTGCCAAACGCAAATAAGGAACACCCTTTATGAGAAATCTACTAAATATTTTCAAACCAAAAGACCAAACCCAAACTTTTGACGCTATAAAAATCGGCCTAGCTTCTCCAGAAATGATCAGATCTTGGTCATATGGGGAAGTAAAAAAGCCCGAGACGATTAATTACAGAACTTTTAGACCAGAAAGAGACGGTTTATTTTGTGCAAAAATTTTTGGACCCGTTAAAGATTATGAATGTTTATGTGGTAAATACAAGAGACTCAAACATAGAGGAGTTGTCTGTGAGAAATGCGGTGTAGAAGTTACTCAGAGCAAAGTGAGAAGGGAGCGAATGGGCCATCTGGAATTGGCTAGTCCAGTTGCGCATATCTGGTTTTTAAAATCTTTACCGTCGAGAATTGGTTTGTTGCTGGATATGACATTACGTGAACTTGAACGGGTTTTATACTTTGAAGCATATCTGGTAGTTGATCCGGGAATGACCACCCTCAAGAAGGGTCAGTTGCTTTCGGAAGAAGAGTATATTGAAGCTTTGGAAGAGTTTGGAAATGATTTTGATGCTCTCATGGGAGCAGAGGCAATCCACAGTGTTCTCAAAGATGTAAAACTTGATGATCTTTTAGATAGTATTCACCAGGATATGGGTGCTACCGCATCTCAAATTAAACTTAAACGTCTTACCAAGAGATTAAAATTGGCTGAATCATTATTAAAATCAGGAAACAGACCAGAATGGATGATTTTGAAAGTCTTGCCGGTTCTACCTCCAGATCTTAGACCACTTGTACCTCTAGATGGAGGCAGATTTGCAACATCGGATCTTAATGATCTTTATAGGCGCGTTATAAATAGAAACAACAGACTGCAAAGATTGTTGGAATTAAATGCCCCAGAAATTATCGTTCGTAATGAAAAAAGGATGCTGCAAAAATCAGTAGATGCATTGCTTGATAATGGGAGAATGGGTAGAGCAATAACTGGATCTAATAGACGCCCGCTCAAATCGCTAGCTGATATGATTAAAGGCAAACAAGGTCGATTCAGGCAAAACTTGTTAGGTAAGCGTGTTGACTATTCTGGACGTTCCGTAATAGTTGTTGGACCCACCTTAAAACTACACCAATGTGGCATTCCAAAGAAAATGGCACTTGAACTTTTTAAACCATTTGTTTTTAGTAAATTAATTTATCAAGGAGAAGCAGGAACAATAAAAGCGGCAAAGCGACTTGCTGAGGCTGAAGGTCCAGAAATCTGGGATATTCTAGAAGATGTAATACGTGAACATCCTGTTTTACTAAATCGTGCACCCACTCTGCATAGACTTGGCATCCAGGCTTTTGAACCGGTGTTGATTGAAGGCAAAGCGATTCAGTTACATCCCTTAGTTTGTAAAGCCTTTAATGCAGATTTTGATGGCGACCAAATGGCGGTCCACGTCCCGTTATCAATTGAAGCTCAACTTGAGTCTCGCGCTTTAATGATGTCTTCCAACAATATTTTATCACCTGCTAATGGTGAACCAATTATCGTCCCATCCCAAGATGTTGTTCTTGGTTTGTATTATATGACTCGAGAGAGGATTAATGATCTAGGCGAAGGGCATATTTTCACAGATGTCACAGAACTTCAAAGAGCTTATGATGGTGGATATGTAGGCTTGCAAGCAAAAGTAAAACTCAGAATTCTAAGAAATAGAGAACCTGAAGATGAATCTAATGTAACTCACGAGTTGGTAGAAACAACCGTTGGTAGAGGTTTACTTTCAACAATCATGCCACCAGAACTCCCGTACTCAGCGATTAATCAAACTATGGATAGTAAACATATAACTCAACTGATTAATAAATGTTATAGAGATGTTGGCTTAAAAGCAGCAGTAATTTTTGCTGATAAACTTATGTATATGGGCTTTGAGCATGCAACAAAGGCGGCGGTTTCAATATCTATTGACGATATGGAAGTGCCAGAAAAGAAGGAGGAAATACTTGCAACAGCTGAGCGACAGGTGAAAAATATTCAGAATCAATTCTCTTCGGGACTACTTACCCAAGGGGAAAGATACAATAAAGTTGTCGATATTTGGTCTAGAACAAATGATCTAATTGCTAATGCAATGATGGAGAGACTAGGTCAGGAAGAAGTTGAAGATCAAGCTGGAAATAAAAAAATCCAACCTTCTTTTAATTCCATTTTTATGATGGCAGATTCTGGAGCAAGAGGTTCAGCCGCTCAGATCAGGCAGCTCGCAGGCATGAGAGGGTTGATGGCTAAACCAGATGGTTCAATCATTGAAACGCCAATAACCGCAAATTTCAGAGAGGGATTAAATGTTCTCCAGTACTTTATTTCAACTCATGGTGCTAGGAAAGGTCTCGCAGATACGGCATTAAAGACAGCCAATTCTGGTTATTTGACGAGAAGACTAGTTGATGTTTCACAAGATTTAGTTGTTACTGAGGATGATTGCGGGACAACTAAAGGGCTAACAGTTTCAACCATTGTTGAGGGCGGTTCAATTGTTCAGGGACTTGGTGATCGCATACTTGGTCGGTTTATTGCTGAACCTTTAATAGATCGTGAAAAAAATGAAATTCTTCTCGAGTCAGGAACGCTAATTGATGAAAAAAATGTCCATTTGTTAGAACTTCATGGAATAGAAACGATAATAGTCAAGTCTCCAGTAACATGCGAAACAAAATATGGAATTTGTATTTCATGTTATGGAAGGGATCTAGGACGTGGCAATATTGTTAACAAAGGAGAGGCAGTTGGCATTATTGCAGCTCAATCTATTGGAGAACCAGGAACCCAGCTGACTATGAGAACTTTCCACATTGGAGGAGCAGCTTCAAGTTCTGCAGCTGTTAACAGTATCGAAGTAAAAAACGATGGAAAAATCCATCTCTATAATATCAAAACCATTAAAAGCAAAGATAAAAATTTGGTTGCTGTTAGTAGATCAGGAGAAATTTCAGTAACTGACAATTATGGTAAAGAAAGAGAACGGTACAAGGTCCCCTATGGGGCAAGAATCACCACTAAGGATGGGAAAAAAGTAAAAAGGGGTCAGATTATTTCCACTTGGGATCCTCACACTCATCCAATTGTTGCAGAAGCAGCTGGAATTATTGGATTTGAAGATTTTATTGATGGTGTCACTGTTACAGAACAAGTAGATGACCTCACTGGAATAAACAATACTTTAATTATGGATTCACAGAAACAATCTGCTAAAAGTAAGGAATTAAGACCGAGAGCAAGATTGCAAAATGCGAAGGGGAAACCAATATTTTTTAGTGGTACTGAGACGCCCATAATTTATGCGTTTCCATCTGGAGCAATTATTAGGGCAACTGACGGTGCAAAAATAAATGCAGGCGATGTGATTGCAAGAATACCATTGGAATCTTCCAAAACAATCGATATAACAGGAGGTTTGCCTAGAGTGGCAGATTTATTTGAAGCAAGAAAACCAAAAGACGCTGCAATCCTGGCGAAATACAGTGGTATAACAAGTTTTGGCAGAGAAACAAAAGGAAAAGTTAGACTCGTAATAACCACTGAAGATGGCGATGTCCATGAAGAGCTTATTCTTAAAACTCGGAGATTAAATATTTATGAGGGTGAAAGCATAGCAAAAGGGGAAATCATAGCCGATGGTGAATTAAGCTTGCACGACATACTTGAAATACAAGGTGTACAAGCACTTTCAGAGTATTTAGTTAAGGAAGTTCAAGATGTTTATAGATTACAAGGGGTACCAATTAACGACAAACATATTGAAGTTATTATCAGACAAATGATGAGAGTAGTGGAAGTTGAAAAACCAGGCGATACTGCGTTTCTAAATAAAGAGCAAATTAACAAATCTGATCTGTTGGTAGTTAATGAAACAATGCAAAAAGAAGATCTGGAACCTGCTACTTACAGACCTATTCTCATGGGGATTACCAAAGCTTCTTTGGCAACTACATCTTTTATATCAGCTGCATCGTTCCAGGAAACGACCAGAGTATTAACTGAAGCTGCAGTAAGAGGCAGCGTGGATAAATTAAGAGGGTTAAAAGAGAATGTTGTTGTTGGCAGGTTGATTCCAGCTGGAACAGGATTTGAGCCTGCAATTGATGAAACAGCGATCGCTGAAGAAGAGTTCGCCAAAGGCTTAAGAGATTTGGAAGAGTCTCCAGAGCAAGATCTAAATCAAATGGGAGCCCAATAAGCTGATGAAATAACTTGACAGCTTTTTGTAGACAGGAATAGAATCCAGAACAATTTATTTAAGATATAAGCAATTATGACAACGATTAATCAACTTGTAAGAAAAGCTAGGAAAAGGAAAGTGGATAAAAGCAATGTGCCTGCCCTAGAAGGGAAGCCTCAAAAACGGGGAGTGTGCACTCGTGTCTACACGACCACACCAAAAAAACCAAATTCTGCCTTACGAAAAGTTGCAAGAGTCAGGTTAACCAATGGTTATGAGGTTACCAGCTACATAGGTGGTGAGGGTCATAATCTTCAGGAGCATTCGGTGGTTTTAATAAGAGGTGGCAGAGTCAAAGATTTACCAGGTGTTCGATATCATGTAATTAGAGGCACTCTGGATTGTTCTGGAGTTAATGACAGAAAACACTCCAGATCAAAATATGGGACTAAGAAGCCCAGGAACTAATTATGTCAAGAAGAAAAAGAGCTGATAAAAGAGAAATATTGCCTGAGCCGAAGTATTCAAGTCGGTTGTTGGCAAAATTTATAAATGTGGTCATGAGAGATGGCAAGAAATCTATTGCAGAAACCATTGTCTATGATGCATTGGAAACATTTGTTCAAAAACTTGGGGAACCACTTGAAAAGGCACCAGAATTATTTGAAGAAGTCCTAGAGAAACTTAAACCGGTTGTTGAAGTTAGATCGAGGAGAGTTGGAGGTGCCACATACCAAATTCCAGTCGAAGTTAGGCATGAGAGAAGAGAAGCCTTGGCCATGAGATGGCTTATAGAAGCAGCTCGTTCCAGAAGTGAAAAAAACATGAAAACCAAACTTGCCAATGAACTCTTGGATGCCTCTAATAATCGTGGAATTACGATCAAAAAGAAAGAAGAGACTCACAGAATGGCAGAAGCAAACAAGGCGTTTTCCCATTACCGTTGGTAAGTGCTGAATAATAAAGAACTCAGGAAGCAAGTTGTGGCAAGAAAGACACCAATAGAGAGATACAGAAATATCGGTATTATGGCTCACATAGATGCCGGAAAAACTACAACTACCGAAAGAGTTCTGTTCTATACCGGTATTTCTCACAAGATAGGTGAAGTACATCACGGTAATGCCGTAATGGACTGGATGGAGCAAGAACAGGAAAGAGGTATTACAATTACTTCAGCTGCAACCACATGTTTTTGGCAAGGAATGGATCAACAATATGATCAGCACCGAATCAATATAATCGACACGCCTGGGCATGTTGATTTTACTATTGAAGTTGAGAGATCTCTTCGAGTCTTAGATAGTGCAGTTGCGGTTTTTTGCGCAGTCGGAGGAGTTGAGCCTCAATCTGAAACAGTCTGGAGACAAGCTAACAAATACTCAGTCCCAAGGTTAGCTTTTGTTAATAAAATGGATAGAGCTGGTGCTGATTTTTTAAGAGTAGTTGAGCAAATTAAGCAACGTTTGGGATCCAACCCAGTTCCAGTCCAGCTTCCTCTTGGCTCAGAAGATAATTTCTCTGGAGTAGTAGATCTAATTAGAATGAAGGCCATAAAATGGAATGATGAAGACCTTGGCGCAACTTATGTTGAAGAAGATGTACCAGAAAATATGACTGCTATTTGCAAAGTCTGGCGTGACAAGATGATCGAGTCAGCTGCAGAAGCATCAGAGGAAATTCTTGATCATTATTTAGAAAACGGGGATTTAGACCTAAATCAAATCATAACTGGTCTTAGGACTCGAACATTAAGTGGTGAAATAGTTCCAGTAATTTGTGGATCTGCTTTTAAAAACAAGGGTATCCAAGCAATGTTGGATGCCGTAATTGAATTTTTGCCTTCACCCTTAGATAAACCAGCCATCACTGGTATTCTTGAAGATGGATCTAAAGGCACTAGAAGAGCAGATGATAGTGAAAACTTTTCAGCATTGGCGTTTAAAATAGCCAATGATCCATATGTCGGTAATCTCACATTTTTTAGAGTTTATTCTGGGGTCTTGCATTCAGGGGATACAATATACAATCCTTTGAAATTTCAAAAAGAAAGAATCGGAAGAATCCTTCAAATGC
>JYMV01003597.1_pt1 | contig 10662 bp, 7 predicted proteins | sample 338911 | NCBI WGS metagenome assembly JYMV01 (sample SAMN03354496, study PRJNA234377) | hydrothermal vent metagenome | biome: Deep sea; feature: Hydrothermal plumes at the Eastern Lau Spreading Center, Western Pacific Ocean; material: Seawater | place: Tonga | collected 2009 | depth 2000 m m
AAGCGGTGGGGATGGGATTCGAACCCATGAAGAGGCGAACCCCTTACCGGTTTTCAAGACCGGCGCCTTCAACCGCTCGGCCACCCCACCAGAGGGTTTGTGTCGGTTCAAGGATGGAATTGTACTACCATAACACCAGAATGCGAACCCCACCTTTTATCTTCTTGGCACTTTGCGCGGCCCTCCATGGATGCACGAGTTACCAACATGTCACCATTTCTGTAAAAAACAGTAACGGGCAGGCAATCCAAAATGCGTCTGTACAAGTCTCCCCAATGTACTTTTTTAACCCTTCTGACGATAGTTTTCTATTCGTTGAAGCATACGACATTCTTGAACCCTTCCCCGGCAAGGGTGCATTTGGTGTGACGAATGAAGCAGGTGAAGTCAGTCTTGATGTCGTCGAAGGAAACCCAAGTTCCCTGATTGTCCTTGCACCATATCATCAAGAGTGGCGTGGTGAAATATCCATCACTGAGCAAAACTCCGTTGTACTCATTCCCCCTCCTGTAAATAACAGTGATGTGATTGTGACTGTTGAATAAATTGCCTCCAGGGCAACTTATTTAGTCGGTTTGAAAATGCGGAATAGTTTTTTCAAAGGATCGTAAAACTCATCAACAACACGTTCCTTAAGTGGGATAATCGCGTTGTCAGTAATGGTAATGTGTTCTGGGCAAACCTTTGTGCAACACTTTGTAATGTTGCAGAATCCAATACCTTGCTTTTCCTTTAAGTCTGAGGTTCTGTCTTCAACATCAAGAGGATGCATTTCAAAAGCTGCAGCTTTAATGAAAAAAGCTGGACCGATATATTCAGCGTGGTCGTGGTGGTCACGTAGAACGTGGCAAACATCTTGACAAAGAAAACACTCGATACACTTTCGGAATTCTTGCGATCGCTCAACATCTTCTTGTTGCATTCGCCACGTGCCATCTGGAGCATCTGGTTCTCGAGGTTTGAACGGCTTGATGGTTTTCCTTGCTTCGTAATTCCAAGAAACGTCTGTCACCAAATCCTTTACAAGAGGAAATGCTTTCATAGGCTCGACGATAATTGGTTTTTCAAGATCAAGAGATGAGAGACGCGTCATGCACATAAGTTTTGGCATGCCGTTGATTTCAGCTGAACATGAACCACACTTCCCCGCTTTGCAATTCCAACGAACTGCAAGATCAGATGCTTGGCTTGATTGTATTGCATGAATAGCATCAAGAACCACCATACCTTCACTCAGTTCGGTTTGAAACTCTTCAAAGTGCCCTTGGTCAGCATCACCTCGCCAAATTTGGAATGTGACTTGCCCCATTATTTATACTCCTCGATGATTGCTTTCATCTCATCGGTGAGTGGAACAACTTGGACACGTTCCACTTCCATCGAACCCTCGGCACCTTTCCGAACAACTGTGTTGTAGGTACTACCCTCTTCTGTCTTTTCGGGATAATCAGAACGGAAGTGACCACCGCGACTCTCAGTTCGCTGCATCGCAGAAAGGCAAAGTGCCTCCGAAACAACAATGAGGTTATGCAAATCCAGAGCCGTGTGCCAACCGGGGTTGTACTCTCGGTTACCCGGAGCATAGGCAGTAGTTGAACGAATTGCATATTCTCCAATTCGAACGATTGCTGTTTTAAGTTCTTCATCGCTCCTTGAGATCCCAGCAAGATCTTGCATTGTTTCTTGCAAATCTTCTTGGATTTTGTAAGGGTTTTCACCTTCTGTGCGGTCAACTGGAAGGAGTGATTCGGTAACAAGATCGTTCATCGCATTTGCATCAATGTTCCCCTGTTCACATTCACTTGCATACTTAGAAGCAAACTCCCCTGCTCGCTTGCCAAAGACAAGTAAGTCAGAAAGTGAGTTGCCACCAAGACGGTTTGCACCGTGCAATCCTGCAGCGCATTCGCCGCATGCAAACAGACCTTGAACCGTTGACATTTGTGTTTCAGCGTTTACGCGTATGCCACCCATCACATAGTGCGTTGTTGGACCAACTTCCATAGGTTCTTTTGTGATATCAACCTCTGCAAGTTCCATAAACTGGTGGTACATACTTGGAAGTTTCTTTTTGATGTGCGATTCAGAATCTTTAATGTGTTCTTTGATCCAGGCGATATTCAAAAAAACACCGCCGTGTGGACTTCCTCTTCCTGCCTTCACTTCTTTAACTATTTTGCGTGCCACATGATCTCTTGTTAAAAGTTCTGGTGGACGATTCGCCTCTTTGTCACCCGTGACATACCGCCAACCTTCTTCTTCATTGTCCGCAGTTGACGATACATAAAGCGGCGGCACATCTTCAAACATGAATCGCTTACCTTCGCTGTTTGTCAGAATCCCGCCCTCACCGCGTACGCCCTCCGTGACAAGAATACCCCGTACACTTGGCGGCCAGACCATGCCAGTAGGATGGAATTGCACAAACTCCATATCAATAAGGTCAGCACCAGCATCGTATGCAAGAGCATGTCCATCGCCGGTATATTCCCAACTGTTACTCGTCACTTTAAATGCTCGACCGATGCCCCCAGTTGCAATCACGATTGCTTTCGCTTCGTAAAGAACAAAGCGACCTTTTTCTCGTTCGTATCCAAATGCACCAACAACGCGGTCGCCATCTTTGATGAGATTTGTCGCCGTGACTTCCATGTGGAAGTCAATCCCTTGGTGAATACCGTGATCTTGCAAGGTGCGAAGCATTTCTAGACCAGTTCGGTCACCAACGTGTGCGAGACGTGGGTATTTATGCCCACCGAAGTTTCGTTGAAGAATTTTGCCGTCTTTAGTGCGGTCAAAGAGTGCGCCCCACGATTCAAGTTCAAGAACACGCTGGCCTGCTTCTTGGGCGTGGATTTCTGCCATCTCGCAGTTATTGAGATATTGTCCACCTCGCATGGTGTCTGCAAAGTGCACTTTCCAATTGTCGCGGTCATCGACATTTCCCATTGATGCAGCAACGCCACCCTCCGCCATCACCGTATGTGCCTTACCAAGGAGTGATTTACAAACCACGCCAACAGTTGCACCTGTACTTGATGCTTCAATTGCAGCGCGAAGACCAGCGCCTCCTGCACCGATGATGAGAACATCATACGAATGAGTTTTGTAGCGATCTGTCAAAAGATTCTCCAGTCTGTCCACGTACCAGTTGCGCACATTCGCACATACAAGTCAGTAAATCCAACCCAAAATAAACTCATCCATGCAAAAAGCATGTGCTTTTTATTGAGGCAAGTGACGCATTCGTACGCTTTCTTGTGCGCTTTGCGATTTGAAAGTGTCTTGAATTTTCCACCTACCATATGTCGTAACACATGGCAGCCAAATGTATACCCACCAAGAAGTATGACATTGATGGTTAAAACGATTGTTCCTACACCAATGCCAAAATGCTCGACGCCCTTTGCATCTTCAAACCACATCGCTTTCCAAGCATCCCACGAAAGTATTACCATGAAACCCAATGCGATGTATAGGAAGTATCTATGCATGTTCTGAAGGATCAATGGAAGTGAATTTTCGCCTCGGTAACAAGAACGAAGTTTAGGTTCGCCCACTGCGCAGTTCGCAGGATCAGACCAGAACGCCTTGTAATATGCTCCGCGGTAGTAGTAACACGTAAAGCGAAAGCCTCCCGGTGCCCACAAAATTAAGAGTGCAGGCGAAAACGGAAGCCATGCTGGCCAGATTTCAGGTTTAGGCCCAAAGATGGCATGACCAGAATCACCAAAAATTTCTGGGGAGTAAAAGGGTGAAAGATACTCTGCGCCCTCGCCAATGAAAAGATAGTCTGTTCCCTGAAACGCTGCCCAAGTTGAATAGACGATAAAAGCGGAGAGCCCAAGGAACACAACAATCGGTTGTAACCACCATGCATCTTGTCTTGAGGTATTACCAAACGATTGAGGTTGGGGTAATGGGATTGGGGTTTGTAGCATGGAAGAATTCTCGTCAGAATGGAGCAGTTTAGCATATCAAGGCTGTTTTGATGCCTTGAGAATGGTTCAAGTAAGCCCGAGTGAAACGATGGTCGTGTCATCGTCTAACTCTTGGTGACCTGCCCAGTCAATCACTGCTTTAAGGAGACGTTTAACATCTTCTTCAGCCGAGGGCGATTGGGCAACAAGGTCGTACACTCGCTCGTTACCATATTGCTCACCAGCCTTCGTTTGTTGCTCTGGAATCCCGTCGCTGAAAATGATGATCCGATCGCCAGATTCAACAAGAAGCGTCGCATTTCGATATTCAGAATTCGCATCGATACCAACGAGGAAACCATCGGGTGTTGGAGGAGCCTCCGCTTGACCATCTGCTCTTCGAATTGCCCAGTGCCCGTGACCTGCATCTACATACGTAAGTTCTTTGAGTTGGGTGTCAAAAATACCCACCCAAAGTGTAAGGAACTTATTCATTGCCGATCGTTTCGCGATGAAAGCGTTTACAGCAGAAACTGCTTGAGCGGGATCGCTTCCTTCACGAATCCTTGAATGCAAAAATGATTGGCTCGCTGCCATCATGATTGCAGCACCAGCACCCTTGCCACTTACATCTCCAACAACAAGCGCAAGGCGTGAATCTGACAAAGGAATAATATCAAGTAGGTCACCTGATGCTTCACGACCTGGTCTAAAGACGTGACTCCACCCAAATACATTACCAACGCCTACATCTTTTGGAATCATTAACTGCTGCGCCTCGCGTGCTGCAGATATATCTTGTTCAAGTTTGACTTGTCGTATTTGCATTTCTAATCGACGTAGGTTCGCATAGGCTAGCCCCGCCATTCGGCAGAGCGATTGGCAGAAACCTGCAGCGTCTGATTGAATCTGCACCTTCAGTGAATCGTCGTGAAGTTGAATATTCTGGTGAACCTGCATTTCTTGTTCTCGGGCATCGAGATAGAGATATGCAACAAGAACGTTATCTACCATCAAACCACTGCAAATTGCAGAATGAATACTTAGATCAGCAATTGACTGTCCAAATCCTCCCGTTTGACCTGAGAGCATGCACGCGACATCGCCACGGGATGCGCCCTCAAGTAGTGAACGACTAAATGTTGTACCAGTTGCATCGCGTGAGTCGCCGTCAAGAAACGCGACGACTTCTATCTCGCCTTCAGCATCAGCGGGCATGAGCATTGCTGCTCGCTGGAATCCTGTTCCAGCGATTGCAGATTTTACCAGAAGTGCTCCAAGTTCTTTAAGATCTGTTGCTTTGTTGATGTCAGCAGAACAGTCGATCAGCAAACTTAAACGGTGCTGCGCAAGGGAGCCTATATCTGATTGCGACATGCGTTGCACGCGTGCTTCAACTTCAACGCTGTCATCTATTGTTTGCATTGATACAGGTGCACCACTGCGTGTTCCTGTCCGTAGAATCCAAGGTCCACATGTAATGAGATCTCCGGGTCGTAGTGGGATCAATGAATCTTTTTTAACAGCGACGTCATTCACCGAAATGCCAAGCCGGCTGCCGAGGTCAATAACAACACACCCTTCTTCAGTTGAACGAAGGCAAAAGTGCTGGCGAGATATGGTTGCATCTGGAAGGCGAATGTCGCACTGTGAGGCGCGGCCAACAATCAGTTCATTTCCCGGTTCTAACCAAAAACCATCAAGTTCTGGTCCTAAAACGGGTTCAAACCACATCCGTTGAACGGATTGCGTTCCTGCTGTTTTCGTTTCGACTTCCACAGGTTGTAGAATAGCAGAGGTGAGGAATAAACTCACCTTGGGTGAGTTTATTGGGTGGGGGTTGAGAAACTCACCCGAGGTGAGTTTCTTGTGGGAAAAAACGACCCGCGAGGTTGTTTATTCACCAAAGAACATGGAAAAGTCTAAACCACCTCCACCACCACTATCACCTCCGATGGTGAACTGCGCGTTGAGGGCTTTTTCGATTTTCATCGAAGCATCCGTGAGATGAGCACGGGTATACGCATCCATGCTTGATGAACTGCCAATTGCATTTGGATTCGCACCTTGTATCGATGCAAGAATATCGAGTAACTGCAACCGCACCAAACTTTGAATCGTACGACTCGCAGGCGTACCAGCATCTTCTTCGAGGCTCAATTCAATTAGCCTTGCAAGATGTTCGCTCTGCAAGTTACGGCGCAAACTAGAAATCGCTGGCTTGCGGAGTGTTGAATTGCTTGGCATGTCGCTAAGTTCGCTCCACACTTCGTCGGTCACTGCTTGGATGACCTCTGCCATTGTCAACACATCAATAGAACTATCGTTACGGAATTCGCCATCGTACAAGTCGCCTAATGTACTTGGATTCAACATCATTGAAAGTGCCGACGCCTGCATCCCACCAATGCGTTGATGGATAGGAAATGCAGAATTGGTCATTGCACTTCGACCACCACCATTATCCCAATACTTTTCGATAGTCATCTTATGTAGCAAATCGCTGTTCAGACCCCACGCCTCATCACGCATTGCATTTTCTAAAATCAACAGGAGCGCTCGTCGCTGCATGCTCGGTGCAATTTCTTCAATAGGATTGCGATCACCGGGATCGCCCTTCCGAGAGCGATTGTTAATTGTGCCACTGAGCCAATCCGCAGCAGTACCAATTGAGGAAAAGTGCCTATTGAGCAACATTTCATACCCACTTCTTGCACGACCCCAACTTTGACCATCTTTCACCATGCGATCTAAAATCGTTTCACGTAGTTGCTTGACCAACCGAATTTGTGAATCTGCATAATCAAGCGGGTTGCGACCCCAGTCGAACCGTCTTGATGTGGGGTCGCTGTCAAACGTATCTTCATCCGTTGCATAGGCTAGTTGTGGTTCGTTGACGCGAGACAAAATATCTGGCAATGCTTCTTCGTCCGTCGTGTACCCATATTCAATCGCCCAGTAGTCGTAGGGACCAATCGTCATCATTGTAAAGTCACCTTGGTCAGGACCATCTTCAACGTTGATATTCAAGGGGGAATATTCCATCACCGAACCGCAAATTGCTTCAGGTTCGAAGTTTTGATCATTCATCTCAGACATGTCATATACAGTCGATGCCTTAAAGTTATGCCGAAGGCCAAGCGTGTGACCAACTTCATGCATGATGACGTCACGCAACAATGGTCCGATGAACCAATCTGGCACACCATCAAGCATGTCGCCATCATATTCATCTTCATCTCCATCTCCATCTTCATCTCCATCACCATCGGGATCAAGCATCACCAAAATATCTGGATGCAACCGAGCCATCGAAAGTTCCGCCGCTTGAAACGCAGGGTACATACACGCACCGTTTGTTTGACTGACTCTATTCCCTAAACCGTCATACTCTTCGTCGCCGATTAATTCAGTTGTTTCAGCAAGTGCAGGGTGTGTTGGCAGAGAACGAATTTGTTTTGCAATTTCGTCGCGCTCTAGCGGATCCGCCAAACGAATACGGGGATCCCAATTTGGATGTGTTTTAAGCCACTCGCGTGCCTGTGGGTCAAAACTTTCCATCGCTATTTCAGGTAACAATATATTCCATGCTTTTGTCCAACCAGTCACGAACGCTTCGTCCATCACGATATCTGCATCGAGTATTCGTCCTGTTTCTGGATCAACTCTTGAGGGTCCAATGGCGAATCCCATATCCGCGTTTGTCCAAAGAACAAAGTTGTACCTCGCATCTTCGGGGTCTTTATCCATGTGCGCGCCGGTCGAAGCATCTTGTTGATAGACTTCAATAGCGTTGACAATGCCAATTTTTTCGTACGCTTTATTCCATTCAAGTACGCCGTCTCGAACCCAGCGGCGATATCGCACAGGAATTGTGTGCTCTAAATAAAACACGATTGGCTGTTTGGGTGGGCTCATTTTCAAGCTTGGGTCTGCTTTTTGAAGGTGCCACCTTGTAACGTACCGAACCCATGGATCGTCATTAGATGCATCGCCGATATCTTTGAACGTTGTATTAAAATACCCAATTCGGTGATCTGCAATTCGCGGCTCATACCCAGTGTCTTGTTCGACAGTGCGAATGGAATATGAGAGTGTTCCGAACTGACCACCAGAGAGCGGTAATTTGTAAGAAATTTCAACATTCTGTGGAAAACTTTTTGCGTTCGCTAATGTTGCCAGATCAGTTCGAGCTCCTCGCACTTGTCCTCCAAAAAACTTAGAGGCGCCGTTTAAGAATAATTTCGTACCATCAATAACTGGTCCACCATTTGGACCTTCACTTACTATTGGAACATCAAGGATAACACGGTCTGTGAAGACTCTTGCAGTCCCGCTTTGTGATTGTTCATCGCCAGTAGATTTAATTTCAAGGTTAGGTTGGACTAAAACAAGTTGATCGTGAATACGGGTCCAGTAACCATATACATCGCCTAGTTGGACACCCGACATGCCAATACCACTTGAGACTGTATAGGCAATGAGAATTGGTTTCCCTTCAAAGTCTGAAGAAACTTCGATGAGTAAGTGATCATCTTCATCGCGGTAGAGTGCGTACATGCCACTCTTACCATCGAGTGATGATATGACAATTTCGTGACCTTCCGAAACCTTTTCAAAAGGTGGAAGTCCATCTTCAGATTGTGGCATGCCCATGCCAAAATTGGGTCGGGCAGCGGGATCAGCGGTTGTGGCTTCAGGCGCCATAGTGAGCGTTAAAGCAATTGCAAAAGTAATAAGCATAGTTCTTTCCTTACGGGACAAAATGTTGCCCTGTTCTACATCGGAAAGACGATTCTAATGGCAATAACCCTAGAAATGCCAACACATTATCGGGCTTTTCTCCAAATCAGCCATAACGCACCTCCAGCGGCGATAAGAAGACAGGATACTGTTGCAATGAGGGGTGTTGGGGTTTCACTTGAGTGAGAACTTGAAAACGAAATAGCAATCAGTCCTGCTAAAGGTCCCACCGCGTAGCCAGTTCCGATGAGCGCCTCATGCGTCCCGCCAGCGTCAAATCGGGCACGCCCAACTGCCATGGCATAGTACAACCCCGCATAATAGGTAACCCCCATCCCACCACCGAAAATGATCAATCCAGCAAATAACATAGGCAACCCACTGGCTGTAAAAATGCAGACAAAACCTACAGCCATGGCAATGAGCGCCATCCATAAAACAGACCATTTCCCATGCCAACCTTCAGAACGCCACATGACTGCAGTCATACCAACTCGGGCAATCATCCACGTTGCAACTGCTGGCGTTTGCCAGAACGTTTCGATCGCAAGGTTTGTTAAAACGAAGGGCAATAACGGTGCAAGCGTGCCATTGATGACGTAACTCAGGGGTAACAGTACTCTCGCACCTGAAAGTAACTTGTTGTAACTTTGCGGAACTGTCTTAGATGACGTTTCAATGTCGTGGATCGCTGGACTTTCTGGAAATAGAATGAGAACAAATGTTGCAAGACCAAACATTCCACCAAGACCAACTATGACCATTGAAGCGTTCGCTTCCATGAGTGGAGCCATCGCGAACATCGTTCCAGCAACTGAAATCATCCAGACCATGTTCCACCAACCAATAATGCGGCGCATTTCACGCCCATGACGACCCGCAACCAAGAAACTCTCAACAATCGGCCACATCCACGCGCCGCACACTCCCAATACACCACCAGCGAGCCAAATCGTCCACTGACCGCCTGAAATAATAGGCGTCATACAAACGATCGTTTGTGTAAGTAGTAACACAGCTAACAAAGTTCGCGGCGAACAATACCGTTCTGTTGCTTTGGTCAATTTCCCTGCGCTCAATGCCCCCGAAATATATACAAGACCGATGAATAAATATAACGCTAAGTTCTTCGCCTCGTTAAAGTCGTATTGTTGTTTAGCGATGAAAGGAAGACCATTCCAAATCACGCTCGTACCAGCCGATGCAAAAGCTGTCAACCCAAGCGATGCTGACAAACGCGTCTTAGTAGTCACATTATTACCGCGCTGAATCAGAACTCACTTGGTAGTTCGGTGCTTCTTTGATAATTTGAATATCGTGTGGATGGCTTTCAATAAGTGCAGCACCGCTCACTCGTACAAAGGTCGCTTGTTGGCGAAGATCCTCAATAGATTGGGTGCCACAATAACCCATTGCTGCACGCAATCCACCGACCATTTGATACACGAATTCTCCGAGTGGACCGCGGTATGGCACGCGACCCTCGACACCTTCTGGAACGAATTTGTTCGTTTCTTTGACGTTCGCTTGACCGTAGCGATCCGCAGAACCTGCGCCCATCGCTCCTTCACTTCCCATACCTCGGTACGTTTTGAAGCGCCTCCCGCGATGCAAGATAAGTTCTCCAGGACTTTCGTCTAAACCTGCAAGGAGTGAACCAAGCATCACGCAACTTGCTCCAGCTGCTATTGCTTTTCCAATGTCACCACTTTGGCGTATTCCGCCATCTGCAATCACTGGGATGTTTGTTTTCATCGCTGCTTCGCATACATTCACTACTGCTGTTAATTGCGGGACGCCAACACCACTGACAATTCGAGTCGTACAAATTGAACCTGGGCCAATGCCAACCTTGACAGCGTCGGCACCTGCATCGATGAGTGCTTGCGCCCCTTCGGTAGTTGCAACATTGCCAGCGATGACATCAATGTCCCACCGCTTTTTTATTTCTTTTACAGTCTCAATCACATTCTTTGAATGACCATGTGCAGTGTCGACG
>JYMV01003899.1_pt1 | contig 10661 bp, 9 predicted proteins | sample 338911 | NCBI WGS metagenome assembly JYMV01 (sample SAMN03354496, study PRJNA234377) | hydrothermal vent metagenome | biome: Deep sea; feature: Hydrothermal plumes at the Eastern Lau Spreading Center, Western Pacific Ocean; material: Seawater | place: Tonga | collected 2009 | depth 2000 m m
AAGTACATCCCAGCCAAGTAGAAAAAACCAAAGGGAGTGTTCGTCAATTGGTGGAACACGTAAAAACCAGTGAACCATTCACCACTATCTATATTGCTCAACAACAAATATTGAACCCAGCAAGGTTCATGCATATTTTGAGATTTGAGGATGAGACTGCACTAAAGACTCACCAAAGCTCACCGGCATCAGCCCAGTTTGTTCAAACAGTATACCCACAAACTCTAAAACCAATCGAATTCATGGAGTACAATTTAATTGCAACCATCAATCCATGAAACAAATTCAGGGAAGGAGGTTGTCAGTTTAGTTCTTTCAACATTTGCGAAAGCTCAGACAAATGCTTCTCTACGTCAGGCGGAAGATCCTCGGAGGAAGATGGGTTTTTAGTGGAAAAATAACTGGCCAGTTGATAATGTCGATCAAGGCGCACCCAGTTTTTCTCATCAGCAGAGATTTCATCATCTTTTTTAAGTCTTCCCTGCTTAATATCTGAAATCAACGATTGAGTCAGCACATTGCGAACTACTCTACCCGATCTACGAATCGATACATGCCTATGTATAATATGCGGGGTGGACACTTTAGCCATAGAACAAGACCTCAATTAGCCTAAGTCAACTGACTTGCACTAGGAAGAATGACTTCTTAAATTTTTCCGATAAAGCGTCAACAACATAAAAGCAGATAAAATAAAAACAAAAACCCCGGTAAACTGTGAGGTTGAAAGAACCTGTTCGATGGGGAACCCCCTGTCATCACCTCGAAAATATTCAATCAAAAACCTACCAATCGAATAGAGAATACCATAAGACCAAAGTATCTGCCCGTCAAATACTTTTCTCTTACTTAGCCACATTAAAAATATAAAAATAAATACCGCATTTAGCGAAAGATAAACTTGAGTAGGATGCAAAGAAATCTCAAGGGGAGCCAATGATCGAGGATCTGTAAAAGTGATCCCCCACGCAACATCGGTTTTCTTGCCATAACAACACCCAGCAAAAAAGCATCCCCACCGCCCTATTGATTGTCCAAGCGCAATCGAAGGTGCAAGCAGATCAGCTGTTTTCCACATAGGCATCTGATTACGCTTTAGATACCATAAAGATATCAGAACACCTAAAATCAACCCCCCATAAAAAACCAACCCGCCTTTCCAAAACATAAAAATTTCTAAAGGGGAGGCCAAAAAATATCGGTACTCGACAACAACATAAAGCAAACGCGCCCCAAGAAGAGCTGAAACCATGACATAAAAACAAAGATCTAGAACTTTTTGGGAGTCGAGTCCTTCCTTCTCCGCTCTTGAGGAAGCGAGAAGAATAGCAACCAAAAACCCGGTCGCCACTAGCAATCCATATGTAAAAATTTTAAAAAAACCAAACTCTATTAGGATGGGATACATAAGTTTTGAGGCAATTACAGCTCGCTAAGTAAAAAGGCTAGTCCTGAACCGGTTCACTCGGTGGACTTGAAACTCCCGTGTTTTTTGGGTAACCAAAAAACAGATCATAGATCATAAAACTGACCCCAATTGTAATACACGCGTCAGCAATATTAAACGCAGGCCAGTGACTTCCCTTATAAAAAAAATCTATAAAATCGATCACTTCTTTATACAAAATACGATCGATAAGATTACCCACCGCCCCACTAAAAATCAAAATCAATCCAACTCTTACTGCCCGTTTATTCGCAGGTGATTGGTGAAAAATACTAAGAATCGCAATAATCGCTATTATTGAAATTACGACAAAAAATAACACCTTGTATTCAGATTCGTGCCTAGCAAACAACCCAAATGCTACTCCAGGATTCCTAATATGTGTAATGTTAAAAAATCCTTCGACAATGGAAATCGAATAATGCATTGGAATATGAAGAGTGACCCAAAATTTAGTGACTTGGTCCAGCATGATCAAAATATTGGAGGTCAGAAAAAGCTGTAGGTATTTATTTTTCAAAATATGTCATGCCCTCGTCAGTTCTAGGTTTTTGATACACCGAAAGCAAATCGTTGAATGTTCTCCCTTGTTGCTGCTATCTTCCTTAAAGTAATTCCAGCAGCGTTCGCACTTTTCTCCCCCCATGCGACTAACCCCAATTTCCAAACCTTTCATTTTCTCACTGGAGTAAACTTTACCCTCATCGCTCAAGGCGTTGACTAACTCAACAGAAGACACAATGAAAATAAATTTCAAACCCGAACACTCACCACCTAAAACAGAACTAACATTACTTGGCAATACCAGTCTCACCTGCGCATCCAAGGAGTGACCAATCACCTTTTCGCGGCGACACAATTCCAACGCTTTACTTACCTCGCTCTTCAGGTCCGTCAACATATCCCACCTACAAATAAACCCTTCGTCAACCGACACATCAATCGAATCTGCAAATGAATTCATATGAACACTTTTACCGTCTGAATGAGAAAAGTAAGACCAGACCTCTTCTGCTGTAAAGCTCAGCACAGGGGCCATCAAACGAGTCATCCCAGTCAACAATTCATTTAAAACCGTTTGACCCGACCTCCGTGCCTTAGATTTTTTCGGATAGGTATATAGACGATCTTTCAGAATATCTAGATAAAAAGCACTAAGATCGACAACGCAAAAATTATAAAAACTATGGTAAAAAACATGGAACTCATAATTCTCGAAAGCCTTTATGACTTTCTCGTTCAACAACTTAAAACGATAAAGAATATATTTATCTATTTCTAGAAGATCCTCTGCGGGAACTGAATCGGATGCCAAATCAAAGTCATATAAGTTGCCTATAAGGTACCGGAAAGTGTTCCTGATTTTTCGATAAGCTTCAGTCAAACGCTTTAATATTTCCTGGGAAACACGGATATCTTCCCGGTAATTCTCAGACGCCACCCAAAGTCTTAGAATTTCCGCACCATATTGATCAATAATTTTTTGCGGAGCAATGACATTGCCCGCGGACTTTGACATCTTCTTTCCCTTGCCATCGACAACGTATCCATGAGTGAGGGCCGCTTTATAAGGGGCTTTAGCTCTCGTTCCGATTGACTCTAGCAACGAACTATGAAACCACCCTCGATGCTGATCGCTTCCCTCAAGATACAGGTCCGCTGGCCAATCCAGGTTGGGGTCACCTTCAAGAACAGCTGCATGACTCACCCCCGAATCAAACCAAACATCCAGAATATCGTTCGTCTTGCAAAACTCCTTACCTCCGCAAGGACAAGTGGTACCTTCAGGAAGTAGCTCCAGAGAATCTTTTTCGAACCAAAAATCGGCCCCGTTTTTTTTTACAAGATTGACAATATGAGAAAATACTTCTGGTGAGCGCAGCATCTCGTTACAGGAAACACAGTTAAACAACGTGATTGGAACACCCCATGCCCTTTGGCGGGAAATACACCAGTCAGGTCGATTCTCTACCATGCTAAAAATTCTATCTTCTCCCCAACTTGGTATCCATTTTATCTCTCTGATGGCATTAAGAGCTTTATCACGCAAACTGTTGGTATCCATAGATATAAACCACTGGCTTGTGGCTCGAAATATAATCGGTTGATGGCAACGCCAACAATGTGGATAAGAGTGATTTACCTTATTGTCATGAATCAAATATCCGTCTTCTCTAAGTTTTTCAACAATCAATGGATTGGCTTTTCTTACGAAGAGTCCACCAAACTCTGCAACTTCAGATTTAAACACCCCCCCATCATCAACGGGGTTATATGTTTCGAGATTATATTTCTGGCCAACAACATAGTCCTCCTGCCCATGACCGGGAGCAGTATGAACACACCCTGTCCCTTGCTCTAAAGTCACATGATTACCAAGAACAATGCGCGAATCGCGATCAACAAACGGATGTCTACAAATGACTTCTTCTAATTTTTTTCCCAAACAACTACCAAGCACCTTATGCTTTTTGATGTCCCACTCCGAAACTAGCTTCGATAAAAGTTTCTCTGCGACCACATAAACTTCACCCCCAATTTCGACAGCCGAATACTGGAACTCAGGATGCAAACATACGGCAAGATTTGCAGGTAAGGTCCATGGAGTAGTAGTCCATATAACAAAATTGACTTTTGTTGGATCGATATTACCTAATTGCCCATTCAAACCAGACTTGACGGGAAATTTGACATAAATCGTTGGAGATTGATGATCTGCATATTCGACTTCCGCTTCCGCTAATGCTGTACGGCATGAAGTACACCAATGCACCGGTTTTAATCCATTAAAAACTGATCCGTTTACCGCAAACTTTCCCAGTTCCTCTACAATCGCGGCCTCGTAAGAATAAGACATCGTAAGGTAAGGGTTCTCCCAGTCAGCGAATACCCCCAAACGCTTAAACTCTTGCGCCTGAATATCAACAAACCTACCTGCATATTCGCGGCACAATTTACGGATTTCTGATTTTGAAGGAGTCTTCTTTTTTTCTCTCTGTTCCTTTGTTACTTGATGTTCAATGGGGAGACCGTGACAATCCCACCCTGGAATAAAGGTGGCATCGTAACCTCGCATTGTCATGAAACGAACTATAAAATCTTTGAGAATTTTATTGAGAGCATGCCCCATATGAATATGCCCATTCGCGTAAGGTGGGCCATCATGAAAAACGAACTTGGGCTTTCCCTTAAGCTTTTCACGGATAGAAGCATAAACATTGCTCTTCTCCCATTGGGCAAGAATTTCTGGTTCCCTCTTAACCAGGTTGGCTTTCATAGGGAAATCTGTTTCTGGCAGATTAAGTGTTTCTTTATAGTCCATAGTCATCAGATCAAATAATTTTCATGGCCGTTTTTGCCTCTAGCAGTGTAGCCCGTGCTACTTCTCTTGCCTTTTCTGTTCCCGCACGAAGTATTTCATAAACCTCTTTAGGTTTTGCGGCTACTTCTTTTCTCTTTTCCATTTTGGGAAGCATCGATTTCAACAAGTTGTCCGCTAGTTTCTGTTTACAGTCGCCGCAACCAATTTCCGCCTTCTTGCAAGCAGAAATAATCTCGTCCTGCATTTCTACAGTGGAATAAATTTTATGCATAGGAAACAAATTACACGCCTCCGGATCGCCTGGATCAACTCGTCTTCCACGTGCAGGATCAGTAAGCATGTCTTTAACCTTTTTTGTAATATCTTTTTCTGAGTCCGAAAGAAAAATAGCATTATTATAACTCTTGCTCATTTTACGCCCATCGATCCCGTTGAGTTTGGGAACATCTGAAATCATAGCCTCAGGTTCGATAAACACTTTTGTCTTATACAACTTATTAAAACGACGGATGATCTCCCGCGAAAGTTCCAAGTGAGGCACTTGATCAATCCCTACTGGAACAGCATTCGCCTTGTAAAGAACGATGTCAGCAGTCTGCAAAACCGGGTACCCCAAAAATCCATAAGAACTCATATCTATGTTTTTAACTTCATCCTGCTTTTCTTTATAGGTAGGGTTACGCTCAAGCCAGGGTACTGGAACTATCATGGAAAGAATCAGATGTAATTCAGCATGCTCAGGAATTTCGGACTGTACAAACAAAGTGCATTTTTCCGGATCCAATCCCGAACTCAACCAGTCAACAGCCACTTCAAAAGAATATTTTTTAAGAAGTTGAGGATCTTCGTATAATGTTGTAAGCGAATGCAAGTCAGCGATGAAGAAAAAACAGTCAAAACTGTCCTGCATGGAAACCCAGTTTTTTAGTGCGCCATGATAGTTTCCCAAATGCAACTGGCCTGAAGGCTGCATACCACTTAAAATTCTATTTCCTGCCATAAGTATTTTTTTAACCTAACCACTGATAGTTGAAAAACTTATCCTAAGAACATTATAAAGATCAGGACGGCAGTAATAATTGGTACCCATAGAACAACACCAAGTATTCCAGTATGAGCAAAATGATCCAGTAAAATGACACCTATAAGAAGAAAAGCCCCAAAACGATCCATATCACCTAGTCGAGCAGCCACAGAAACAGGAACTAATCCTTTGATAACACTTGAACCATCCAATGGGAATATAGGCAATAAATTAAAAATAGCCAACGCCACATTGATGTATACCCCAAAACTCAACAATGTAAATAAAACCCAGCTATCATAAGGTTCAATAATCCGGATAAAAAAACTACACACTACTGCGAGCGTCAAGTTACATAGGGGACCGGCAATTGCGACATACATCATATCTCTTCTTGGATGCTTAAAATTTCCTGGATCTACAGGCACCGGCTTTGCCCAACCGAAACCCATAAAATAAAAAAACAAGGTGCCTATTGGATCCAGATGTTTAAGCGGATTAAAAGAGAGCCGACCCAAACGCTGCGCCGTATTGTCACCTAGTAAAAAAGCTATTCTCCCATGAGAATATTCGTGAGCAGTGAGAGAAAACAGTACTACCGGAATCATCAATATTAGCAACTGTGATTTATTCAAAAATTTACTCCGAATAAAGTAACGACCAATAAATAGTTTTTCACATCAACCACTTTTTCAGTTTTCAAGACCTTGATTAAAGGTGAGTACCTATGACCCTGACACTAGAGGGATGAGGCGGGAAACAACAAATCAGCCAAAACTTATTACCTTGTCACGAAAATATATTATCTTAAAATAATTTAAATTCCCAATTTTATAAGTATATTTATTGTATTGAACGGGTTTTGGCATATTTAAGATAGGTATAAAACATCATTGCCAAAGCCAAAAAAACACCAAGAAATCCCTCCCTAAACCCTTGTCTAAAAAAGTAAGTTCTTATGAATGCCCAAACCGGCCTTATGTAAAGATGGGTCCAGTTAACTTCCAAACTCAACCGTTTCTTTTCCTCCGCGTAAAGAGATGAATATCGATTCTGACGTTCAATATAATCTTCCATCCCGTCAAAGGAATAATGGAAAATAGGTCGATTTATGACGCCCCCTATTTCGTCTGGGATTAACCTTTCGTGCACCATGGACTCTGAAAATGAAACCCGATCCTTATCGTAAAGTCTGGATATTAAGTCGGGATACCAACCTGCATAACGCACCCAGCGATCAGCGATAAAGTTTTTTCTCGGGAACCGATAAAGCGAAAACTCTGGTTGCCCTGACAACAACTTTTGAATCTCTGCTGCGCATTCGGAAGAAATCACCTCGTCGGCATCAAGGTTTAACACCCATCGATTAGTTGCCTTTGAAGCACAAAGGTTTTTCTGCGGTCCATAACCTAACCAACTTTCTTGAAACACCTTATCAGTAAACTCACGACAAATCTCCACTGTGCGATCGCTGCTAAAGGTGTCAACGATCACTATTTCATCAGCCCATTGAATTTTTTGGTGATTATAGTAACTGAGATCTTATTCATGAAATACCTGTGCAAATAATCAATTTTTCAAATCAAGACCAACCTATCAACATATTTACTGCTCCTATTAGACTCATTTGCTAAAGCGAGCGGATTATATCATTTTATTTATCATTCAACTCTAAGTGATTAATTTTTTTGGTTTTTTTTTAAATATGTTAATATAAAACTATCTTGTGTAAGGTCAAGAACAGGGATCTCTCGGCATTTATTTTTCTGCCTAATTCGGCCAAATGGAAACTATCCTTGAAAACATTATAGGTGTTATTGAAGCAGTCTGGTTTAAACTTGCTACTCTCTTGAACTTGGAAGAGATCGGAACCCTAGACTCTCTTCAACCGATTTTAGCTAATATTTTATCCGACCCCCTCCTCCTCGGGTTAACTTTGGCTGTTATTACGATCATCCCATACACTATTCACAAAGTAAGAAAAGCCTACGCCGAGAAAGAAAAAAGACTGGATGCTTTACTGCGTGAGTTAGACGACGAAGAAAATAGCGAGGAAGCGGATACAAGCAAACCTCTGTTCCAAAACCAAAACACAAAAGATTCTAGCCCCGAGGAACCAGCTAATGAATCAGACAGTAAAGCATATGGTGATGAGTTCGAATCGCCAAGCTCGGAGAAAACAACGGTTACCTCAGGAGACCTGAATCAAACCCCACAGGAAATATTTAAGAACCGAAGGATTTCAGATGACGATTTTGGTTGGGAAACCAGTGTCGAGGAGTGGGATGAACTTTATGATTATATTTCTAAACCATTCCAAGCAGACAAACCGAAACAAGAAGGTGAATCGACAACTGTTCCTCAAGAGTCAAAAAGAAAAGCAACCGCTCCTGAAGGCCTTAATCAAACCCCACAGGAAATATTTAAGAACCGAAGGATTTCAGACGACGATTTTGGTTGGGAAACCAGTGTCGAGGAGTGGGATGAGCTTTATAATTATATTTCTAAACCATTCCAAACAGATAAACAAACGGAGGTTTCCTCGGGTAACGAAGCTCTCCCTGAATCGAAAGAAGAGCTCCCTACTGAACCTGTGCTAAAAGAAGAAATAACTGCAAGTATTGACCAGGCAACCGAAGCAACAACTGAAGTATCTGTGGACATTGATAAACTTGCCGATCAAATTATAGAAGAAGCTATTTCAAAAGACGAAACCACTAAAGAGTCTTCAAATATGGGTATCGATGAACTCGCCGAGTTCACCGAAGAAGAGGAAACAGTTTTAGATATTGACCAAACAAATGAAACATTAGCACCGAGAGAGGAAATAACCGTAGGCATTGACCCAACAACCGAATCAACGTCTGAACAATCTTCAAATATTGGTATCGATGAACTCGCTGAACTTATTGAAGAAGAAGAGTTAAGTGCCTCTGCAGCAATAGCTTCTACTGCTAGTATTCCAAGTACACTAGAGACAAAACCATTAGAATTTGATGAGACAACTGATGGTATCTCGGCAGCACCAGAGACCATATTCTCGTCTCCCGTTCCTCAACGTGTTGAATTAACCCTAGAAGATGTAGAATCTGCGCATGAACCAAAACCAGCGTTGCAAACCATAGTTACTGAGTTGTCAAAACCAGACTCAGACGCACCTTCTGCTGGACCATTACTTAATAGCATGCTAAATTCTTCGGTTTCAGCAAAAACCGATGCCCTGGTTAGCAGACTAAAAACATTTCAATCAGAGCTGGAAACTCGCTTTCAGTCGCTAGAACAAGAACCCGAAACGACAGCGGAAACTGCTGCCCCGACCGAAACCCTCCGAAAAAGACAAGGGAATTATCAACCCGCCAAGGTGAGTTATAAAAGCAAACGAAAATCACGGTCGAACAAGGAGTATTTACGTCAACTAGAATCATTTATCTTTATGGCGAGACAAAAAAGTAAGAGCACCGACGCATAACAGAAAAAACACCCCCATTACCAAGCATGAAAATGAAATCTAAGTAGCCATGGCAACAACAGTGAATATCATTCCAATAGGTGGAGGCAAAGGAGGTATTGGAAAAAGTGTTGTCTCCACCAACCTTGCCGTGGGGATAGCGCTTAGCGGGCAAAAGGTTGTTCTTATGGACGGTGATTTTGGTGCTTCTAATTTACACGCTCTACTCGGTATCAGCCACCCTATGTATGGTTTTCAAGATTTGTTCGTCAACAACAAAGCTCCGGACTCACTGTTAATAGAAACCGGGATAAGCAATCTCAAGTTTATAAGTAGTGCCGGTGATAATCCCGGAAGCGCAAATATCGATTCGGAACGGGTAAAAAAAATAATATCTTTCATCAAAAAACTTGACGCAGATACTGTAATACTGGATTTAGGGCCAGGAACCAGCTTCAATGTGCTAGATTTTTTTAATATAAGTTCACGCGGAATCGTAATGAGCTCTCCTGAAACGACATCAGTCATGAAAACTTTCAGTTTTATTCGTTCCGCACTATTCAGGCGAATGAGCAGACAACTGAAAAACCTTTCCGCTCTACAAAAGCTGGTAGACCACTCGAAACCATCCAAAACAGACTTGGAAACCTACACAGTAGCTACGCTAAGAGAAAATATTAAAAAAGTTGACGAAACTCAAATCGAGAAACTCGACGAAATAATCAATGAGTTTAAACCTGCAATCATAATAAACCGAGTCCGCAATAAAAAAGACTTACTAGCAGGGAATAACCTGGTCAACTTGGTAAAAAAATACCTGGAGATAGAACTAAACTATATTGGGTATATTGTAGAAAGCGACGGAGTTCGAGAATCTGCTGAAGATATGGTTCCGTTTCTCATAAAAAATCCACAAAGCAAACCTTCAGAAAATCTTCAACAAATCATTGGAACATTGACCAACACCGACCTTCACCTGGTCAAGGAAGACGGAAGAATTTTCGTTTCAAAACAAGTTCGTCTTAATTCAGGCTGGGATGCTTAGCTCGCCTCACCAAACCTGATAACCCTCGCCAACACCTTAGCAGTCGTACTAAAAAAATGATCGAAAACCACCTTCAAAGTATCTTACGACTGAGCAAGTCGCACAATTCAGAATTGTATGTTGTTGGCGGCACCCTAAGAGATCTTATATTAGGTCGCCAATGCGCAGACATCGACTTCGCCGTCAGCGGGGCTTCCTCTCTAGCCAGGCAATACGCACACGACACAAAATCTGCTCTTGTCCCGCTAGACACTACACCAGGTCGAGAAACGTTCCGAGTTGTCATCAAAAAAAATGTTCATTTTGATTTCTCTGAACTACAGGGAAATACTATCGAGTCTGACTTAAGTCAACGCGATTTTTCAATCAATGCCT
>JYMV01048044.1_pt1 | contig 10660 bp, 11 predicted proteins | sample 338911 | NCBI WGS metagenome assembly JYMV01 (sample SAMN03354496, study PRJNA234377) | hydrothermal vent metagenome | biome: Deep sea; feature: Hydrothermal plumes at the Eastern Lau Spreading Center, Western Pacific Ocean; material: Seawater | place: Tonga | collected 2009 | depth 2000 m m
TGTGGGTAATTGCCGTTTGCGGAGACAGATAAATAGATATGGCACTGTTGTTACTATGAAAAGAAAAAACAAGTACATCGGCTTTTGGTCAATGGGGCACATTTCGTTAAATCCCTTCATGGCCAAACGACCCACTCCTGCGTTCAGAAAAAGTAACACAACCACAATCAGACCAATTTTCGGTGTCGCATACCAAGTTGGCCGATTCGTGTCTTGAGTCGCTTTAGTTGTCCCAGACAATAGCGGGAGGGCAACCAAAGCAATCAAAATCCCTAGTGTCTGCCAAAGATTTGGTTCCTCATTCCAAACAATTACTGAAAAGAGGATCGGCAGAATCATCGATAGCCCAATAACTGCAGTAGTAACAACAATACCACTTAATCGCATTCCAGCTACAACTAGGACAAAACCAAAAGCATAAGATATACCAGTAGCCAAACCAAAGACTAATAAGTAGACCACTTAAAGTGGATGATGTCAGTTCGCTCTCACCTGGAGTGGAATCAGACACTGAAGTGGTCATTGCCACAGCATCCCTTGAGGTTGGATTCGATGACCCCGCTGTCGGGGCGGTTCTACAACACAAAGCTCCACATGGCTATGGCCCAAGTCACCGATAATCCCGCTATCGCTGAGGGATCTTCCATTCATCAGGAGGCTAAACAGCAACTCCATAGCTATCTACGTTCAAACATTCAGCCTCTCATGCAAACTGGGAAACCTCTGGATTTGAACGATATTCTACATCGTGTTAATATCAGGAAACCTAAGCTGGTTCAACAACTAGGTACGCAACAAGTACAGAATATAGTTCAAATGCTTCTTGACCAATAACTCCGTTGGAGGGTGATTGATGATGAAACTAGACAAAATAAAATCCTGGTTAGCACGTCTTATTTATAAGGAAGGAATATAATGATTAAACGATTGACATTTATCCTATTGGCATTGACGATATTGGTTAGCACTGAACTATTTGCAGCCCCTACCCTGACTTCCTTTTCAGCCCCTGTTAACACGGTCATCACCCCTGAAATTGAGATCACCTTGGCCGATCTCAAGAACCAAGGCGATGAAAGCGCTGATACTGTTAGTTTTAGCGTTCGGGCTGTTGTCTCAGGCAGCCTGCGTCTTGGTAGTGATTCGACATCAGCCACCACATTCGATGCGACCAACTTCCTGATTGATGCCAACAATATGGTCTTCTGGACAGCCGATTCAACTGATGTAGGCAAAAGCCTTGGTGGATTTGAAGTGGTTGCCAACGATAATTTGGGCGCTTCTTCAGCGGTAGCTGTTCAGGTTCCTATTTCGGCCATCGGTAATTCAGTGACCAGCATTAGTGATAGTGCCTTTTCCAGCACCCAGCTGACGGAGGTAGTGATTCCGTCTTCAGTGACCAGCATTGGTAAATATGCCTTTAGAGACACCCACATTCCAAGCAAATCTAAGCTAACCTCTGTAGTGATTCCAGACTCAGTGACCAGCATTGGTGCTGGTGCCTTTAGAGACACCCAGCTGACGGAGGTAGTGATTCCGTCTTCAGTGACCAGCATTGGTAATTATGCCTTCCAAGTGACCAGCATTAGTAATTATGCCTTTTACAACACCCAGCTGACGGAGGTAGTCATAGGAAATTCAGTGATCAGCATTGGTGCTGGTGCCTTCCAAGACACAAAACTAACCTCTGTAGTGATTCCGTCTTCAGTGACCAGCATTGGTGGTTGGGCCTTTTCCAACACTAATCTAACCTCTGTAGTGATTCCGTCTTCAGTGACCAGCATTGGTAGTTGGGCCTTTTCCAACACCCAGCTAACCTCTGTAGTGATTCCGTCTTCAGTGATCAGCATTGGTGCCAATGCCTTTCCCCTAGTAGCGCAAGGCCAGTCTGTTGTTACCGATGAAGATCAATCCATCTCCATCACCCTGTCAGCTAGTGATGCTGATGGTGACAGTTTAACCTACACAGTAGTCAGCCAACCTAGCAATGGTGTGTTGACTGGTACTGCGCCTAACTTGACCTACAAGCCTAATGCCGGTTTCAATGGTAATGACAGTTTTACCTTCAAGGCCAATGATGGAACTACTGACACTAAAGAAGCAACTATCAAGATCACTATCACTCCAAATCAATGATAATCCTACAATCAAAGGTCAAGAATTAGTCCTAGATCAAGATACTACCCAAGAAATTACCTTTTCAGCAGAAGATGTTGATAGTGAAACCTTCACCTATTCAATTGTAACCTAGATTATCATGGAGAGGATAGTTTTACCTTCAAGGCAAGTGATGGAACTACTGATATAGAAGAAGCAACTATCAAGATCACTATCACTCCAGTTAATGATATTCCTACAGTTAAAGGTCAAGAATTAACCTTTGATCAGGGTGACTCGCAAGAAATCACATTTGTAGTAGAAGACATTGATAGTGAGGCCTTCACTTATTCAATTGTGGCCCCACCAACCAAGGGTAAATTATCGGAAATCACGGACTCCAAAGTTACTTATATACCCAATGAAGGTAACCTCGAAAACACATATCCGTACAATTCCCAAGTTACATCTCACTGGATGAAAACCCGGAACCATAGTTCGTTCACCAAAGAATTCCTTGTTTTTGATCCTACCAGTTTGGCAAATAGATCATGCGGATGAAGATAATAGTCTTAAGTCAGCTCACCTCTCAAAAGTGTGTTTTGAAAAAAAATGATGGGAAACAGACAAGTATTCCTGATTATAGTTTTCCTGGTTTGGGGTGATTGTCCTATTTGTAGTGAAAGACTCATCAATTGATTACCTTCAAGCCGAGTCCAAGTGCTTGAGACAATTCGACTAAACTAATCGGTTGAAGAGTCCAATTATAATCTTTGATAATTCGATAAAGGGACAAAACCCGTTTGTTATTAGCGTGCCACGTCATAACACCGGATTTCCTTGTCGTTTCGAATAAAAACACAAGCGTTAGCCAAAGCAGGATGGGACCACACCACCATTCGGTTACCAACCTGATGTGTTGGTTCAATCAAATGTGTTTTGCTAATCATGCGGAACTCCTGTGGGTCCATCTTGGCAATCATTACATCCCCCAAATCATTGAATAACCAGTAATGCTCTCCATTCTGAACAGTAAATACGTTGGCCCAGCTCGCCGGACGAAAACCAGTTGAAGGTTCAAACGTAGACCATTTGCGCTGGCCATCATTTAACCTAATACACATATACCGGCCGTTCTGGTCACAGCCATATACATGGCCGTCCCGAATAGTAGCTGTATTGAAAACACCTCCAATACCCCGTGTAGTATCACCTCTCCAAATAACCTCCGCACTATTGCCGTCTTCAGCTACTTCAACCATAGCTGACACATGTGAGTAACTCATCACGAACAACCTGTTACCTTCATGTTGAGGAACACCAATGGACATCGCAAACGTCGGTTTGATGTCCACTTCCCAGTAGGGTTTTCCGGTTTCGGGGTTGAGACCACGTAGCTGGTCACTATCCCATACTATAAGTTGCCGTTTCCCGCCCAGCATGTAGATTACTGGCGCGCAATATCCTGGTTGTCGCGCGTTGCCACTGCGCCATATTTCTTTTCCAGTTAGTTTGTCGAAAGCCACCACTGTAGAATTTTCCCCTCCAACCATGCAGATCAATTTATTTTTATCAACAAGCGGATGGGCTGAGAATCCCCACTCCGGAGTTGCAACATCAAATTCAACCCGGAGTTTACGCGACCACAATAAATTGCCAGTTTCTACTTTCAGACATAATAAGTCGCCTTCAGCTCCAAGTGTATATACCCGATCTTCATCAACGGTTGGTGTGACCCGCGGACCTATGGCATAAATCGCAACCGACCTATATGGGCAATCATATTTATGCTCCCAGATGATCTGGCCGGTTTTCTCTTCCAGACACAACACACGCTCAAAACCCGCTAACATACGCTTGACGAAGTTGGAGTTTCCAGGAGGATCTCCGGTATGCAGCAAGCTACCATTTTTCAAGTCTGTATCATGTCCCACACGATCCATAACGAAAACCTGGCCATCAGAAACAGCTGGACCTGAATATCCACCACCAATCTCCGATTTCCATATTAGTTTAGGTTTAGACTCATCAAATGTATTGATAATTCCAGTTTCCTGCCATACAGCATCTCGATTTATTCCAAGCCATTGAGGCCAATCTTCAGCTTCCAATTCTCCAAAAACCAAAGTAAATATGGATGTGTATATCAATACCCTCATCATAATTTTTCTCCAAACAGTCAAAGTTAATTCTTAAGTCTTTCCAAAATGAAAACAACAACCAACCCAATAAAACTGGATAGGTTAGGATTAGGTAAATCTCAGGGTTTCAGGTCAAATCATTATACAGGAGAATGCCATATAAAAATATATCTGCTTCAAGATCTCCTGTTCCCTGTTTAAAAAATGTTGGATCTATCAAACGCCTTCACTAAGAACCGGGATAAGAGGCAACAATCCTTGGTAGGATTGTTTCATGGAGAAGACAGTTTTACTTATAAAGTCAATGATGGTGAACTAGACAGTTTGGAAGGAAAGATTACTATTCAAGTTAAGGAAGTGATTCTAGCAGGAGATGTCAACGGTGACAAAACAGTTAATATCTTCGACTTGGTCATGGTTGCCAGTAATTTTGGCAAGGATGGTGACGATATGGTGGGAGACGTCAATGGTGACAAAACAGTTAATATCTTCGATTTGGTTATGGTTGCCAGTAACCCTGAGAATTGAGGGATGGCAACAAGGCGTCGGACATATGATGATTTATTAGCCAACCTAAATGCCCTAATCTTTACCTCCCATAATATGGCATATATTGGCCATACATCGGGATGTCAAAAAACACTCCTACTATCGTCCAAAAACTCCCAACCAAAAACTGTCCCAATATCAATCCGAAGAAAAAGGGCATTGTTTTTCGATAAGCGCGCACTCCACCGTATTGAAGCAGAAGTAGTTTCGCCACCCAGGCCAACGAGAGACTAAACCAGATATGGGTGATTGCGTAGCTGCCTGATACTACAGCATACGCCGCCTCATGAAAGGGCCACCATAAAAACTTTATCCGCATTCCCATCACAAAAATCGAGGACAATAGTCCAATCATGACAAATCCCACCGCCCCATAGTTCGGATCGACAGGATTAAGCAACCATCGTTGTAGATGGCTCCACGCCTCTTGTCCATATATCATCGGGACCCGGGACATCCGTTGTTCAGTACCAAGTTGGTAAGGAATGGATAAAAGCGCCCAAAATTGTGAAAGGATACCCACTACAATTGCAATGAGCAGGGCAAACAAAAAGAAGTCGCTTTTGATGCGGGCACGTTCGGCAAGTTTGAACCCTTCAAGCTGGTGGGGCATCGGATGAGAGTCAAAGGTTCGGGTAAAAAACCAGAAGAACGAAAACATCAAGAGATTACTCGGCCCCAACGCCCGGGTGCCCGTTGCTGCTATCATAACCTGTTCTGGTCCGGTGTAGTGAAGGTCATGCATCGGCGCACCTAACTCTACTCGCAGTCTGGAGATTGCCAGTGAGACCGCAAAATACAACGAAAAAAAGACTGTAATTGTCCATAAAGACATGCCAGCTTTTAAGCAAAAAAACACCAAAAAGGTGCTCCCTAAAACCAGCACCAAAAAGGTGACTCGGTACGGCATCGGTTCGCTAGGATCTGAAAGATCTTTTCCCCAACCCAAAAACTTCCGAAAAACCGTGAAAAGATGCTTTCTACTCCTAACACAGGCAATGAGAAAGATCCCAAGATATGCGCCGAATCCTTGATAGTTCACATATGGGTAGCTTGTACCACCGAACCCAGCCGAGGTTTGCCATCCCATGATACCTCCTAGGAGCAACTGTCCTTTCCACAGCCAAAAGAAAAAACAGCAGGAAAACAACAAAGAGGAGGGAATTAGAAACCCTATTCCCAGAACAAACGGATAAATCCCCAATATCACTCGACCCATTGCGCTCCATGGTGGCTCGGCAAAGCTGAAGAAATATGACCGGGCAAATAAGCGTGGTATCGCCGGAAAGATGGAGTGCAGACCATTGATAATATCTAAACCTGCCATCAACCCAAAACCAACCCACATGGTCTTATTGCTGAAAAAACCTTCACTTGTCAAAGCAAAAGGAAGTTGAATGATAGGGTAAGCCAATTTCTCTTGTTCGGTCCATGGCTTCCTAACAATGAGATTGATACAAATCATGACCAAAAGCAACGTCAAGACAAATGCAAACCAATTCATCACCGGAGTTAGCCACCCCAAGAGATGCGGGGCAGTATGTAGTGTTGAATCCCCCTGGTAATATCCTGAAAGTATCCTTTTATTATCCATCGACAGCCATTTAGGAATATACCTCCAAAAAAGACCCTTCCAATCGTTTTCGGGGGTGGCAAACCAAAAAGCATGTCCCAGGATTGGAACTAAAATCTCCATAAAACTGGCCCCAGCAACTGCAGATACAACCGATAACATAGCGTAGATGATTAGCAACTCGCCTTGGGAGAAGGCTAACCAAGGGAGGAATCGTTTGGCCAACAGGTTCAACGAGGTCAGGACAAACAGGTTAAAAACTACCGTGAAGATGAGCGAGACTGTCGTTGGCTGGGCGAAATATTGCACCATTTCGATAGACGTGATCCAATAACAGTTGACCGGTATTAAAATGAGTCCAACCAAGACTGCTCGCCAATGAGGACGTTGTGACCGAGCGCCTATTGATGAAAATGGTTCTGGTGTTGGCATGGGCGTTTTGTGGTGTTTCTTGGCTTCTTTCTGACTTGGCTCAATCTGTTATTATGGGTGTATGCTTACCGTTTAAATCTCCCATTCTTGAACTCCTGCCAAATTTCTCGTTTAAGTATCACATGGACGGCGCTGGCTAGGAACCAGCAACTTTTAGGAACGGAAAAGCTATAGCGTCGCAGATATTTATAGCAATCGAATGCATCTGCTAAAAAATGAAGGGCTTTCGACATGCCGACGAGGCTGAAGATGCCGAAAGCCCAAAGTGTAAAAAAAGGGGAAATTTAAGGGAAATGGAAATTAGTAGCTTCTCTTGATATTCCCCCACATGGTTGGCAATTTGTCATTCTTATTAACTGGGGTTGCATTATCAAAACTATGCCCTATGGTTGTGACTACAACATTGTCATACTTGCAATGTTCGCCGGCACCCTCTCTGAAACCTATACCGCCTTTGTTATGGGTTTTATCTTCCCACGTGCAAGCCAATTTCAGTTCTTTGCCTTGTTCACCTAAATAGATTTCGTAACGATTGCCTTTGGCAACTAGTTTTATGGAATACCATTTGCCAAGCTCAGGTTTCACACCTGACTCATTCTCCTGAAAATTCTTCGCATCAACGATATACTTTCCGCCAACTTTCGTGAACCACCAAAATTGATTGCGAGCATCTGCCACCAGTTGAACCAGAGTACAATTGTCTTTATCTTTTGCACGCAGAACGAAATTCGGCGCAAATAGTGCAGCTACCATATTAAAGTCGGTATGGAACTCAAAGTCAGTAAAGTCATTCTTGACGGTAATTCCTATCTCTCCGCCATTGGCACCCAACGCCCCTTTATCTACAACCCAGGTTTCTGCAGGGTTCCATTTTTTCTTGTCAACAGTTCCTCCCTCAAAGTCATCCTCAAACAGCACCTCGCCAACACAGGTGCTAGTATAGGCTAAGACGAGTATGAATGAAAAGAATGTAAAGATGCTGAATCTCATTTCCCTTGATTTCATGATTAAATCCATGACTACTACCTCCTATTAAATATTATGTTCCTTTGACAAAATCTATACTTCCTATACTGGTTATGCTTTGTGGTTATTCACCTCCTTTAATCCTACCCCAAACGGTTGGCAAATTATTATGCGGGTTCACCGCAAAATTGTGTCCTACAGTTGTAACTAAAATATTGTCATACAGGCAATGTTCGCCGCCACCCTCTCTGAAACCTATACTGCCTCTTTTATGAGTTTTATCTTCCCATGTGCAAGCCAATTTCAGTTCTTTGCCTTGTTTACCTAAATGGAGTTCGTAACGATTGCCTTCAGCAACTAGTTTTATGGAATACCATTTTTCCAGCTCAACTTGCACACCTGACTCATTCGCCTTAAAATTCTTCGCATTAACATCAAAACCTCCGCCAACTCTCATAAACCACCAAAGTTGATTGCGATCATCTGCCACAATTTGAACCAGAGTACAATTGTCTTTATCTTTTGCACGCAGAACGAAATTCGGCGCAAATTTATTGGCGGATAACATATTAAAGTCGGCATAGAACTCAAAGTCAGTAAAGTCATTCTTGACGGTAATTCCTATCTCTCCGCCATTGGCATCCAATACCCCTTTCTTTACAACCCAGGTTGCTGCAGGGTTCCATCTTTTCTGGTCAATTTTTCCTCCCTCGAAGTTCTCCTTAAACAGTACCTCACCAACACAGATGCTAGCATATACTAAGATGAGTATGAATGAAAAGAATGTGAAGATGCTGAATCTCATTTCCCTTGATTTCATGATTAAATCCATGACTACTACCTCCTGCTAAATATTATGCTTCTTTCGATAGAATCCATACAATCATCGAATTAGCTAATAATTAGGTTATTTGATTTACCTTGATCTGGTGTGATCTTCTGAACCTGTTCACCAATTGGTTCAGGTAGTCATAAAAAACCTGTTGCAACTAAATCTACTGTTGGGTCCAGGGCTTTCTGACATCCATGTCGATCGACTTCCAATAATACTTCAGCGGATCGTCTGTTTCCCACCCTGAATAGACTTCCTCCCATTTCGCAACCCCTATATGAACGCCGAAAGCCGCTTTGTCGATGGGTTCACTGACCGGCTGGTATCGGGCACTGGTTGCGAATCGTATACGATCCTTAGTCAGGTTGTCACGACCGCGGTGAATCGTCAAACTGTGAAACATCAGGACATCACCGCATTTGAAAGGGTTCCAGACCCATTCCGTGTCATCTTCGACCAACTTCCCTGAACGGACATTGGCGTCAGAACCATTTTCATCTTTCAGGAAGCCACGGAGGTTTGAGGCCCGTGCGATCGCTAGACCTCCTAACTCAGCGTCACAGTCTCCCAGCGGTGTCCACACAGTCCACGTGTTCTGCGAACCGCGAACCGGATGGAAGTCCTGATGAGGAGGAGTGGTATACTGGTGTTCTCCCGGGAAGATGACGTGACAAATATGACGAGGGTGGATACAAACAGGTTCGCCAAATAGTGTTTCCAGAATACGCGTGATATGTTCATGATGGGGAAGTTCGTGAAAGGATCGGATTTTCTGGATGTCGGCGTAGAAGCGTCTGTAGGTCTCAGATCCATCCTGTTCACAGATGAAAACACCTTTTCTGCGTATGCCGGCGTTGGGATCAGTACCTGGTTCAAGGAGATCGTGCTGATCAGCTACACAGAGCACCTGTCGACGTAAGTCGAGCACAGGATCTGGAGGGAGAAGCTCGGGAAAGAAGAGATATCCATTCTGAAGACCGTGGTCGAGGAGTCGATCATGATCGCCGATCAAGTCCGTACAGTCTAAAAGTGTTGATTCGTTGAGCATCCATCATCCTAAGATATATGTCGTCCACACAGAGACCAGACATCTATCGAAATGATGACCTCGGTGTGCCAACTCACTCATAATACATAATCACAGAGAACTTGTACTATTAAACCGAGGTATCAGTCAAGATTGTTATTACGCTCCATCCTTAAATTCTACATATTTTGACAGATCTCGCAAAGCAATGACAGTAAATCCATGGTCATTCATGAAATCCATATACGCTTTAAAATCGTCCGGGAGGGTGTTAACCCAGGGATGTTCCAAAGCAGGTACTCCGTGAAAGGTTAATACTGCTATTTTTCCATCCTTAGCCTGCTCAACAGCCCACACGAAATCATCGAAACTCCAATTTGGACCAGACATGCCAGTAGTAGGTATTAGCAGTCGATGATGAACGTTAGGATCATAAGCTGGACCACGTCCTCCCTCTGGTTCCATCCCGCATATTCGATCTCCGCGTCGTGCAAAGCGCATCCCTTTTTTTGTTAGCACTTCTAGAGATTGCGGGCTGTGGATGGCTGCTGGATAACAAAAGGTTTCCGGGATAGGGATGTTATATTGTTGGCAACGGGCATTTATATATTCCAGGTCGGCGAGGAATTCTTCCTGCGTTTGGCTGTTTACATGTGTGTGGTGTCGAGTATGATTACCTATCTCAAAACCAGATTGATGCAATTGGTGGACTTCTTCCCAAGTTAAATAGTGTTGCTTATTCGTAAGGAAATTGAGTCCTTCAGTAATATAGAATGTCGCACCAAACCCGTATTGCTTTAGTAATGGTGCGACGTAAGTAAAATCAGATTTATTACCGTCATCGAATGTTAAAACAACTAACCCGTTTGGTATAGGAAGCAATGACATTTGATCCTCCTTTTATTCATTAATAGGTTTTGACTCTCCAGCACCTTTGTGACGGCATTGATTTCCTGCTCGTCTATGACGCTTAGACCATGTATGCCTACAGGGATACCATCGGTGGCGACTGGCGATCCACCGTCAATTGCAAGTTTTTTTGC
>JYMV01012945.1_pt1 | contig 10656 bp, 7 predicted proteins | sample 338911 | NCBI WGS metagenome assembly JYMV01 (sample SAMN03354496, study PRJNA234377) | hydrothermal vent metagenome | biome: Deep sea; feature: Hydrothermal plumes at the Eastern Lau Spreading Center, Western Pacific Ocean; material: Seawater | place: Tonga | collected 2009 | depth 2000 m m
ATCTGTCACCCGTCTTATGGTGATATGGGTCATTCGCCGAAGAGCTTTGATTTCGGGAACAGTGGTCGTAAAAGATTCCCCGGGCAATTTCACGGTTTTGATTTCTTCGACAAATTCGGCGAAAATGCGCCAGACTCTATTTAAAAACCGCGAGGATCCTTCCACGCCCTGGTCACTCCATTCCAAATCTTTCACAGGCGGGGCGGCGAACAGGATGAATATCCTTGCGGTGTCGGCACCATAGGTGCTGATGATTTTGTCCGGGTCCACGACATTCCCTTTGGACTTGGACATTTTGGCTCCGTCCTTAATCACCATGCCCTGGGTCAGCAGGTGAGCGAAAGGTTCCGGGGCCTGTGTCAATCCAAGATCGTTCAACACCAGGTTGAAAAACCGGGAATAAAGAAGATGCAAAATGGCGTGCTCAATGCCGCCAACATATTGATCAACTGGCATCCAGTAATCGCTATTCTCTTTGCTGAAAGGAGCCTGCTCCAATCTGGGTGAGGTGTAGCGGTAAAAATACCAGGAAGAGCAAATAAAAGTATCCAGCGTGTCGGTATCGCGGCGGGCATTTGCCCTGCATTTCGGGCAGGAAGTTTCATAGAAGGGTTCCAGACTATGCAAAGGGGACTGCCCATTTTCTGCCAATTGTACGTCAAGGGGCAACTCGACCGGCAGTTGGTCTTCGGGAACTGGCACAATTCCGCAGTCAGGACAATGGATCACCGGAATAGGCGTTCCCCAGTAGCGTTGCCGGGAAACTCCCCAATCGCGAAGCCGGTAATTGATCGTAGCTTTTCCGATGCCTTCTCTTTCCAGAAATTCGCAAACCGTCCTGCGGGCTTCCTGGCCGACCAAGCCATCAAAATTACCGGAATGCATCATAGTGCCATCGGAGGTGAACGCCTCCACCATAGTATCTGCATCCAGCGATCGGGTTTCGGGTTGAATGACCACCCGGACGGGCAAATGATATTGGCGGGCAAAATCCAAATCCCTCTGGTCGTGAGCAGGAACGGACATGATTGCGCCGGTACCATAACCCATGAGAACGAAATTGGCTGTCCATACAGGAATGGATTCTCCCGTCAAAGGATTTACGGCATAAGCTCCGGTAAACACGCCTTCCTTTTCGCTGGCCCGGGCGATGGTGTCCTGTTTTTTTACCTTTTGCACGAAAGCCGCGATGGCTTTTTCCTGTTCGGTGCCGCGTGACAATTTTTCGGTGAGCGGGTGCTCGGGAGCCAGCACCATGAACATGGCTCCATACAAGGTATCGGGACGGGTGGTGAATATTTTTATTACCTCGTCACTCTGCGGAATTTTAAAATCCACTTCCGCGCCGAAACTTTTGCCGATCCAGTTTGTCTGCATGGTCAGCACCTGTTCCGGCCATTTTCCGGAAAGGGTTTTGCAGCCTTCCAGAAGGCGGTCCGCATAGTCGGTAATTTTGAAGAACCAACCCTCCTGCTGTTTTTGCACGACTTCGTTATCGCATCGCCAGCAACAACCGTCCACAACCTGTTCGTTGGCGAGCACCGTGTTGCAGTCTTCGCACCAATTGATGGTGGAGTTTTTTCTGTAGGCGAGGCCTTTTTCCAGGAACCTTAGAAAAAGCCACTGGTTCCACTTATAATAGCTGGGATGGCAGGTGGCGATCTCTCGGTCCCAGTCGTAGCTGAGTCCCAAAGCCTTAATCTGTTTTCGCATGGCACGAATATTTTCAAACGTCCATTGGGCGGGGTGGGTCTTATTTTTAATGGCGGCGTTCTCTGCCGGCATTCCGAATGCGTCCCAGCCCAGAGGGTGGATGACGTTATAGCCTTGCATGCGTTTGAACCGGGCCAATGTGTCGCCGATGGTATAGTTGCGGACATGGCCCATGTGGATTCTCCCGGAAGGATAGGGAAACATCTCTAACAAATAATATTTCTTTTTGGAAGAACCTGCTTCAACTTTAAACGATTTATGTTTTTCCCAGTAAGCCTGCCATTTGGCTTCGATGGAATTGGGGTCGTAGGGGTTCATAGAATGAGCACTATCCATAAAGAAAGGTCGAATCAATGATAAAAATAAGGATTCTACCATACCCACTAGGCGTGGGGCCAACTAGCAATAACTTTTGCTGGAGAGCAAAGAGTATTGGCGGTCCAACGAGCCATTGGCCAGTGCCTTATTTAAACTGCGCGCAAGTGTATTTGATTTCTCAATGGCCTATTGCTCATCGGCCTCACGCCTAGTGATGACGGAACTTTCTGGAACCATTTCGATTGTTTTTGTTCTGTATGTGATTGCCATGCTTGGCATTGGTGTGTGGACTTCACGGATGACCCGTTCCCCGCTGGATTTTTTTCTCGCTGACCGATCGTTGAAGGCCTGGGTGACGGCTATTTCTTCCACCGCCAGTTCCGAAAGCGCCTGGGCCGTGCTGGGAACGGTGGGCCTGGCTTATAAGGATGGTTTGTCGGCCATATGGTTTTTGCCCGGTTGCCTGCTGGGCTATCTTATCAATTGGTTGTTTCTTGCCGAGAAACTGCGTAAACATTCAGAAGAGAACCACACCATCACCCTTCCCGATTATATTGAAAACTATTTTGATGACAAGACCCATATCCTGCGCATGATTTCGGTAGTTATCATTTTTTGCTGCATGATGGCTTATGTGGCGGCACAGTTTACCGCCATCGGAAAAACCTTCGACGCTATTTTTGGAATTCCTCATGTCCTTAGCATTTCCGTAGGCGCGGCAATTGTGCTCATTTATACCATGATGGGCGGAGTGCGGGCGGTGGCTTGGACCGATTTTACGCAAGGAATCATTATGGTATTGGGACTGGTCATTCTTTCGCTAGTGGCGCTGTCCAACCTTGGAGGTTTTTCCGGGATGTGGGTGGAAGTGGGGAAAGCTTCTCCCGAGACTCTGACGTGGATGGGAGGGAAATCCACCCCGGTTTTTTTCGGTTCCATGGTGGGCCTTTTAGGAATCGGGCTCGGCTACCCCGGTCAACCGCATGTCATCACCCGGTACATGGCGGCGAAAAATACCAAGGCCATCAAAAAAGGAACCTGGATCGCTTTGGGCTGGGGCCTGATGGTTTATTCTTCATCCATTCTGTTAGGAATTTGTGGCCAGGCCCTGTTTCCAGGGCTGGAGGACCCCGAGCATCTGTTCCCTAAAGCCGCGGAACAATTGTTGCCAACCCTGTTGACGGCGGTAGTCCTGACTGGAGTTTTGGCCGCCATCATGTCCACGGTTTCGGCACAGATTCTGGTAGCCGCCTCGGCGGTTGCGAATGATGTTTATACCAAAATGCTTAAGAAAACCCTTTCGCATGAAAAAATTCTTTTGGTCAGCCGGGCAACGTTGCTGCTACTGGGGATAGGGGCCATGCTTATTGCGCTGGGTGAGACACGGGTTATCTTCTGGTTTGTGCTGTTTGCCTGGTCGGGACTGGGAGCAAGTTTTGGTCCGCTCATTCTATTCACCCTGTACTCGAAAAATATAACCCGGCAGGGAGCCATAGCGGGAATGCTAACCGGATTTTTAACAACCCTTATCTGGAAAACCACTGGCCTGTCCGATGCTTTAATTTATGAACTAGTTCCGGCTTTTTTATTTGCGATCCTTGCGATTTACTTTGTGAGCAAAGCAACCACGGATGTACCCCTTACGGGGCATGAGGATAAAGGTTGAATACCACAAATACAGATGAACACGGATGAAAACAAACCTCCAGTTTGGTTTATAAAAATAGGATTATGGATTTACATGAACACAATCATTTAAACCGGTAATATCATCTTTATTCCCATAACCCTTTCTCATATTAATTTCATATATTATATGGAAAACACGGAGGCACGGAGAAAGCGAAAAACGGGCTGGTGGCATATTGAAGAATGATTGGGGGCAGTGTCGCAAAGACGATTCCCAGTTTTTGGGCGATTCGTGCTTTATCTTCTGAGCCCTGTTCCATATGGTTTCCCATCGAAAGTGGCAGTACTTATGATTTTTTGATTGAGAGTGCAGTGTAAAGGTTTTTCTGTAAAGGGGAAATATTTTATTGGGTTTGGAGATTAAACCTTCAGGTATTTGTTGATGATTTCGGCCATTTTTTTGGAGGCACCCTGTTGCTGGGCGATGAAGATTTTTGCTTTTTCGGTAATCTCGAGGCGATGGGAAGTATTTTTCAAAAGGGTATGGACTTTTTGTTCCAGCTCTTCAGGGTTTGCCACCTGAAAGACCAGCCCTTGGTTGTGGGCCATTTCCGAGACATGGCCGATGTTTTCTACATAAGGCCCATGCAACACTGCTAGGCCGTAAGATAAAGGTTCTATCAGGCTGTGGCCTCCACCCGGCTGGACCAGGCTTCTGCCCACAAATGCGATTTGCCCCAGTGAATAAACCCTGGCCAACTCACCCATCGTATCGAGGAGGATGACTGGAGCAGATTCTGCATTTTCCAGCAACGACCGGCGGGCAAAAGAAAAGTTTTCCTTTTTAAGCAATGCGGTCACTACTTCCACCCGTTCCATTCTCCGTGGCGCGAGAATCAAAACCAGATCGGGATGTTTCGTCATCAATTGCCGGTGCGCGTTCAGAATGATTTCTTCCTCACCGGCATGGGTACTTCCTGCTATCCATACCGGTGTGTCTAATTTCAGCTTGAAAGTCTGCCGGTATCGTTCTTTCTCATTGTCGGTCATCGATTGTAGTGCGTCGTATTTCGAATCGCCAATCACTTCAATATGTTCCCGACTCACACCCAGCGCCAGAGCAGCTTTTTCCCCATTGGTGTTTTGCATGCAGAGTCGGTGAAATTTTTGGAAGGTTTCCTTGAAAAGGGAGCCAGCGCGAAGATAGCGCCGGACCGCTCGTTCTGAGATACGGCCATTGAATAAAAGAGCAGGTACGTTTTTTCTATGCAACAGATCGATCAAGCCGGGCCAGAATCCGGTATCGGTGACAACATAAAGGTCCGGGTTGATCCGGCTCAAAGCCAGTTGAGTGAATGGCAGGCAGTCCAGCGGATGGAAAAACACGCTGTCGATGAAATCAAGATTGAGAGCGGTTGCATAGCCGGAGTCGGTGGTGACGGAGAGCGCGATATATAGTTCGGGGCTTTGCTCGCGCACCTGTTTGAGAACCGGTGTGGTGGCGACTACCTCCCCCATCGAAAGGGCATGCAACCAGAGAGTTTTTTTGCCCGGTCTTGTTTTAGCGGGAACCCATCCAAAGTGATGGACCAGTCCTTTCCACTTATGTCTGGAGAACAAGGTTGTCAGTGAGAACAGGGGAACCAGCAGGACTGCCAGGAAAAGGGATAGAAGGTGATAGAGAAAAATCATCAAATGTATGTTTAGCGGATGAGTTCGATGTTCCGGAGCAAGGCCCCGCTGTTGGCCTTTACGGTTTTTTCTGCAGACTGGCCAAGTTTCTGGCGTTCGGCGGAATCTTTAAGCAGGCGGTTTAATATGGAGTAGAGTTCCTCAATGTTTTGCATTTGAATGCCTCCCCCGAACTGCGTGAGAAGTTTCGCTTCTTCTTCGAAATTATTCATGAATTTGCCGAACAGGACCGGTTTTCCCAATCCTGCCGGTTCGAGAATGTTATGGCCACCAAAGCGGGGGTTGAATCCCCCTCCGACGTAGGCCACGGTGGCACTCCTGTAAAAGGAACTGAGTTTTCCCAGGCTGTCTACCAGCAATATGGAGCCAGTCCAGTTTGCCAGATCATCCAGTTGAGAGAGAAGGGTATAATCCACTTTGAATTCCCGGATCAAGTCTTCGACCTCCCGGCATCTTTGCATGTGTCTTGGGGCGATCACACCGATCAGGTTTGGGAACTCCTTTTGGAGCTCCACCAATGCTTCCATTATCGGGCCCTCTTCTCCCGGCCGGGTGGAACCAAAGACCAGAATCTTGCAATCCGTTTTCCACTCTTGATGATGGTTATCCTCTTTCTGGATGGAAGTCACATCGAATTTTATGTTTCCCGTCACCCGGACTTTTTCTTTGGCCACGCCGATTTGCAATAACCAGTCCGCGTCAATCTGGGATCGCATGGAAAACTGCTGGATCGATTCCGTCATCCATAGAAAAAAGGCCGGAAGTTTTCCATACCGCTGAACCGATTTTTCCGAGACCCTTCCGTTCACCTGGATTACGGGAATGCTTCGGTGTTTGCATTGACGAAGCAGGCAAGGCCATAGTTCCGCTTCGATCAGAACCAGTTTGGCGGGTTGGATCCGCTTAAAGACCGGATTCAACCAGACTGGGAAGTCTAGCGGCAGTCGGAATACGTTTGGAAGATTTTCTTCTCGGGCCAGCGCATAACCGGTGGGGCTAAAAGTGGACAGGGCGATCGGGCGGGACTCCCCATCCTTTATAAGACCTGCAATAAGGGTTTTAGCCAAGCGGACTTCCCCGACCGATGAGGCGTGAATCCACAGCGTGCCTTTTAACTCTGGCAATGAGCGGGCTCCTGCCATTCTTTCCTTGATTTGATTGCGGAAAGAGGAAGAAACCAGTGCCCTTAAAATAATAAAAGGAGAAGCTAAAAGCAGTAGCCCTCCTGTCAGAATATAATACAAAAAATCCATACCCCGGGAGTATACTCCTAATTCATTATAAACTTGGCTGAAAATCATGTCTGAAATTTTCTATAAAGTCATATCGCCCGATCGCAAATGGTACTGGTTTCCGGCTTTTGCAATCTTGAAACTCATTTCCTTCTTTTATTTGCTGGGCCACCATTTCCGCCTCTGGGCTTACAGATGTGGGGTGTTTCCCAGCCGCAAGCTCGACTGCCGGGTGATCAGTGTTGGCAACCTGACGTTGGGGGGGACAGGAAAAACGCCCTTTGTAATGATGATTGCCGAAATACTCAGGGGTAACGGGCTCAAACCCGCCATTCTTAGCCGGGGTTATGGCGGAAAATCCAGGGATCCGGTCAATGTTGTCTGCGATGGGAAACAAATGCTTCTTTCCCCGGAATGGGTTGGCGATGAAGCGGTCATGATGGCGGAAAAACTCAAAAACGTTCCGATTTTAACCGGGCCGGACCGTGTCCAGACGGGGCGGTACGCGCTCGAACATTTTGGCGTGGATACTCTGGTTCTGGATGACGGTTTTCAACATCTGGCCTTAAACCGCGATCTGGATATCCTACTTTTCGATCATTCCAGGCCGCTCGGTAACGGCCATTTGTTTCCCGCAGGCGAACTGCGTGAACCGGCAGGAGAAACAAGAAGGGCAGACATAGTCTGCTTTACCCGCTATTCCCATGGTCCCATCAATTTTGATCCGCATATCCTGGGTTCCATTCCCCAGGTCAAAACGCACCTTCGCCTGGATTCTGTAATTCGCATGAATGATGAAGAGGTGCTGGATGCGGAGATCTTAAAAAATGAACCGGTCGCTGCGTTTTGTGGAATCGCGAAACCGGAAGGTTTCCGGCAGATTTTGCTGGACTCGCAGATTCAGCTGAAATTTTTCAAGGTCTTTCCCGATCATCATCTTTATACTTCGCAGGATGTTAAAGAATTGCAAGCCCGCGCTGAAAAAGAAGGAGCCCGGTTCCTTTTAGTACCGGAAAAAGATGCGGTCAAACTCAAGGGGATGAAATTTTCTTTACCCGTATTTAAAGTGGTGATCGAACTCGAAATTCTGGAAGGACGTGAAACCTTCAACAAACAAATTACCACTAGGCGTGGGGCCAATGAGTAGTTGCTCTTTGCGCCGAGAAAGTGTTCGTTCGCCAGATAAAGACATTGCTATCTGCTTCCCCTGCTAGGGGCGTCGGTCAGCGGCCGGTGGCTGTGATATCACTTCATTAGCTTTCATGCCCCGAAGGGGTGTGGGGTGATTTACCAACAATTGTTTTATGTTTGATATAAAAAATCTCAGTTCCAATCAACGGTTATTGTTGAATATTGTGGTGCCGCTGGCTTACCTGTTTCCCTTGGTGTTGGCTTACCTGGGCCCAAAAAATTTTGGGTTCGGAATTCGGGGTCTGGTTTATGCTGGCTTATTTATCGGTGCGGTGGGCGTTCTGCTTTGGGCCGCCTCCATGTGGACGCTGGGTTCCTCGTTGGCCGTTCTGCCGGGAACCGACCATCTGGTCACCAAGGGGGTTTACTGTGTTTTTCGTCACCCGGTTTATATAGGAATAGTTTTGACGTTGACCGGATTGTTTGTGGCCTGCGGATCTGTACCCTGTCTGGTTTATGTGCTGGTGGTGGTGATCCCGTTGAATATCTTAAGGGTAAGGGCAGAAGAGGCAGTCCTGTTGAAGCAATTTGGGTCTTCTTATCAACGGTACCGGGATTCCACCCTTTTCTGAAAACGGGACCATGGCGTTAAAAATAAGATTCCGGGCTTTGCTGACTCTGTGCGGAGACCCCATTGAAAATGGCGAACTGATTATTGATGAAGGAAAAATTGTAGAAATTTCAACTCTATTTGTAAACGGAAAAAATGGGGATGCGCTGGATCTCTCCGATTGCCTGCTAATGCCGGGGTTCGTCAACGCGCACTGCCACCTCAGTTTGACCGCGCTTGAAAAAAAGTTTTCTCCTTCACCTTCATTTGAAGATTGGATTCGGGCGTTGATTTCTTTGAATGCCGTTCTTGATGACGAGAGCCGGATTCAGGGAATTTGCGCCGGAGCTAAAGAGATGAAACGTTCCGGCGTGACCGCACTGGGAGATTATGTCGCCGAGCCCGGACTGCTGAAAGTGATTGGTGGGTTGGGTTTTCGGTCAGTGTTGTTTTTAGAGACCATAGGGTTTCATTCCGAGAAAGCACAGGTTCTTTGCAAGAAAGTGGAGGATGTTTTGAAAAATGAATCCCTTTCGCCCCTTAATCTCCTGGGTTTGGCCCCGCATGCCCCTTATTCCGTTTCTCCGGATCTGTTTCGATATCTTGGGCAACTTGCACAGAAATACCATTGCCCGCTTTCCTGCCATGTCGCGGAAATTCAGGATGAGGTGCGGTTTCTTGATGGTGGGGACGATTCACTAGAAGAACTGCTTAAAGAAAGGTCGGCTTGGGATTCTCAATGGAAACCCCCTGGCAAAACCCCGGTCCAATACCTGGATTCCCTGGACCTGCTGGATCGCCTCATCGCCATCCACTGCAATTTTATTTCTGCCGACCTTGATGTGATGGCAGAGAAAAAAGTCAGCGCGGTATTTTGCCCCAATAGCACCGAGTGGTTTGGCCGGACGGAATTCATGCCGGTTCGCGCTTTGCTGGACATGGGGATTAACGTGGCCTTGGGAACCGATTCACTGGCCAGTAATAATTCCCTAAACTTCCTGGGTGAGTTGCGTATGGCAGATAAACTTTTGCCCGATGTCAGTCGAAGAGAAATACTTGCCATGGCGACCCGCTCGGGTGGAGAAGCCCTGGGATTGGATTGCGGCAAGCTGGCTTGTGGACAACAGGCCGATTTGATTGGATTTCGTGTCTCTCCTTCCTATTCGGGTTCCTGGTTAGATGTACCTTTTGAATCCCACCGTAATGAAGTGGATTTTTATATGGTGGATGGGAAACCCATCACCCTTTTTCATGGCGACCCGCCACATTAGGCTCTCAGTTTTACCAATAGTTGACGGCAAATCGTGTTTTTCGTATAATCTATTGATATAAAAAGAATTGTTTGATTTGGAGTCGTATGCCGGGATTGATTAAAATCGTTGGGATAGCGGGGATGGTGTTTTTTCTTTCTGCCTGCGGGATCAAGGGCGGAGGCCAATCACCCCTGCGCTTCAAACACATAACCCCCGCTATGGAAATGGAAATGGAAGCGCTCATCGAGGCGGGGTGCGACCAGGAATATGCGTATTATGACCGAGATATTGCTTTGCTGTATTCCCTGATTCCCGGTGGCGGACAATGGTATACCGGTGAGACCCGCAAGGCATGGATCTATTTAGTTTCTTTCCCTCTAATAATTCCTTATATTGTTTCCTTCCAGGATGCGCAGAATTCGGTCGACTATTATAATTTCCGTTATACGGCCCATTTTTGTAAAAGCAAGTTCAAAGTAACCCGAAAGATGCAGGAGCCGGAGAAGGGTAACCAAAAGAATAATTCCAGAAAGCTCAGGAAGAAAATTGCTCGACAAAGCTTAGGTGGAAACAGGTTTTGATCTTTCTTATCACGGGAATTCGTGACTTGACTGGCTGCCGGACTCCGTCCAGAGGGAACAGGCTCCACGCCTTCTGCGGTCGCTTAGCGTCACCGTTTCTTTGCCCCTACGGCTAGTAGCTGCGGAGGCACTCCGCTTTGAGGCGATTTTTTGAACAAATAGGCGGTTTTATCCTGAACCGGGGATAAAAATAAAAAAATTCTGGTATTCGTGAATTTTCGGTGTTAAAATTGGGCGCTTATTAATGCAGGGTTGATGTTTTTTTCCTATCAAAAAACTGCCAGCCATGCTACAGTGTGTTACCATCGTCACCCTTTCGCGGCAATATATCCTGTTAATCTTAATGAAATAGCTAAAAACCTCCTATTTATATTGAAACTTTGAAAATCAAAGTGTAATGTGGAGGCTTTTTTATTTGCTGAGCTGGCGTAGCTCAGTTGGTAGAGCAGCTGATTTGTAATCAGCAGGTCGGGGGTTCGAGTCCCTTTGCCAGCTCC
>JYMV01005657.1_pt1 | contig 10654 bp, 10 predicted proteins | sample 338911 | NCBI WGS metagenome assembly JYMV01 (sample SAMN03354496, study PRJNA234377) | hydrothermal vent metagenome | biome: Deep sea; feature: Hydrothermal plumes at the Eastern Lau Spreading Center, Western Pacific Ocean; material: Seawater | place: Tonga | collected 2009 | depth 2000 m m
ACAAATCTACCAATAGGTTATTAGTTGTAAATAACAGCAGTACTGCCTTCCTGTTTGATGTTACAGGGTGACAGTAGTAGAATAGTAGAAAAATTGACACCAATTTATACAATGATTTTTATTTTAAAGAAATAAATGTGACTTATTAATATTATCTATGCAACTTTATATCCAGTTCATGTTATTAACTATAATATGGGTTATGGCTTTAACTCCACTTTCAACAATATTTCAGCTATATCGTGGGGGCAACCGGACCACACGGGGAAAACAACCGACCTGCCGGAAGTCATTGACGAGCTTTATCACATAATGTTGTGTCGAGTAGTCACCGCCATGAGCGGGATTCGAAATCACCAGGGTAAATTAAAGTGTTAATACGAAAATATTATGGAAAGCCAGACATCTGCTAATCCTAAACTACAGGATATAAAAGACCAAAGATATAATATCACAAGTTGAGTGGAGATAGGCACTGAATGCACAAGTAATTGTGAATTTAACTACCATTCGATCACGACGGTCCTTCCTTAATTATAATAGACATCAAATATTTCAATATGCTTAGTAAATTTAATACATCTCATGTGCAATTCTGTATTTAGTTTGTTCATGGGTTCTAAACACTAGATGTACATTTCTGTAGTTAACTTGTTCAATGGTTATAAACACAAGATGTGCATTTCTCTATTTAACTTTTTCGGAGGTTCAAGACACCAGATGTACATTTCTGTATGTCACTTGTTCAGTGGTTCTAGACACCAGATGTACATTTCTGTATTTAATTTGCTCAGTGGTTCTAAGCCCTAGTTGTACATCTCTTTATTTAACTGTTCACTGGTTCTAAACACAAGATGTACATTTCTCTATTTAACTTGTTCGGGGGTTCTAGACACCAGATGTACATTTCTGTAGTTCACTTGTTCAGTGGTTCTAGACACCATATGTACATTTCTGTATTTAATTTGTTCAGTGGTTCTAAACCCTAGTTTTACATTTCTGTATTTATCTTGTTCACTGATTCTAAACACTAGATGTACATTTCTCTATTTAACTTGCTCAAGGGTTCTAGACACCAGATGAACATTATCTTGTTCAATGATTTCTTGACCCACAAACAGCTTGGAAGCTACAAAATAAATACCAATCATTGAAGAGTTAAAATTCTAAAATATCAACAACATAAAATACACTCAAATTCAAATGAAGCTTATATGAGTGTTTTTTTGTTTTGTTTATACCGTCACATCCAGCAATTATTTTACTATTTTTAGTAACAACCGCCATCTTCAATAATTCATATGATCTTTCGGTTTGGTGTAGGAATGCTTACCGTCACCTCTAGCAATTATTTTACTATTTTTAGTAACAGCCGCCATCTTCAATAATTCATATGATCTTTCGGTTTGGTGTAGGGATACTTAACGTCACTTCTAGCAATTATTTTACTATTGTTAGTAACAGCCGCCATCTTAAATAATTCATCTGATCTTTCCATTTAGCTTAGGGATGCCTACCGCACTTCCAATGAATTGTTCAACTATTTTTTGCAACGACTGTCATCTTCAATAGCACATATTACTTTTCGGTTTTGTTTATGAGTACTTACTGTCACTTCCGCCAAGGGGTTCAGCTATTTTGGTAATTTATGCTGTTTAACGCCACTTTCAACAATATTTCAGCTATATCAAGGCGGTCAGTTTTATTGGTGGATTAAGCAGGAGTACCTTGAGAAAATCTGCTGCATATCGCTGACGAACTATCACATAATGCTGTCCACTCGCCATGAGCAGGATTTGAACTCACATATAGAAGGTCAGCAAAAAATGCTACTCACAACCAAATGAAACTTATATGTTATACATGAGTGTTTTGTTCGGTTTATTGATGCTTACCGTCACTTCCAACAATTGTTCAACTATTTTTCAGCAAAGATCGTCACTTTCAGCAAGCTGTTCAGCTATTTTAAAAAAGGCCTTCATCTTCAATAGCACATATTACTTTTTGCCATCTTCAATATTTCATATAGCCTTTCTGTTTTGGTTTATCTATGGTTACCATCACTACCAGCAATTGTTCGGGTATCTTTTATAACCGCTGCAATCTTTAGTAGCTCATATTACCTTTCCATTTGGTTAATGGACGTTTACTGTCACTTCCAGCAACTGTTTAGCTAGAACACAACTAGCAAACGTATTGGGATGATCAAAGAGATAAGACATAAAAAAGTAATACCGACCGTGTGTGAAATTCTTTACATTTCTGGTGGGTTTCGGAGCGAAAGCTGTCATTTTGTGGTGGCTGGTCTTAATCCCTTACCATTAAGTCGACCTTCCCTAATGGGGGTCATACCTAAATAGGAATGCTAATGTAAATAAACACAGTGGCGAAAACCTGTGTATGCCCTCTTTCCTCCTCTTCACTATGCATCATGCAGTCAGATTAGAGCATGGACTATAAAAGACTGGCCAATGTTGACTTTGACATCTTTCTTGCGTTCGTGATAGTACAAGTGATATACCTTTTTTTTCTTAAATACGGAAAAATTACGGTTTTCTTGGTGAATTTGTTTGAAGCCACAATTTCACATTTAATACCTCTCATAGTCAACGAATTGAATTTGGCCACCGTTTACTATATCTGAAAGTGGGAGACTCCGTGAACACATTGGTACATATTTTTGACACTAACATTGTTCATTCAATTCCTGCTACGATCAAGGTTATTCCACCGTCAACGAATTGAGCTTTGTCCTCGGATATATATACTTCAGCTGGAATCAAGGGATTCCGTGACCTATGTACACATTCAGACATATTTTTGACCCTATCATTGTTCCATTAATTCTTTTCACGTACAACGAGCTTTGTCCCCTGATTGCTTTCAGAATCCCCACCATGATAACATCGTAAGCTTCCTCTTTACTCCGTCAGATTATATTGCTTACACATATTGTCCGTGGTGACACAGGTAGCATGTACAATTGTACATTACGGCCTCTTTGTAGATAATATTTAGTTTTCATCCTTGACCTTAACACGATGGAGAATGTTTATTCAAATGTCAAATGACCAAAATCTACAATCAGACAAAAAAAAAGAATGTATATTGAGAAGGAGTGTGATCGAGAGTCAACGACCTTAACCTTCCAGTCAGCCACGTGCATTTTGTCGACGTGTCTTAACCTAATGAGGGAATATGAATGTAAGATAAAGTCAGATGTACAAAATAGTAAAGCAACAAGAACAAAAATCATTTTCAAGACCCCATAGACAAATCAGAGAAATATATGCAAATATATATCCGTAACACGCATATACATGACAAATTACTTTCCAGTTCTTGGTTACTGGCGTTTCAATAAAACGTTGCGAGGTTATATTAGTGTCAAGGGCTGAAGTCTCCCCTCTTTCGTAGAAAGTTTTAACATAGATTAAATTAGCAGGTTTAGCATTCATGATATTTATATAGATAATATATAGCATGGAGATACTAGGTGAACTTTTGACCTTGTTGAAATCATTCAGATATGTTTCTATTTAATGGAGTAATTAAATATCACCAACACAGACCCACAGGTTGTCATTTCAGTACATTTTCAGCTATATCATGACTACCAATCTTACTCTTCAATAAGTTTGAAGCGAAAAACATTAAAATATTAAGGAAATACAACGAATAATATTCTAGAGAATGAAAAAACTAGACGATATCGAGGTTGACACTCTCACATATTAGGCAAAGAAATATAAATCATTCATGAGAACTCGCATTAAAGATTTAGATTTCTTGCTCTCAAAGATTTTAAATTGTGTGAATTTCCAAACTTTTGGATATGAACGTACATGATGAAGGTTATTCCAGAAACGCCGAAGCGGACCGCGCGAACTAAGTTTGATATATACAGAGATCCACGAGTAATAACGTAACTTATCAAAAACTAATTTCTGTACTTGCGCCACATACAAACCTTCGTGCGTACTAATGTTAATATTCATAGTGATCCATGAATAATAACGTGACTTGTCAAAGCCATGTTCATTACCTGAGAGGTCATCTTGCTACCAAATTTAACGAATTTCAGTACCTGCTCCACATATCAATTCTGTTTTGAAATCAGCTGTTCCTATAACCGTACAAATAAAAATTAGAGTATGTTCACAGATAACCCTTCACACAATGTTTTGCCTTAATCTTTACATTTTGTAGTATTGCTATGAACATAAATTCCAACTATGCTTATTGGTCTAGTGGATACTCTTTGTGACTAATGTGCAAAGATATAATAACACATGTTTTATGCAAAGGATATACAGCAGATACAAAGACGCAATAACACAAATCTTTACTTAATGAGCTTATATCCAACTAAGCCTATAGTTCTAGTACTAGACATGCATCTCTCTAAAATGACAATTGTTTTGAGCAAGATTTATTTGAGAAATGATTCACTTGGCGTTAAACAACAATCAATCATTCACTAATCTAACACTCTACCTTTGACTTATATACAACTTACCATACAGTACTTATCAACACAAATTAAAAGAAGATGTGCATGTTATCCATACGAGGTTTTAAGCTAGAATTATCGCCCTTTGTTACTAATGTACCTTCATTTTATGGAGACACATACTTTCTTTTGCTAAAAATAGCTTGAAGTATCCTTGTATTTGTACTTCTTTGTGTATTCTTTACATTTTCACTGTGACATTTGGTTTACACCAATCCATAATCAGTAAGCACAATGATGACTACGCAAAGTTTGAAGATACCAAAAAGTAATCAGAAGCCGTAAATCGGAAGACAGACAATACACTAGCCACAAGAAAGTATAGAAAATACAAACAATGGGCTACACTACACAGACGACTAAAGATTGAACAACGTGAACTCCTCAAAAACCGTGAGTGAACCCAGGTGCTATTGAAACGTAATCAATGCCTATTCCACTAAGGCAACCATCGTGCTACATTCGTTCTTCCTCTATATGAGTTGTTGGCGATTGCTCTGAGATGACGGACATGGTATCTTTTGGGTAAAGTTGTTACTCTCTATGACTAAATATGCACAAGTATGAGAACACATGTTTTATGCAAAAGGTAAACAAAGGCAAAGACACGATATCGCAAATATTCGATTAATACAGAAAGATAAACAACATAGCAAAAATTGAGAAAGATTAAATAAACATCAGAGAATACCGAAGGGGCAATCAAAAATAGAAAACCCCAAGAAAATGGCAACATAGAGTACAAAAATACAAAGAAAAAGAAAACAAAAGCACAACACGATATGTGTTGGACACCACTATGCGTAAGCAAACACAAATACCGTAAAGAAAACTTGAGCCCTTCTACAAATAACTGGAGGTAAATAAAACATGAGCTCTCCTACAAACAACTGGAGGTAAATAAAACATGAGCTCTCCTACAAACAACTGGATGTAAAGATGACCAGAACATCTAAGAATTAAAGATCAACAATTATCAACGTAAAAAAAAACAAGCAACTAAGGATAAGTAACATGGACCTCATAAAACATGTTGAGCTTAGGCTTTGTAAGAGAGAGCTATTAATGCATATTTCTCTTTGTAGAAAACAATAATCGAAACGCCATTACACCTGGATAGTTCACCCGTGCTTTATTATTTCATCGTAACATGTGATTATCCATATCCTTATAATTTTATAGTGACATCAGATTACATGTACCGACCATCTGTATCCTTATTATCTACAAACAGGGTCGATACACACTGTTTAGTTTTATTAGTATTTTGATTTGCACGTCTCTACATGATGTAGCTTACATGTACCCCAAATAGAAACTAGGTGATCTTGTGTCGATATACCTATGCTATCTCGGGTCTATATATTTACTAGATTTTTATTTTTCATTTTTCATTCAAACGGGTCCCCATTTCGATTGTTGGGATTGCTGGGTACCCATGTTTATTTTTTAACTGTATCTTGTTCTAAATTACAATCACTCGCTCCCATAGAACTAGCTTAACCCCGATACTTTTCATTGAAGTGTCTGTGCAATGCTAGGAAAGTGAGCGGTCTGGTCATGTATATGTGTGATAGGTGTATCGAGTGTTCCTTTTACTATGATTTTTCTATTTGATTTTGAACGGTATCTTGTTCTAAATTACAATCACTCACTCCCGTAGAGTTACCTCAACTCCGACACTTTTCATTGAAATGTCTGTACAATGCCAGGAAAATTAATGTGTGATAGGTGTATCGAGTGTTCCTTTTACTATGATTTTTCTATTTGATTTTGAACGGCATCTTGTTCTAAATTACAATCACTCACTCCCATAGAATGCCAGGGAAGTTAATGGTCTTGTCATGTATATGTGTAATAGGTGTATCAAGTATGCCTCTTACTATATTTTTTTATCTATTGGATTTAAAGGACAAACAATGATTTATACAAAACACTTCAAACTAAAGATTGAGCAACACGAACCTAACAAAAACGTGGGTGAACCCATGTTCTCGGGGAAGGTAATCATTTCCTGCTCCATTGAGGCATCCGTCGCGCTACACTCGTTCTTCCTATTAATGAGTGCCTCTTACTATAGGATTTTGAACTGTACCGACAATGGAGTATTTGTAAAGTGAGCGGTCTGGTCATGTATATATGTGATAGGTGTATCGAGTGTGCCTCTTACTATAACTTTCTATCGGATTTTGAACTGTACCGACGGTGGGGTATTTTGTTGATCATTGTATCACATCAGTTAATCATGTGTAATAAACGTCTGTAGCTTATCAATCACATTTGACTACGAATATCATAAAGATAAAGAGAGTTAAAATCAATTTAGAAAAGTTTGAAGATACCAAAGGGGTAATCAGATGCAGTAAATCGAAGAAGGACAGGCAACAGACTAAAGAAAACGGACAAAAAGTCCTGTCCCTGGGTGAATCATCCACCCCCAATATTAACTGCTCCGGCACTGGCATGATTTATTAAATATATGTCTTAGGTATCGGTGACCTCAGTTGATTTTGACTAGCCAGTGTAGACCCTTGACTTTTCTTACTTCAAAGGACTTTTATCTTTCACAAAATGTGGCTTCGAGCATAGACAATGAAGGTTATTAAAAAAAATGCACGTCATGCGCACTAAATTTAATATATATGTTTTTATTATCGTCATACATTATTAAGATAACCACATTCTATTGGTGTCAAGCATACCTTACTTTCAGACTTAATAATTTAAATGTTGATCTCAACTACATTTTTATCTATATATTATGTAGGATTAAACTGCCATAGTTTGATTTTTAAGCATAGTGAGAACACTACAAAAATCACGTGACCATTTACATTCCCCGTCTGCAATATTCCTGAATTGGTGATATTTCGTCAGGTATTTTATGTTGTTGTTTTTGTCAAAAAGATAGTATTATTGTCATATATTCTCATTTAAATAAGTCAGTTGTTCAGAAATCTATCTAAACTGCAGTAATTTTATCTTTATTAATATGAACCGCAGCGGTGGCGAAATGGTTAGAGTGCTCGACTTGAGTATGGTAGATCGTAGGTTCGAGCTCCGGTCGGGACAACCCAAAGATTATGAAAATGGTATGCGTTGCTTCTCCGCTAAGCACGCAGCATTAAGGAGAAAGAGCAAAAACTGGTTGGCTCGGGATCAGAATAAAATGTCTGAGTGGACCGATATGTCTGCCCGCGGACTGTTGTTTCGGTGAGCTAGCACTATAAAAATCCAACTCAGCGTGTTGTTCTAAAACAAAGCGGACCACATCATTATTATTGAAATTTAACTTGTATTCGCTATGATATTGCTGAAAATTGCTAAATTTGTTATCTACGAAAACTAATTAATATTCAAGTGGTTGCTATGTGTTGTGTATTTACACCCGAACAGATATAGAAAGATGTCACTTATCTCTACCCCACCCTCGTGGATCAGTATATATCCCCCCATCGCCCCACCTCCAAATAAAATTGCCAGCACAAATGAAGGGTGACAACATTCAAATCTTGTGAATGCGTGCATCTAATATGCCGAAGTCAATGACAAAATCGTTTTGGTGCTAGATTATCTCACACACTTAAAAATATTATTTGTACTGAAATGACGTTATAATTTCATATATTAGAGAAGGACATAAGCACTTCCTATGTGAGGTCATCATAGTCATTGACATAGAAGGTATAGTGTCTGTACCATGCTGAATTTATCTAGGGAAAACATCAAATTTATTATAAGAGGAGTTTGAAGATACCAAAAATTCCGAATAGCAAAGAAAGACAAACAACATATAGAAGTATAAGTAGTTCCTGCTCCAGTTACTCTAGTTACTAAGCCGGATATAGGATTAATAGATTAGCTATACCATTGGGTACAATAGATCAATGGTGGCAATATGTGTTTTCTCACTTTGTGTTGATGGCATGATTACATAATAATATTTTTGTTAACTGCACAAGTGCCACCATATCACGTTCCAAATATAATTATCAAATTTCGAAATATAATATAGAACTGTTCTGTCGTTGTGGTATTTATTTCATTGCCGATTGTATCTTCTGTGTAAAATAAGACAGCACCAGCAAATGGAGTGTTAATTGGAAAGTCAATCTGATATTTAATTACGTAATGTCAGTGGTATACAAAAATAAAAACGACTAAAGACAATTAATAATGTTAATTTCCAATTTAATCCCACTAATATCAACATCATGTCAAAGTCTCCATCTCTCTGTGGTATATGTGATATCCGTCAAATTTCTAAACCATCAGAAGTTTGGTGTCCAAATTGCGAACAAGGAATTTGCACAGAATGCATAGAACAACATAGTTTAGCGAAACCTTCCCGAAATCATACTACGATACCTATACAGGAGTATCAGAAATTGCCGTCGTATGTGTTGGAAATTAGAGAAAATTGCGACGAACATCAAGAAAAGTTCCGTTTATACTGTAAAGAACATGAGGGTCCGTATTGTAGAATTTGCATTGTGGAAAAGCATAGTGACTGTAAAAATGTAGCTATCATGGAAACAATAATAAAGAACGTAGACATCAACTATGTTCACTGAGGTCGCGTATTTGATTAAAGAAATGATTGAAACTATTAATACATTAGACAAAATAGAGATACCAACTCCAGTGCTGTTAAAGACCAGAAGAAAATAATTGAGAATGAAATACAGGAACTGAGGACAAAAATCAACACTCATATTGACAAGTTACAAGAGGATCTGATTAAGGAATTGACTGAAACAGAAAAACATGTAAGCGACGAAACACGTAAACTACTGGCATCTTTAGACGAGAAACAGAAAGAACTGACCGAACACCAGACAAATGCAGTCAACATAAAAAGTATGCATCAGATTTACAAACATTTTTAGCCCTGAAGCAAATGGAGAAAGAGGTAGAAACACAGGACACGTGTTTACAGTCACTAATTAACAGCGAACACCTAAATCAAACCAAACTATCATACAAGATAGACACCAGTCTGAAGACTATAGCCACCTGCATTAAAAAGTTTGGCGAAATAGTTGTTGAATCAAAGCCTTGTGAGATGAACTTCGTCAGAAAAAAAGATAAACAAGCACAGATGATGGTAACTAACCTATCACAGCCTATGTCAGTTCAAAATATACAACTGAATCTGAAACAAAGGATAAACACCAAGGGGAGAGGTATCACAGGATGTTCTTTGCTTCCTGGTGGTAGAATGGTATTGTCCTGTAACAGTACTAACACTGTCCGTTTTATCAACACAGGAGGAGTAGAATTATTCCAGATAAGTAAAGATAAAACAGGACCCTGTACTTATAATACAGTTTATATTAAAGATAACAATAGCGTTGCTGTATCATCTGGCGGTGGAGATAATAAATGTATAGTTATAATAGACATAGAAAGTCATGACAACTATCTCCATGGATACGTATATGTATGGCATGTCTGTTAGAGGTAGAACAATATATTACTGTACAGAGGATATAGGAATAAAGATGTTAAATCTGAGTGATAAATCTGTAAGTGATATCATTAACAGTAATATGTCAGGCGTTTGTTACGCAGCTACATCTGAAGACAACCTTTACTACACAAACGCTAACACACATACCGTGACATGTTGTGATTTACATGGTACAACACAGTGGGAATTCAAAGATACCCGGGTTCTTCAGGGTCCAGTTGGTATCTCTGTAGACAATGACTGGAACGTATATGCTGTAGGTTTTCATTCTGACAAAGTCGTGGTTTTCTCACCTGATGGACAACGTCATAGACAACTATTGTCTTACAAGGATGGTCTGAGAAATCCGCGTGTACTTGATTATGACAGATATACCAATAGGTTACTAGTTGTAAATCAAAGCAGTTCAGCCTTTCTGTTTGGTGTTACAAGAGGACAATAATAGAATAGTAGAAAAATAGACATCAATTTATAGAATGATTTTTATTTAAAAGAAATAAATGTGACTTATTAATATCATCTATACAAATTTATATCAAGTTCATGTTAATAATTATCACATGGGTTATGGATTTAACTCCACTTTCAACAACGGAAGTCACTGACGAACTTTATCACATAGTCTTGTATTGAACTCGCAGCTTTAGTGGTGATAGGTACTGGTTCCA
>JYMV01014438.1_pt1 | contig 10654 bp, 6 predicted proteins | sample 338911 | NCBI WGS metagenome assembly JYMV01 (sample SAMN03354496, study PRJNA234377) | hydrothermal vent metagenome | biome: Deep sea; feature: Hydrothermal plumes at the Eastern Lau Spreading Center, Western Pacific Ocean; material: Seawater | place: Tonga | collected 2009 | depth 2000 m m
ATTCCAATAATATTTCCCCAAAATAATCCAACACCAATAAGGTACATTGCGTTATACAAGAATATCTTGCGAACGCTCCAATCGCTGCTTCCTAAGGCTTTTAAGATACCGATCATTTGGGTGCGTTCTAGTATCAAGACCAACAAGGCCGTGATCATATTGATTCCTGCCACCAAGATCATGATGCCAATGATAAGTGCGATGTTAAAATCGAACAGGTCCAACCATTCGAATATGGAATAATATTTTTGCCGAATTGTTTGGGTGTCGAGCAAGCTTTGGGTCTCGGCATATACCGCGTTCCCGGTTTCTTCGATGGCGTCGAAATCTTCAACAAAAACTTCAAATCCGCCCACCTGGTTGGGTTCCCATCTATTTAAACTTTGTATGTGTCGAATATCGGCTAAAAGGAATTGTTGGTCGAATTCTTGGAACCCGCTGTTATAGACACCAACGATCTCGAAGCCTCTACTTCTGGTTCTAAGGGTCTCTTTACTTTTTTCGTTTAGAAAGAAGGTAGCGATCGTATCGCCAATATCAAGTTGTAAGCGATTTGCCAAGTAGGAAGAGATCAATACTTCGTTGTTTAGTTCGCCGCTTACTTCGGGCAGCCGGCCTTCTACCAAGAAATCGGTAAAATAGCGCCAATCGTAATCGGCCCCAACTCCTTTAACCACTACGCCTTCAAAATCGGTTGCGGTTCGAATCACCCCTCCTTTAGAGGCAGTGACCTGGATGTGTCTTATATTATCGACCGATGTAAAGTTTGGATAAAAGTCTTGCGCTGTAGAGACAGGGATCTGAGAGTCGTTAGAAAAGTTGGTGTCGAAGTTAGTGATTAGGATGTCGCCGTTAAAAGCGGAAACTTTTTCTTTTATTTTTTTCTGAAGTCCGACCCCGGTGGCCACCGAAATAAGCATAACGACCACGCCCATAATAATTGCTGTAATAGCAATTTTTATTATTGGTGCCGAAATACTACTTTTATGATCCTTGGCCGTAACGATGCGGCGAGCGACAAAAAATTCGAAATTCACGAGCTACTTTATGCGATTTACTTTTTTCAAAAATACATTATTATTATGTGTTCTGGTTTGTTTTTCCTGCGGAAGTCAGACCAAAGACTCAAACGAAGCAACAGACGATAGTATTGTGATACACGATACGGTGGCGGTTGATAACATAGCCGAAAATTTGTTGCGAACCGGTGCAGAACAACCCACCAACTATCTCCCGCTCTTAGACGGCAAGAATGTTGGAGTCGTGGCAAATCAAACTTCCATATTGCGTTTTGCCGAAAGTGTGAATCCGCCAAACGCTGAATTACAAGCCATTCAAAAAGACCAACATTTGGTCGATTTTTTAGTTGGAAACGATATAGCCGTGCGGAATGTGTTTGCACCCGAGCACGGATTTAGAGGTACTGCCGATGCCGGTGAGTTGGTGAAGGATGGGATCGATACAAAAACCGGACTTCCTATCATCTCGCTCTACGGCAACAATAAAAAACCATCTTCCAAGCAGTTAGAAGGTATCGAAATAATGATCTTCGATATTCAAGATGTAGGAGCTCGGTTCTACACCTATATCTCTAGTTTGCATTATGTAATGGAGGCATGTGCAGAAGCCGGTATCCCGGTATTGGTGTTCGACAGGCCCAATCCGAATGGACATTATATCGATGGTCCTATACTGGAGCCGGAACATTCGAGTTTTGTAGGTATGCATCCGGTGCCTGTAGTGCATGGGATGACCATTGGTGAATACGCTCAAATGATCAACGGAGAAGGCTGGCTAAGCAACGGACTTCAGTGTGATTTGACCGTTATAAAAATGGAAAACTACACCCACGACACAGCTTATTCGCTACCTGTAAAACCATCTCCTAACCTGCCTAACGATACCGCTATAAATTTATACCCAAGTTTGTGTTTTTTTGAAGGAACTGTGGTGAGTGCAGGTAGAGGTACCGATATGCAGTTTCAGATCTTCGGAGCACCAGCGTTACCAAAAGCCTATTTCCCGTTTCAGTTTACGCCACAAGCAAACGAAGGGGCTACCTATCCGAAGTTCAAGGGTGAGCAATGTAACGGACTTGATCTTCGCGATAGCAAACGATTAAACAAATTGAATCTAGAGTGGTTGATTGAGGCCTATGTTGGCTTCGGAAAAAAGCCCGAGTTCTTTAATCCATTCTTTACCAAGTTGGCTGGCACTAAAAAGTTGCAGGAACAAATTGAACAAGGTTATACGTACCCCGAAATTAGAGCTACTTGGTTGCGTGATTTAGAATCCTACGATACAATGCGACAGGCCTATTTGTTGTATCCGTAATGGGTTTGTTGCTATTTAAAATTTTCGATCAAAAAGCGTGAGCCTATACACTCATAGTTTCTATGGCAGACCATCTACGTGGTTATAAGTTGATCCGCTCCTTCATTGCCTCTACTATATTGTAGACTGCCGGGCAGATCGCCACATTTTTTAAGGTAAGGTTTGAAATCTGTTGAAATTTCTTTCTATCGGTATGGGGAAACTCCCTACAGGCTTTTGGGCGAACGTCGTAAATACTGCAATAATTATCGGCTCCCAAAAAAGTACAAGGCACCGATTGTAGCACATAATCGTTGTCTTCATCTACTCGCAAATAGGTTTCGATAAAGTGTTTTGGTTTCATTCTAAAATGCTTGGCTATACGCTCAACGTCCTTGTTGGTAAATAACGGTCCGGTAGTCTTACAACAGTTGGCACAGGTGAGACAGTCGGTACGCTCGAATTCCTCATGATGCAATTCGTTCATGATGCCATCTAAATTTTTAGGCGGCTTCTTCTTTAGTTTAGAGAAGAACTTTTTATTCTCAGTATGCGTATCTTTGGCTCGTTGTGGGAGCTGTTTAAGGATCTCTTCCATAGCGACGCAAAAATACACAATTAAAGGTATGAACGATCTCTTAGGCAAAGCACTTCTTGATTTTTACTTCGGAAAGGATCCCGAGATCTTATACACCGAAACGAATATTAGCGAGCAGGACGAATTGCCACTCCCCTATTTATTTCGAACCTATGCTGAAATGCCCTTACTGGAACAAGTGGCTTTAAAGGCCTGTAAAGGCAAGGTACTTGATGTTGGTTGTGGTGCCGGAAGTCATTCGTTGTACCTGCAACAACAAGGGTTTGAAGTTAAGGCGATCGATACTTCGGAAGGCGCTGTAACAGTAAGTAAACAAAGAGGTGTAGCAAAAGTACAGCGAACCGATCTACTTAGCCTTTCCGAAGAAAAGTTCGACACCATTCTATTGCTAATGAACGGCACAGGCATATTTCAAACAGTAGAAAACGTTCCCAAATACCTTCAACATTTAAGGTCATTATTAGCAACACACGGGAAGGTTTTAATCGATTCCAGTGACCTACGATATATGTACGACCCAGGTGAGGAAGGTGGAATTTGGGTGCCGGCCGATCGTTATTACGGTGAGTTAGAATTTACCATATTGTACAAAGGAGAACAATCGGAACCCTTCGATTGGCTGTATATGGATGAGAACCTCTTTAAAGAATTGAGCGAAGCTGCCGGGTTCCAATTCAGTATACTTGCTCGAGGCGATAACTTCGATTATTTGGCGCAACTTACACTAGACCACAATTGACAAAGACCGATTTACTATTATTGAATTTGAGCGTCCAAATGCCTAACCAAGTTTCGGAATAAAACAAAATGTAAAAAATACCGTTAAAAAAAAGGTCGGTATTTTTGAAATGCCTCCATAAAAGCTATGTTTGCTACAAAAGAAAAATTGTTATGAAGTTTCCCCCCAACTATCTTGTTATCGTTCTATTGATCTTCATTAGTTTTACGGCATGTAAAAATGACAACGGCGACGATCAAGTAGAAGATTTTAAAGCAGAGAACCGAAAAGGGTTAGGGAGATCTGCCGCCGACCTATTATCTAACGACACATACCAAGGACTTACGGTAGAGTTTGTGTATGCCAACGGATTTCGTCCCAGAGAGAGTACGATCAATACCTTTCTTGATTTTCTAGCGGCAAGAGTTGTTAAACCCGATGGGATCAACTTGGTCGAAACGGTTATAAGTGCCCCTCAGGGTGCTCCATTTACTACGGAAGAAATTCGCGATATCGAGGATGAGTTCCGCACCAAATACACCGTAGGAGACGAGATCGCAGTCTTCGTATTCTTTGCGAATGGAAACTCAGATAACGACACCGAAACATCGGTAACCCTAGGAACAGCCTATCAAAACACGTCTATCGTGATCTATGAAAAAACCTTAGAAGAACTAAGCGCTTCGCAAAACATCGACCTTGGTATCCTTGAGATCAATACGCTAAACCATGAGTTTGGTCATTTGTTTGGGTTGGTAAATATACTGGAGGACGATATTCATACCGATCATGAAGACCCAAACAATTCTAAACATTGTGTGGTTCAAGATTGTTTAATGTATTTCGAAACCTCAAATACCGATAGAGCGGCATTACAGTTACTTATGAACCGTTCGGCAGCTCCTGAATTCGATCCGTTATGTATTGCAGATCTTCAAGCCAAGGGCGGACTGTAATCTCAACTATTCTTGGCCATACACTTGAGCACCATCGATAAATGTTGCTTGAACTTTCACCTTAGGAATACTGTCTTGTGGGATGGTCATGATATCTCGATCCAACACAACGAAATCGGCTACTTTGCCTTCTTCTATGCTACCTTTTTGGTCTTCTTCAAAGTTGGAATAAGCCGCCCAAATCGTCATTCCTTTTAGCGTTTCTTCACGAGACAATGCCTCTTCTTTTCTAAAACCATCCTCGGGGTAATTCGCCAAATCTTTTCTTGCTACGGAAGCATAAAAGGTATACATAGGATTCACTTCTTCTACCGGAAAATCGGTTCCTAATACAATAATTCCTGCTTTGTCTAACATCGTTTTATAGGCATATGCTCCTTTAATTCGTTTGGGTCCAACCCTATCCTCGGCCCAATACATATCGCTAGTAGCGTGAGTGGGTTGAACAGACGGAATTATATTCTTTGAAAAGTAATCGAAATCGGCTGGTGTAACGATCTGTGCATGCTCCACTTTCCAGCGCGCATCGCTAATATCTTTCAATACCTCAGCATAGGTACGTAGCACAGCCACATTTGCCGAATCTCCAATGGCATGCGTATTCATTTGGTATCCGGCATCGGCGATACGTTGTGCTAGCGCTTTGAGGTCTGGTTCGGTGGTGATCATAGCTCCGAAATGTCCCGGCTTGTCGCTGTAAGCTTCACGCATGGCAGCACCGCGAGATCCCAGCGCTCCATCACCATACACCTTGACCGATCGCACCGTAAGACGATCTGTTTCTATGATGCCATTCTCCAGGTAATAATCTAAGTTTTCGGGAGTATTACTCACCATGGCATAGACTCGTAACTGCATTTCCCCTGCTTGCTGTAAACTATCTATTAGTTGGATCACCTCCTTACCCAGCCCTGCATCGTTAATAGTAGTAAGTCCGTTTTCTACACAAATTTGTTCCGCATCCTTAAGTGCTTGTATGGCATCTGCACGAGACATCTCGGGGAATGTGGCGCGTACAAGTGACATCGGACTATCAATCAAAATACCGGACGGCTTCCCATTTTCCAAGACCACTTCTCCTCCATCCATTTTTGTTTCCGAAGTAATCCCTGCCATTTCTATGGCTTTCGAGTTCACGATCATTGCATGACCATCGATACGGGTTAATGCAACAGGCGTATCGGGAAACATGGAGTCTAGCTCTTTTTTGGTAGGAAATTCTGTTACGTCCCAATCGTTTTGATCCCAACCTCTACCAATGATAAACGTTTTATTTTTTTCCTTCTGAAACGCGCTAACGCGCTCTAATACTTCGTCGTAACTGCTCGTCCCTACCAGCTCTACCTGCTGCAAACTAACTCCTAAATTAAAAAGGTGTGCGTGCGCATCTATTAATCCGGGAACTATAATTTGTCCTTTGGCATCATATACCGTCGTTGCCTTATACCTAAGCTCCAATTCTGGTTTTAGTCCAATTTCTTGGATCTTTCCATCTTTTACCACAAAAGCATCGGCAGTTTCAAAAGTATCGTTGGCCGTATAAATGGTGGCATTTTTTACTAAAAGATCGGTAGGTATCTTATCGGGTGCACAAGAGAAAAGAAAAAATATACTGCTTGCGATAAAGAATAGCTGTTTCATAAGGTTGAGTTTATGACCGCTAAAATAAAAAAAGCATCCCTCAAAACGGAATGCTTTTTAAAATTAATTCTTGGTGCAATTTACCAATCAAATTTGTAAGTGGCTCCTAAGATCCCTTGTATTCCTTGTACCGGATAATTTAACCATTTCTCATAATTATCGCTTAGCAAATTGCTTCCTTTAGCAAAGATCGAGAGTCGGTCGTTTACTCGATAGCCTAAGTGAATATTGGCATCGATATAACTGTCTAGGGTTACTTCCATAGTATCGTCTACAAATGGTCCCGAAAGGGATTCTAGATCCATTCGTTCTCCTGTAAAGAAAACAGTAGCGCCTCCGTAGAGCTGTTCGGAAATATTGAAGTTAGAAAATACTGATGCTTCGATCTCCGGTAAGTTCCACGGCTGTGCTTGAAAGGTAGTGTCGTAGCTATAAAACGAACCGTTCACTCCTAACGAAAAGTCTTCAGAAACAGCCACCTTTAACTCACCAAAAACCTCTAGCGTATTCATATCGTCGTAAACTACACTAAAAGAGTTTCCGTATTGATAAGGTTCAGAAATTTCCATTGGATCGTCGATCGACGGATTCGCAATGAACAGTGCTTTATTCTCATCTTTCCCATACCCTGCACGCACATTGTAACCCACCGAGTTAGATAATTTTCCTTTTAGGCCAACAAAGCCTTCGTACAAATTACTTGTGGGTGCAATAAATAAAGTAGGTGACACAAACGGATTTGTTTCTTTAAAATCGTAGTAACTGTTCTGCTCTAGGTCTCCCTGTGCTCCTCCGTAAACGATCAATAATTCGTCTACCAATCGGTAGGACGCATTGATACGCGGATAGATAAAAAATTCGGTTTCACTTTGCTCGGTTGTCAGGCTTACAAAGGCCGCCACACCAAGAGAAAGTGTAAGGTCTTCATTAAGATATACCAAAGAAGGTATGACACCTGCATTGAGATACCCGTAATCGATGCCGGTTGCGTTAAAGAAGTTTTGATCGAAACTTCCGCTTAGGTAATCAACCTCACCATCTATCTTGAGGGTAAAATCGGTGAGCGGAAAAGAAAACTCCGGCGTTGCGGTTATATTGAATTCCGAAGAACCAAACGCATCGCCCAAATAGCGAATATTGGCAGTGGCCTTCTCGAAGATCGATTCATCGAAGGCTATGCTTCCTCCTACATATCCGCTAATATACGTTTGCTGTGGATCGATATCGTTTACCATTTCATCACTTAAAAATTCACTGTAGAAATCACTTAGCCCATACCAATTATACAGTTGGTGTTGTATTCCCGCATCCAAACCATAGGTCGCATCGCGTTGTCTGCTAATATAATTTCCATCCAAACGCGTATCATAATACTTGTTTTGCAGTCGGATATCATCTATCCCGTTCTGTGATGAGTTGTGTCTAAAGAAGAACCCGGCATTGTCGGTACGACTTATCTCAAAATTACTATACAACTCTGCCAATATGCTGGTGTAATTTCCAAATCCGAGTGTAGCATAGTTATCATACAATTTTATAGGTTTTGCACGCTCTACGGTTGTAGCTTTTCCTTTGGCAGGAGTAAATGTAGAGGCCACGGGCACCGAAAAGATACTGTATTGAACCGGTCGTTTCTTAGTAGTGACCGAATCGTTTATCGAAGGGGTTTCCTTTACCTTGAACGCATCTGAAATCGTAGGCGTGTAGGGTTTAACGATGTTAACCACTTCGGTTCCCAAGTCTTCTATTTCATCTTGAGCGAAGGCGGTGAAAGTGACACTTAAAACCAAAAATAAGGTAAGTGAGGCTATGCGTTTATTTGACATATGAATTAATTTCTTGTTATTGATAGCGGATGGGGTTCTTAGTTTTCGTCGGTTTCTACAGAGGCGTTGGTCTTGGCTTCGGCTGCCTTGATCTTGGCAAGTTCTGCTTTGGCTTCTTGTACTACTTCCGGATAATCTGAAAAGTTGGTCGTTACACTCTCCAAGATATAGGTTGCTTGATAGGCATCACCAAGTGCGTAGAAATTTTTAGCCATTAGCACCAAGCCTTTGGCACCGTATAATTTATAGCCGCTGTATTCTTTCGCTAATTGCTGCACTGCGGTGTTCGAAGCTTCAAACTCCCCTGCTTTGTGTTTAAAATAAGCATCGTAGTACAGGGCTTCTGCTGCCAACTGACCTGTTGCGATCTTTGCCACTTCGGCATAGGCAGCTTTGGCTTTCTGTTCATTGTTGGTTTTCATGGCAGATCGCGCAATGATCACCTGGGCATCACTTTTAATAGCATTATCGATCTTGGTATTCTGCAACACTTTTTCGGCATCATCTACCGCTTCACTATATTGCTTGAGCTCATAGCTGGCCTTCATGCTATTGGTTTGCGCAAAAATGATGTTCTGAGGAAAATCGGCTTCCGTCTCTAATCGCTTCAAATAAGTTAGCGCATTCTTATAATCGTTTTGAGTGAGGTATACTTCGGAAATACGAGCCAACGCTTGTTCGGTGAATTCACTACGCTCCTTGGACACCACAAACGTGTAATGCGGTATGGATTTTTCCGAAGCATTATCGGCAAAATACAACTGACCCAAATAGAAATGAGCCTGAAGTGCATGTTGCCCATTTGGAAATTGCTCTAAATAGCTCTCAAAACGTGTGATCGCCTGATTCGTCTTGTTTTCAAGATAAGGTTGTTCCGCCGCCTGATAGGTGGCATCGTCTAACTCGGCATCTTCTACTTGTACGTAATCTAACCCTTGCACCCAATTGGCATAAGCATCTACGCGACCTTGATCGATATAGATTATTTTTGCTGAAGCTACTGCTTGCAATGCTTCCGGCGTAGCAGGGAAATCGGCAGCCACTTTTTTGAAAATGGTTAATGCTTCATTACTATTTCCGGTATTGTCATAGATCAAAGCTTTTTTAAGCAGCGTTCGTGCGATATAACTACTTTTTGGGATCTCGCGTATCAACTTATCGTAGGTCGTGAGTGCATCATTGGTGCGATCTAATGACACATACGTATTTCCTAATTCGTAAAGTGCATCGTCTCTAAAGACCGAAGTGGGAAAGTTGCGTGTAAACGCAGTAAGTCCGTCGATCTTACTTTCTGTCCTATCTACGAAACCGTAGCTGATCGCCTTCTGAAATGACGCATAATCTGCATCGGGTGTGTTGAGCTCTATCGCTTGATTGTAATTTTCCATGGCCGGCCAGTATTGACTGGTGACAAAGTAGCTATCTCCCAATCGCAAGTAAGCATCCTTTTGTCGAACACTTTCGGCGGTTCCCGATGTAGCATAACTCTTAAAGTTTTCTATGGCTTCGGAATAATTCTTCAATTTAAATTGATTGTAGGCTAGATTGTAGCGTATGTTATCGTGTTCGGGCGTGGCCGATGCACCCGGCAGCTGTAAGAACTGTTTGTACCCTATCAACGAAGCTTCAAAATTAGAAAGATTGTAGTCGCTTTCCGCTTTCCAATAGGTGGCACGCGCTGTGAATACTTGATCGCGCGGCTCTTTTAGTGATTTGTCGAAATACGTGATCGCCTCTTGGTATTTTCCCGCATTGTACAACTCGATCCCGCGATAGAATGCTACTTTTTGGTAGGCTAGTTTGTTCTCGAACGATTTATTGTTCTCTAGTAATTCGATAGCAGCTTTGTAGTTCTTCGATGTGATATACGAATCGATAAGCAGATCCTTTAAGGCGTCGTTGTTCTTGTTCTGCGGATACGCTTCGATAAACGATAGGATGACCTGTGGAACACTTTGGTAACTATTTCCTATTTCATAACTCAGCTTCGCATAATTGAGCCAAGCATCTTCTTGGATCTCGGCACTAAAGTCCATTTCCGAAGCATTTTTAAATGCATTAAGTGCCTGTTGCTTTTGGTCTAATTTTAAATAACTTTCGGCCAAATGATAATAGGCGTTTTGTGCCACAGCATTGCGACCGTCCACGATCTTATTGAACTCGTTAATAGCGTTTTGATAAGCCTCTTGTTTGTAATAAGCATAGCCTAATTGGTAATAATCGGTGTTGTTCCATTTCCCTCGTTTCCCTTTGTATTCACGAAGATAAGGGATGGCTTCTTCGTATTGTTCCAAATTAAAATAACTCTCACCAATAATTTTGGAAAGCTCACTTTTTTCTTGCGGACTCGAACGGTCGTATTGTTCTTTGCCCATGTCGATGGCCTTTTGGAACTTCCCAAGCTTAAAGTTCATATCGGCTTGGTAATAGCTAAGGTCTTCGGCATAACGTTCTTCGTCCTTTACATCTTCAAATAGTTCGTTGGCTTCTTCATAATCGTCGCCTTCGTACGCTATAAAACCCAAGTAGTATTTGGCTTGGGAGCCATATTTTTCCGAAGTGCTTACCCGATTAAAATACTTCTTGGCCTCATTGTATCTCT
>JYMV01016842.1_pt1 | contig 10654 bp, 6 predicted proteins | sample 338911 | NCBI WGS metagenome assembly JYMV01 (sample SAMN03354496, study PRJNA234377) | hydrothermal vent metagenome | biome: Deep sea; feature: Hydrothermal plumes at the Eastern Lau Spreading Center, Western Pacific Ocean; material: Seawater | place: Tonga | collected 2009 | depth 2000 m m
CACACCTTAGTTCGCATCACCGCCACCGGGGAATACTTAATAATGATCGCAAACACCAACGCGAGTGATATTACCGCGACAAATTTCATGACTGTGGACATCAACGATGCCCCAATAATCCAAGCCAACACCAACTTTGCCATCGATGAAAACACCACTGCAGTGGCGAACATTATGGCCACCGATGGTGATGGTGATACCCTCACTTACTCCATCGATGGCGGCGACGATTATGCACTTTTTGACATCGATGCCAGTACCGGGGCTCTGAGTTTTAAAACCGCTCCCGATTACGAGAACCCTGGGGACAGTGATCAGGACAATTACTACTTGGTGCAAGTCACGGTCAGTGACGGTTTCGGCGGTCGTGCCACTGAGATGTGTGTTGTTAGAGTCCGCGACACCCTTGAATCTGGACGAAGTTTAGAATCCGGTGGATCTGAACGTGAAAAGTTTGATCAAATTGACACAGCGAACGAGGGTAATCCCCACGGAATCGCATACGAACACAACCCATTGGGTCCTAGCGACACGAGAGCCTTGGTCGAGGGTATTGTTCTACCAGAGATTGCAGCACCGCTTGCTGTTTCATCTCCCCTCTTGTCAACAGAAAATGCTTTGAATTTACTCACCGAACTGATAGATCCGACTCCATCCGTGACCATCGATTACCAGAATACATTGTTGGTGGATGGGGATGATCCGATTGACTTGGTTCAACAACCCCTAGAACATTCAATGGTAACTGTGGATTTGGTAGCTGATTTTCTGATTCTCGATGATTACGATGCCACGCTGAACGATACTGTTTTGTTTTGGAGCTCAGAGTTGGGGTAGCAATGATCAAAGGCAAGACTTTACCAACTGAGCTAAACACCCCAAATAGATCAGAGTAGTAAAAAGAAAAAAAGACCGTGTCCGTTTTAACGGACACAATCTTTTTTGTATTACAGCTTAATTACAAGCTTCTTTTAGAGCTTTTCCAGCTTTAAACTTGGGCACATTACTTGCATTAATGTAAATGCTTGCACCTGTAGCTGGGTTACGTCCCATTCTTGCAGCCCTATGGCTTACTGAAAATGTCCCGAAACCCACCAGGGAGACTGAGCCACCACCGGACAATTCTCCAGCTATAGCGGAAGTTGTTGCATCGATTGCTCTTCCTGCATCTGCTTTTGAAAGTCCTGTACCAGCTGCCACTGCACTAATAAGATCACCTTTATTCATGATGTTTATCCTTTTTAGATATAAGTTTTATTTCTTAATTCATCGATATTCTGAATATATCAACAAATCCCCTTGTCTTACTTTACTAGAGTATAGACATACAAGTTATATAAGCCTTTGAAAGCCTTGTCAATAAAGGCTTTCAAATATTTTTTAGTTACTTAGTGGGGTAAATTTGTTTCCAGTGGAGCTTTTTCCGAAACAGGTGGAGTTTTGACAGTACCAGTCTCTGGTTCTTTTGGAGTCATTTTAGGCATTTTCTCCAAAGCAATTTCCAAAACCTGATCGATCCATTTAACCGGAATGATGTTGAGTTTTTCTTTAATGTTTTTAGGTATTTCAACCAAATCTTTAGAATTCTCCTCGGGAATAATAACAGTAGCAATGCCTCCACGGTGAGCTGCCAGTAGCTTCTCCTTCAAACCCCCTATAGGTAGGACCTCACCTCTTAAGGTAATTTCACCGGTCATCGCAACATTTGCCTTAACAGGAATTTGGGTCAAAGCTGAAACCAAAGCTGTAGTCATACCTACCCCTGCACTGGGCCCATCCTTAGGCGTAGCACCTTCTGGGACGTGAACGTGGAGATCATGTTTTTGATGAAACTCTTCATCAATTCCAAGACTTTTGGCTCTACTTCGGACAATTGTACTTGCGGCCTGAATGGATTCCTTCATGACATCACCCAAATGTCCAGTATTAATTAGCTTGCCTTTACCCGGCATCGCCGTGGCCTCTATGGTCAGCAGCTCCCCACCAGCCTGGGTCCAAGCCAAACCTGTTACTTGGCCAACTTGATTTTCTTTTTCTGCAATTCCGTATTTAAACTTTCTAACACCTAGATATTTATCCAAGCCTGAAGGGCGAATGTGTCTGGTCTTTTTCTCTGCCTTAAGAACCAATGACTTAACCACTTTTCTAGAAATTTTTGCAATTTCCCGCTCTAAATTTCTGACCCCTGCTTCTCGCGTATAATGCCTTATGATTGCGAGGATTGCGCTTTTTGTAATTTTGATTTCACCCTTTTTAAGCCCATTTGCCTTAATTTGCTTCTTGACAAGATATTGGTCAGCAATGTTTAATTTCTCGTCCTCGGTATAACCTTCGATTCTTATAACCTCCAGTCTATCCAAAAGTGGTGGGGGTATATTGAGAGTGTTTGCTGTGCAAACAAACATTACATCGGACAAATCAAAATCAACTTCGAGATAATGATCGTTAAACGTTGAATTGACCTCAGGATCGAGCACTTCCAACAGTGCCGAAGATGGGTCGCCTCTGAAATCCATAGACATCTTATCGACTTCATCAAAGAGAAAAAGTGGATTCCTGACGCCTACTTTGGTGAGTTTCTGAATGATTTTTCCAGGCATGGCCCCTATGTAGGTTCTTCTATGTCCTCGAATCTCTGCTTCGTCACGGACACCACCGAGGGACATTCTTATGAATTTTCGGCCCGTTGCTCGAGCGATGCTTGCTCCCAAGGATGTTTTACCTACTCCCGGTGGTCCAACCAAGCACAGTATCGGCCCTTTGAGTTTTTTGGTTCTCTGCTGAACCGCCAGATACTCTGTGATCCTCTCTTTAACTTTTTTCAAGCCATAATGGTCTTCATTTAATATTTTTTCTGCTTTATCCAACTTAACTTTGGCTTTCGTTTTATTTTTCCAGGGCGCATCAACTAAAGCATCTAGATAATTCCTAACCACCGTTGCCTCGGCAGACATGGGCGACATCATTTGCAGTTTTTTTAGTTCTGCGTTGGCTTTTTTGGCGACTTCATCAGGCATACCCGATTTTTTAATCTTCTCTTCCAATTCATCAAATTCATTGACAGCATTGTCCATGTCACCCAATTCTTTCTGAATGGCCTTCATTTGCTCATTCAGATAATATTCCTTCTGGCTCTTTTCCATTTGATCTTTGACCCGACCTCGAACTTTCTGCTCCACTTCCATCATATCGATCTCAATGCCAATCAAGCCAATCACATTTTCCAATCGTTCCTTGATATTCAGCAATTCCAAAACTTTTTGCTTTTCCGACAATTGCAATGACATATGAGCCACAATCGTATCCACCAGTCTTCCCGGCTCTTTAATACTGGCCAATGTTGTTACCACTTCAGCGGGAACTTTTTTGGTAATTCTGACGTAATCTTCTACCTGTGAGATCAGGGTTCTTCTGAGTGCCTGAATTTCTTTGTCTTCCTTATTGTAGGTTTCTGCAAGAACACAGTAATCAGCAGTAAAATAATCATCGGATCTTATTTCTAAAAGATCAACCCGTGATTCTCCCTCGACGAGCAGTTTAACGGTGCCATCGGGCAAGGTAACTAGTTGAAGTATGTTTGCTAAAGTACCAACTGTATTTATATCGCTAATGCCAGGATCATCTATGTCAGATTTTTTTTGACAGGACAGCAATATCTTCTTTTCTTCCGCCATAGCTCGTTCAAGAGCCATTTTAGATTTCTCCCTGCCCACAAACAATGGAATCACCATGTGTGGGTAGACCACCACATCCCTCAACGGCATCAGAGGTTTGTCTAGAATAATATCAAGAGAAATTTTTTCTTCTTTACTCAGCATAGAAACACCTTCAATAATTAAGCATAAATAACTTATAGGGTCAAAAATAGTATTTTCAACAAGAAAAGAATCTCAGTAAGATTTGTTTACTCAGAACTTGCTAGCAATGCTGTGTTTTCTGATTCTGCTGTTTCAGCACTTGATTCATCGTTTTCCGTTGAAAAAACAAGAAAAGGCCTGGATTTATTTTCTACAAATTTTTGAGTTACAGTTATTTTTTTTGTTTTTTCATGGATTAGGTCGGAAGGCATTTCATACATCGTATCCAATAAGATGTCTTCCATTATTGTTCTCAAGCCCCTTGCTCCAGTTTTTCTCTGCATCGCCAATTTTGCAATTTTTTGCAGAGCTTCTGGGAGAAATTCCAATTCGCAATCTTCCATTGCAAAAAGTTTCTGATATTGTTTGGTCAAGGCGTTTCTGGGCTCAATTAGAATCCTAACCAGCGCCTGTTGATTCAGCTCACTTAGCGATGCCACTACTGGCATTCTGCCCACAAATTCAGGAATAAGACCGTATTGAATGAGATCTTCAGGTTCTATATCTTTAAAAATTTCCCCAATATTTTTAGTCTCTGATAACGCCCTAACTTCAGCAATAAAACCAATCCCTGAATGATCTGTTCTGTTTTGTACAATCCTATCTAAACCTGCAAAAGCACCGCCACATATGAACAAAATATTAGACGTATCTACTTGTAAAAATTCTTGTTGCGGATGCTTTCTACCCCCTTGTGGAGGCACCGAAGCAATGGTGCCTTCAATAAGTTTAAGCAATGCTTGCTGGACCCCTTCGCCGGAAACATCTCTAGTAATTGATGGGTTCTCTGTTTTTCTTGCAATCTTATCAATTTCATCAATATAAATGATGCCAGTCTCGGCCTTCTCGATATCGTATTCTGAATTTTGAAGGAGCTTTTGGATGATATTCTCTACATCTTCTCCAACATAGCCAGCCTCGGTAAGTGTGGTGGCATCAGCTATTGCGAATGGAACATTTAGTATGTTTGCCAGTGTTTGGGCCAATAATGTTTTTCCACAACCGGTTGGACCAACCAATAAAATATTGCTTTTTCCTATCTCTACACTGTCTCGATCTTGAGCACTGGATTTGTCATTGAGTCGTTTGTAGTGGTTATACACTGCAACTGAAAGTATTTTTTTAGCCTCATCTTGATCGATTACATAATCATCAAGCATGGATTTAATTTCTTTGGGTGTGTAAAGATTTAATTTTTGGTCAGGTGATCCATCATTCAGTTCCTCATCGATGATGTTGTTGCATAAATCAACGCATTCCTCACAAATAAAAACCGAAGGGCCTGCAATTAACTTGCGAACTTCATTTTGGCCCTTCCCACAAAATGAACAATACAAAATTTTGCTATCTTTATTACTGTCTTTAGTTTTATTACTCATATCACTTGCTTTTTTGTCTCACTTCCCGAGTTGGTTTCGATTGCTAAGAACAATGTCTATCAACCCATATTCAAGCGCTTCTGAAGCTTTCATAAAATTATCACGATCTGTATCTGATGCTATCTGCTGATCTGTTTTACCTGTGTGAGTGGACAAAATTTCATTCAAACGTTGTCTGAGTTTTAAAATCTCTTTCGCTTGAATATCAATATCCGAAGCTTGCCCTTGAAAACCTGAAATTGGTTGATGAATCATTATCCTAGAATTGGGTAAGGAATATCTTTTACCTTTGGTACCACCAGCCAACAAAATTGCTCCCATACTCGCGGCTTGACCTACACAAATGGTGCTGACGTCTGGTTTAATAAATTGCATGGTATCGTAAATAGACAATCCAGAGGTAATGCTGCCACCGGGGGAGTTAATATACAGAGAAACGTCTTTGCTTGGATTTTCGCTTTCCAAGAAGAGCATTTGCGCAATAATAAGATTTGCCATGTGATCTTCAATAGAGCCAACAGCAAAGATAATATTATCCTTGAGCAGTCTTGAATAAATATCAAAAGCTCGCTCTCCCCTTGGGGTCTGTTCAATGACCATGGGGACTAGATTTAGCTCTTCATTCAATTGCGTCAATTCAACTCCGATTCATTAATTCTTTAAATTCCACTTCCTTGTTCTGAAACTCGGTTCGCTCCATTAACCAATCAATGACCAGATCCTCTATAACCGCCGATCTTATTTGATCCATTAATTGAGGCGTTTGCTCGTACATTTTACGTATTTCTTCAGGTTTTGGGTACCTATTCGTGACTTCTTCTAATTTGGTTTTCACTCGATCTTGATCGACTTTTATTTCCTGGACCCGGACCAATTCATTAACTAAAAGGCCCAGTTGTACCCTTTCCTTGGCTATTTTTTCAAAATTCTTTAACTCTGGTGCTTCCTCTACTTTCTCAATTCCGGCCTGGCTCATCCAATCTTTCTGTAGTGCATGTGCTTCTTGATGGACCATGACCTCAGGTATTTCAATTGAATTTTTTTCTCGTAAATAGACCATAAGATTTTGTCTAATTTCGTCGTTAATTTTAGCTTTTAGCTCTTTCTCCATGCTCGTTTTTACTTCATCAATAAGGTCTTTTGCATCACCACTCTCAACGCCAAACGAGCGAACAAATTTTTCATCGATTTCTGCCATCTTTAATGCTTTAATTTCTTTTACAGAAACTGAAAACACGGCTTTTTTATTGGCCAATTCCTCTTGGTGGTAATTGCCTGGAAAAGTTAATTTGATCTCTTTGTCTTGATTAACTGTCGCATTGAGTAATGCTTCATCAAATTCAGGAAGCATCTGCCCATTGCCAAGAGTCATGACAAAATCTTTTGCGACACCCCCTTCAAAAACTTTACCATCAATTTTTCCTTCAAAATCAACCAACAACTGATCATCTTTTTCGGACGGTCTCTCGACTGGATTCCATGTTCCTCGTTGTTTCTGGAGATTCTCAATCATAGCATTGATGTCCTTTTGGGCTATCTCAACCTTTGGTTTTTCAACACTGATCTTTTCCAGACCATTAAGTTCAAATTCTGGATAAACTTCAATAGTCGCAGTGTAAGCAAAGTCTTGGCCGTCAACGAATTCATCAATCTTGACTTCAGGTGGACCGGCTGGCTTTAAATTTTTCTCTCGGATGGATTCAATATAAGTGCTGTCTAGAAGATCACTCAATACTTCCTGGATCACCTTATCGCCGTATTTTTGATGAATGATTTTATCGGGTACTTTACCGGGCCTGAATCCAGGTAATTTTGCGGTTTTTGCTATTTGGGTAAAACGACGGGTTTTTTGATCTTCGATGGCAGACAAAGGCACCGAAATTCGTATTTCCTTTTTCAGCCCACGCTTTTCAGTAACGGTAATGTTTAAATCATTCATTGCTGTACCAGTTTTTTGTGGTGCGAAAGGAGAGACTCGAACTCTCACGGGTTGCCCCACTGGATCCTAAATCCAGCGCGTCTACCAATTCCGCCACTTTCGCTTTAACATTTAAATAAGGCGAAGAATTATACAATACTTCTTGCTCAGATAACTACAGCTGCGATTAATAACGAAAATCTATTAATACCTTCGGCCAGTTATTGGCGTCCCCGATTTAATCTGAAGACAACGGGAACACTTAAAATACCAAAAACCACCGCTCCGATGAAAATCATCCAAGGTAAGCGCAAATGCTCGATTCCCGGGGCATTGACGGAAGGAGAAAGTACCCGTATTAAATACCAAGCACTGGCTGAAAAAGACATTAAAACAGGGCTTGCAATAGAAGCAATGGCAGCAGCATTGGTCTTTGCTTTCCTCAGCAATAAACCACCAATTCCTGAACTGATTAACATCGGTAACAGATTGATGGCGAAGATTGTGGCAGTGGCTTTTATATCCACCTCAATAGCAATACTGGAACTGATAACAGCTACCAGTGGCATTGCAACTAAAGCCATGAGATTTAGTTTTTTGGGATCCACTTCTAACATGGGCCAATATTTTACATTGGTTTGAGAAATTTTGGTTGATAAAAAAAGCCGCCTGTTAAAACGGGCGGCTTTTTTTTCAAGTCAAGAAGACAGTCTTTAGAATCGATATTTCAATCCCATTTGCACTTGCCATCTTGATTGACCGTCGCCATCTTGAAGATACAAATTATCGTCATCATCCACACCAGAAATGAGGAATTTACCGTCACCGTCGACGCCGCTGACAATAATCTGACGACTGTTGTTGTAGCCGTATTCAAAGACTCGGCCATCTTCATCGTCCAACATGTTCATAACGTTTAAAAGATCAAGGTAGAAGATGAATTTATGGTCACGAAATGCCGGAATTTCTTGGGTAATACGAACATCCAGTCTGTCGTAACTAGGATTCGTAAAGCCATTCCTTGGAGCGTAGGTTCCCTTGTAATTGGCCAACGCAGTGTTATTGATGTGCGCCATCACGTCGGTAGCGACTGAGGAGCTGGCAAATACTACTTTGGGATCATCAGGTCCGCTTGGAATATAAGCCAAGGAATAATCGGCGTAGAATTTACTGGAACAATAACCATTACAACCTGTGCCACTAACTGGGCTATAACTTGGCTCATCAAATGTGATACTGTAGGGTTCACCGTCTTTTCTGATGTAGATTGCAGAAATTCTGGTTTCGTTGTCTCCCCACAACATGGTTCTGTACTCCAAGCCCAGAATCAACTTGTTTTTAGCCATGAATGACGATGGTGCGGCATCCATATTCTCACCATCCCATCTTTGCGTGTAACCGTATGACGACTCCGCTTGTGATGAGGTCAATGGGTACACATCCTTGGCTGTCACATGTGAATACGCACCAAAGACGCTGACGCCTTGGTCAAAGGATTTTCTAACGGTAAAGCTGAAGGCCTCAGCTCCACCTTTATCGGTGTTGGTCATATAATAATCACCAGGACCATGAGAATAAACACCCCTACCATCTGCGAGATGGCTATCCAATGTTAGTCCCAATTCTTGATAAAATACGGCTGCATCCACATCATCGTGGTTGTATTCAAAGGTCAACTCGTAACCTTTGGCTGTAACCAGATCAAGGGCGAGGTTCATCCTCCAGCTGGCGGGTGCTTCAAAATTGGGGTCGGTGCCCTGGGCATCATTAAAATAAGGGCTTGATGGAATAGTGTAGTTGCTTCCTGGGCCCATCCAGAAAAATGAAGGATCGCCTGCAGGCATCGGGCCGACAGTTCCACCACCTCTGAACGATGGCAATCCGGCATCCCAGCCATAGACTCTGACGTAATCACTCAGACCACCGGATCGTGTGTAGGCATTTGAATACCAAACATTGGGAATCCTGCCGGAAAACAAGCCGTACCCACCTCTAAGGGTGGCACTTGCAATTCTATCCCTGTCCCCAAACAAGGTCTCGGTTGCATCCCAATTGAACCCAAATCTGGGTTGAATGGAATCGTAATCAAAGGCTTCGTTGTTCGGATAGCCGTAAGTGTCCAAGAACTTTGGATTTAACATTGGCTTGTCCGGCGTTTTCACGTCATCGTATCGGACTCCGACACTGAGAACCACATCGCCCAAATAAATTTTATCCTGAAGGAATATGGCGGTTTTCTCAATATCAAACATCGCGGCCACACTGTCGACGTCGCTGATACCGGTTTGTGGTACGTGGAATCTTACGTAGTTGTAGGTTCCGGCTTCAAAATCAGCAATACTGCTGAATCTTACCTCCCCGTTGTACCGAGCAATGAACAGGTTATAAACCGAGGTATCTTCAAGATCAATACCGCCAGTGATCACATGGTTGCCTAGGTCGTAGGTTGCTTTGAAGCTGATATAGTCGGATTTAATATTGATGAAATTGGCGCCTCTGTAGCGATCACCGCCAAGATAAACCGTATCACCTCCGACACTGATCGCAGATTCTGGAAAATATGGGTCTCCGACTGAATGGTCGTCCTCTTTCAACTCATAACTGGAATACCTGACCTTGGTTGACAATTGATCCGTCCAGTCGCTGTAAAGAGTGAATGAAGTACGATCGATTACAGGGGGTTTTAGGTACCAATTGTTGCTGAATACGGTCTGGCCTCGATTGTATTTTCTTGGATACAGGTCTTCGTCTTTTTGATACAAAAGCACTGCCCTGTGGTCGTCATTGATGTTGGCATTCAGTTTAACTATCATTTTCTCACTGGTTTCAGGCAGGGCAAAGTTGGAGATTTCACCAGCGTCATAACCGTAGCGGTTCATGGCTATACTTTTGATCTCTTCTGCCATCGCCGTGGTCAAAGTGTCTGCTTTGATAGGAGCGTTGCTATCAACAGTCCCATAAAGAGCTGGGCTAGCGGCTGCAAAATCCTCGTAGCCGATAAAGAAAAACAACCTGTCTTTTATGATTGGTCCACCGAGAGTGAAGTATTTGGTCTCTTCGCTGAAACTTGGGAACTCAGTGCCGTCAGGGCTATCACCGATGTTGTCTTCATCGCGTTCGATGAAGCCAATACTTCCGTGAAACTCATTGGTTCCTGATTTGGTCACCGAAGCAATGGAGCCTCCAGTCGTGTTGCCTCGAGAGACGTCAAAAGGCGTTATATCAACTGAAATCTGGTCAATAAATTCCATGCCAATTGGGTTTCTCATGCTGCCAAAACCATTGGCATTCAACCCAAAGGGATCGTTATAACTGACACCATCAATGGTGAAATCGTTAAATCTATTGTTGGCGCCCATCACTGAGATTTCAGAATACCTACTGGAACCTGTATTGATAGAAACCCTCGGATCCATTTTTGCAATATCTGCTATTGATCGATTGACGGTCGGAATTCCGTCTATTGCATCTCGATCAAAGAACGTGCCTGTTCCCATTCT
>JYMV01015716.1_pt1 | contig 10653 bp, 4 predicted proteins | sample 338911 | NCBI WGS metagenome assembly JYMV01 (sample SAMN03354496, study PRJNA234377) | hydrothermal vent metagenome | biome: Deep sea; feature: Hydrothermal plumes at the Eastern Lau Spreading Center, Western Pacific Ocean; material: Seawater | place: Tonga | collected 2009 | depth 2000 m m
CAAAATTATTACATAAATTAGAAACACATTATGATAAGATAGCTTCTATGTATTCAGATGGATTCGGATTAGAAGAAATTAGAGAGCATATCGGTATCACTGATAGTGATATGCAGATGATAGAAGAAATAATGTTTAATACATTTCCTATATATAAAGTTACAGATAGAAATGGTATAGATAAGGTATTTAAATATAATGCACGTACAATGCAATCAAAAGAGATTAAAGCAGATGAATACTAATACACTTGATAAAATTTGTGATTTACATTTAGAGGGTTATCCTTCCAAACAAATAGCTAACTATTTAGAGCTACCAGTAACTACAGTAATAGACTATATAGCAAAATCTTTTGGGAATAGTGAGTACACAGTAACTATTGATGGTGTAGTTAAGACTATGTTATTTAATACAAGAGATTTTAGTTCAAAATTAATAGGAGAAAGATATGTTACAAGAGAAGAGGCCTACTAGCTATAACCTAGAGGCAGAACAAGGTGTTGATGATATGGTGTTAGCTAAACGTTGGGGAGTAGACCCTATGTATGCTTATACACCTGAAATTAATAAAGAAGTTATGGATAAGGTATCAGAACATACTAGAAAAGTAGAGTATGATGAAGCCATTAAGCAAGGCTTCTCTGAGAAGGATGCTACTACTTATGCTAGTAGAATAGTTGCAGATGGTGTTAAGCGTGCTAATAATAATATTAAGACTATAGAGAGTTTAAGAAAAAAACCTAAGAAGAAATAAAAATAACCCCTCGAAGATCCGTTAAGATCCTCAAGGGGTTTTTTTTTATTTTTAACTAGTTCAAGTTTTGAGACTCATTACTGAAAGCAACAGTAGCTGCCTTAGCTATATCACCTCTGAACACGAATGAACCCTCAGATAGCGGTTCAAGCTCATCGAATACAGACTTATATCTTTCCGTTAAGGCTTTTCCTTCATGGATAGTAGTCGTAGCAAAGTTTTTAAGCTTAATCCATTCATTCCAATTACCTTCATCTTGAATTTTCTTCATAACTGCTTTATCTTTACTCAAGAGTTCCACACTACTTTGTAGTGCTTCCCCTAAAGTTTTAATAACGTTGTTATCGAAAGTAATAGTCCTGTGGATTTCATTATACATCTTAGCTGCTTCTTCTGCATACTGGGCGGGCACTCTAACTGCATCAAAGATAACATCGATGTAAACATCAGGATATTTATTATGAAACTTATTAATGAACTTAGATTCAATTAAGTTATCTAATGCTTGAATAGTTAATACTACAACATGACGAGCAGTCATAGAAGAAACATCTTCTTTCTTAGCAACATTAGGAACATCAAAACCTTCTTGGCCATACTCAGAAGTAATGAATTGTTGCATAGAGGATAACGTATTATCTATCGTAGCATTATAATCACTTTGACTAAATGAACCAGGATCTGTTACTGCTTTAGTTTCTCGTTCATAGTCTGCTACCTTGTCTGATACATTTATTAAGGAGTAACCTGTTAAAGGGTTATTCATAGTAAGTGAAGACACTCGTTTAAAGTTAGTAGGGAACAAAGGTAAACGCATACCATCTGACATGGTAACACTAGGAATTAACCTAGGATCTTTCTTCATATCACCTTTCTTATCAGTAGTAGACCAATCAGCTAATACACCTAACTCATTCATCTTCTGACCAATAATCTTAGTCATAACTTTAAACTTAATCATAGCTGGGTTAGCAAACTCAAACCCTTTCTCCATGAAATGAGCTGTTTGATACATAAGCTTTGTTATTTCTTCAGAAGAATAAGTATCTCTTAAAGCTACTTGATTAGGAGCATCATCCCAGAAGTCTTTCATAAAAGATCTCTTAGCACTTAATACAGAAGAACCATAAAAAGCAGGAGTAGCATAACCTTTACCCATTCCTCTAGAGAATACTCGTCTTGCAGCCATTCCTGGTTTATCTTGAGGATTACCATAAGCCACCATCAAGAACTGCTCTAACTCGTTCATCTGATCTGTTTCAAAAGAACCAAATGCAGCTTCATAAGCCATCAATGCATTATCAGCATTAGCCTTATGCATCTCAGTACCTACAATGATTTCTTCCCTGTTAATATCTGCGGTAGTAGGAACTAATCCTGTCTTTTGCAAGGCTGATATAGATGCAATGACTTGTGCAATCAATGAAGGACCACTAGCTGTACTATCTTGCTCTAATACAAAGAAACTATCTAATCTATTTCTAGAATCAGTACCATTCTTCTTAGCTAAATCTCTTCTTTGAACAGCATTTTCTAACTCAGACATAGCTCTTAAGGCTTGTACTGAATCAAATTTCTCTGACATAATCTTACCTAACACTTTAGGATCTACATCAAAAATAACTTCTTCATTAGGAACACCACTAGCTTGTTGAGAGATAGCATCTTGAATAGAATTCGCAATAGGTAATAAGCTATCTACATTAGCATTATACCAAGCTAACGTAGCCTTATCTAACTTACCACTGCCATGTGATGCACCATCAGTACTAGTAAGCATCTTGGCAATACGTATTCTTTGCTGATTAATTTCTTCTTCTTTATTAAGGTTGATTTTAGTTTGAGCAGTAATAGGTAAAGACATAGCCCTAAGTAACGTGTTATTCTTAGTATTAACACTTTCCCTGTAACCTGCTCTACCATTAAGATACCTAACAACTGTTTGATAATAAATATTAGTACCTGCTTCAGCTAATAATTTAGCTTGAGTAAATACTGAATTCATTACTTGTACACCAGTCTTACTAAATACTGTAGCCCAATTATCTACAGCTACTCTCTTGTAATCTTGCATAGTACCAAACTTACCCATAACTTTATCAGGTACAGTCTCTTGTTCTGCAACACGTCTAGAGTTAAGCATAGAAACAAAACCTAAACCCTTAGTATCTATCATACGAGGCATCTGACTCATAGTAGTATCAGCCTTGGTCCGTTCAGGAGAAGAACCATAATCAACACCAGGAGTTTCATTTTGAGGAGTTAAATCAGTATAATCTTGTTCAGGTACTGGTGCAGTTCTTAAATCAATCCTAAGACTAGGGTTAGTTTCTAGGATAAACCCCTCATATCTAGCAAAAGAGGTCATAGAGTTCTTACTATAATCATAGAAAACACTGACAATTTCACCATCAGCTGCTGCATCTTGGCCTACTATTTCTCCTTCCATATCCATGTATTTCTTAGATAGGTCTAGACTAGGTGTAGCAGCAATAGCATCTGTTACTGCTGCTGCTAGTACTTTCTTCTCTGCAGGAGGCAATTTAACTGCTAAGTTATCTTCAATAAGTCTAGCTACTTTATTTTGAATCCTAAAGTCTCTAGGTCTACCGAATTCTTCTCCTCTAACAAATGCTTCACCTTCTTTTTCATCAAGTATCAAAGCAATCTCATCTTCTGAACTCAACTCTGTGTGACGTTCTTGTCTGAAGCCTCCCATACCTGCTGCAAACAATCCTGATAATACTTGATCACCATCTAAATGAGAGAAGTGTTTCTGAAGGATACCCATAGGGCGTAAGTCAGGTCTTACATTACCTAACTCATCTTTAACTTCAAAATCAGAGGCACCTGCACTTAGAGTCCTAGTGAATTCACTCTTATCTGTTAACCAGTCATTAAGAGTAATAGCAGTAGCTGTCTTATCCATAGGAGACTTCATATATCTTCGACTATCCCCCATCCAAATCTTCTGGTCCAATCCTTCTGGTATAACCCCTTGGTCTACTAATCCCTCAGCTGTTGCTAAGTCTTCAGGCATAGGTGTACTGCCTAATACTCTGTGGTCGAACCCCTTAGCCTGTAGCATGTTAGCATTAATAGGATTAGGAATATCCCTAGTTACATCCACATAACTTTTAGACCCAGCATCCCACTCCTTCTCTGTGATAGGTCTAGTTTGAGGAATACCGTAGTCATCCCTATACTCACCTTCAACATCAGCCAAAGAAGCAGGTGATGCGTTAGCATATACTGCTTCATTAGGTGTGGCTGCTCTAATTCTTCTTTCAAGAGCATCAACATTATTATCATAGCCTTCTCGAGCTGATGTCGCCTTAGCACCTGTTAAATCTGAAAGCAAGTCATTGAATGGTTGCTCCGTTAGATCCTTAGCCATATCAGGTCTACCTGACCTAGCCCTCATTGCGTTCTCATAATCTGCCCAATTTTCTACGATTGGTTCATTTATAAGCTCTCCACTTATTCTTTTAGCCATCTTATTTTCCTATTCAAAAAAGTTTCCTATCTTCTTAGCTGCGGCTTGTCTACTAGAAGTAGATACACCTAAGCCAGGAACTAGTTTTAATGCCTGATTGGCTGCCATTTCTATATCACCTTCGGATAAGTTACCTAATCCTATTTGAAGATTAGCAGCAGTACGAGCTGCTGGTCCTAACTCACCATACGCTTTCTCTAATAAGTTCTCATCTTGAGCCCATAATGGAAAGAATATATTAAGTAATCTCTCGCCTTGTCCAATAACACCAGAAGCACCAACAGCTCTCTGTACTTTCTTAGAGTCTGTTAGCCATGCAGGGGTACCTTGATATTTCAACTCATCTCTAATAGCCTGAGAAGCAAAACCTAACATCATCATAGTAGTCAACATAACAAAAGCAGAATACTGAGCTGCTGGATTACCCTTAACTACATCCTTCCACATCTTCCTTAAGATAGTCGTAGTAAATACCGACATGAATCCTTGGAACTGAAATAACAACCTAAACCTATCATCTGAGTAAAATAAAGGCCTCTTAGTAGGATCTGGATTAACAATACCAGCGTCTACAAAGTTAGTTACTGCTGTAGCATATTGGTCTAACAATTTATTAGCGTTAAAATCGTTCTTCATCTTCTTACTTTCTAAATGAGAAACAATCTTATCGAAATCTAAAGTATCAATAGATTCCTTAGAAAAGTTTTTAACAATCTTCTGGTGATTACCCGCCATATCAATAGGGTCTACCCCTAATTCTTGAAGCATAGATATAGCATCTCTTTGATATTTCTTAAGAGGTTTATTTAAATTAATATTAAGGACTATATCCATCTTCTCCATTACAAAGTCTTGACCTGAAGAAGCTCTCAATAGTCTGGTATAATCTGTGAAAGGCTTTAGTAAAATTATTTTAAAGTAAGCATCAGAAATATTTCTCATACGCTTACTCATATTAATAATATCAGAATCAACATCTACCATACTAACAGCAGAGTGTTCCATTCTTAAATGACCTTCATTATATAATATAGACCTAGATCTTTCAAATTTACGAACTTCATCTGCATTACCAAAAATAGTTTCACTTTTATCCTTCATAAAAGGTAATAGTGCTCTGGCTAATTGTTTTCCAGACTCTTTAGTATGTCTTGTAATAGCAGGTATATTATCTAATCCTAAATAAGTAACAGCTAATTCAGGTAAAGAAGCTAGAGCTGCAAATGGTAGGTAAGCGTACATCTGTACTGTGCCTATCACTGTTTGTATCTTTCTTAGTTTCTCACTCTCTATCTTATTATATGTACCCCTTAATGCAGTGATATTATCTACAATACCTCTAACAAATTCAGGATCACCATGCTCTTCCATAGCAGCATTAAGGTGAGAATAAATCTTCTCACCCTTCTTACCTAAATTCTCCATATCATTAGCCCAGTTAGAGGTCTCTACTGCATCTTGCATTAGGGATGCAAAACCATCCTCAACAAAGAAGTCTTTGAAGTCATCGTTCTTAAAGTAGTCTACCTTTTTCCTAGAAGACTTAGGCCTCCTGGCTGCACCAATAGGGGCTTTTTCTTCAGGTGTTGTTTCTTCATACTGGTCTGCCTTGTACCCTATAGGTGTATCTGATTGAGCATTAGCTTCTTCTATAGCTTCTTCTCTAGTCATTCCAAACTTATCTTGAAGCCTGTGAATAAAATCTTGTCTATTCTTTTTAATCTTAAATTGACTAAGAGAAGTAGTATCATATTTAAATCTACTCTTTCTATCTCTGTAATTAGGATCTGTTTTTAATTTAAGAGCTTCATTCTTATCGATAACACCAGTACCTTCATCGTTAACTAGAGCATCTAGTAACGCATCCGCCTTAGCTCTAAAGCTAGGATCGTTGTATAACTTATTATCAGTCTCAGGAACCTTATCCCCCCTAGCAATAGCTTGTTCTGCTTGGTCTTTGTAGATAGCATAATCCATTAACTTAGAATAAGCCTTAGCACTAGCCTTACTACCTGTCTTAGTACCTAATCTATCAGCTAAAGACCTCTTAATACCAAAAAGTTTTACAACACTTTGTTGTAAGGATTGTACAGGATTAGCCATATCACTAACACCCCTTCTACGACTTTGTTCGTAAGTAGGACCAGAAGTAGTTCTATTAGGAACCCACCCATACTTCTCAGATAAAGCCCTAGTAACTGGGGAATCCATCCAAGTCTCTGGACCTATCCTATCTTTATTAATCTCAGTATTAGAACGGTAGTATCTCCTATCTAAGAAATCACCCCAAGTACGATTAACTAATCCATTTTTATTTCTATCGAATAAGGCTTCATCCAACCAATTAACTATTTTATCTTTGAAAATACTCTTAGTAGTAGTAGTTCCATCTTCATTTTCAATAACATAAGAATCAGAGACAGGTACAGCATCTAAAGTTTCTTTAATATCAACAGTATTTTTCTGATACATCCCCGCATCAGCATACTTATCTCTAAGTCTTCTTAACTCTTGAGGGTTAGAGTAAATACCACCTGCTGTACCAAAACCAGCACCTAATAAACCACCACCTAATACAGCATTAATTAGTAATTCATTATAATCATCTTGTTTCCATTCTTTTTCTGAACCTAATACAGATCCGCCATATTGAATAGTTTCTTGAAGTCCTTCCGTAATACCTTCTGACATAAAACCAGTACCAGCTTTACCAGCTATACCTTTAGCATACTGGGTTTTGCTAAGCTTAATAGCTTTCATCAAATCAGGTTTACCCATTTTAGTTACTATATCAGAGAACGTCTCTACCATAGTATCTAGCTGAGTTTCTTTAAGTATCTTACTAGCTTGTGCCTTACTTAGATCATTATTCTTAGCTAATGTCTGAACAGCTTTTTGTAGAGACTCTCTACCTGTGAACGAACTAGCAGTTAATCCTAGAGTAGTTAATTTATTAGCAGCTAATTTATCAATGGTAGCCATTGCAATACCAGCTATAAGGGCAGTAGTAAAGGATCTATCCTCAAGAGGGCCTTCCATATCATTCCAAACCTGACCTGCAAAAGTAGCACCTAATCCTAATGGTGCAACACCCCTTACTATTGGTGTAACATAAGGTAAGAAGTAAGGTAATGAAGAACCGAAAAGCCCTACTGCCCAATCAACACCATCAGCTAATCCTTTACCCCAATCATCAGTATTTATTTGCTTGTAAGAACGTACCCAATCAGGACGCTGAGAGTTTATAGCCTCTGTATTAAGAAAAACACCCTTAGTACCAAAGTCTTCTAAAGCCTTGATAGATGCCCTATTACCTGTTGCTTGAGCAAGACCATACAGGCCTGCTTGCATACTATCAATACCTGCCCCTATACTAGAGAATAAGGTACTGTCAGCTTTGTTCATTACATTACGATCCCCCCTCCTTATATAGGGGTCTCTGAATATTCCTTTACCTTTACCTGCTCTATTCCACCACTCATCGGGTGCTGCAGGCTTATTATAAATAATATCTTCTGTTTTAGACTGGTCTAACATAGACCTAGCAGAATCGTAGTACTTGTCATCTAATTCAGGATTCATTCTCCTAAACAAATCACCCCTATCATAAGCCTCTTGTTGTTCGAAGGTCATAGGGGCTCTTCTATCTAGTAGACCCTCTGCATAAAGTTTATTCTCTAAAGGAACACCATTGTTATCAGTAATATTTATTAATGTTCTACCATATATATCTTTATCACCGAACTCTATATTATTAAAACCCTTAGTAGAAACTATGTCTGCAATAGCAGCAGTTTGAGCGTAACCATAAGTAGTACCTGGGCCTTTAGTCGGAGCACCCTCTTCATGTTCAACTTCAGCAGTGTCAAACCCCTTTATACGATACTTAGCACCCTTATCGTCTACAAGGGTATCACCATCTTCCCAAGCGAACTTCTGTCCGTCTGAGCTGACAAAGTCTTTTCCGAAATCGTATAACATAAGTATTCTCCAATATTAATTTACTTTTTCTCTTGATTAAAAGAAGTAAGTTGAGCTGCTAAGTAGTCATCGTAATGATAACCATCTTGTCCTTGTCCTGTTGTTTCCATCTTGCTGGCTCCTTCCATCCACTTTCTTCTAGTATCTATTTGGAATTTATATTGAGCATTTTTATCATTAGGGTATAGTAAGTTTAAGTGTGTCTTAATTACTGTTATTTCCCTAATGCCAAAGTCTTTAGCTTCAGATGGATCGATTGGTTTCACACCATCAGTTCCTTCTCCAGTAACTAAACCTACTGCTCTCCAATAATAAGGTACTGGTGATTGGATAGCGTAACCTTTATCAGCTTCATAGTCAGTACCATGATAACCCCATGTATCCTGACCATCTGCCTCCCAATCTTTATAATCTCTCATCCAATCTGTAATAGTCTTTTCAAAGGTATATCTATTTCTTAAACCTCTTTCAGAAGAATCCATTGATAAGCCATTCTTTGTAATTTCAGCAGCTAGGTCTGTAAACTGTGCATGGAACTTCTTGTCGTCATCTGCTTTAATTAAGTTCTTTCTAATACTAGATATGATTTTACTATTCTCTTCTTTTCCAGCTTTCGTTAATGAAATATTAGAAGTAGTCTTAAGCGAAGCTATGATTTGAGCTTGTGAATCCCATTGGCTTTTTGGTACATTTAAATTAATCATTGTTTTAACAAAGTTTTTCTCATTAAATTTTTTACCATCCCAAAGATAAGGATTATTAGCCGACTTACTTATAAAAGAAGTTAAAGCACTTTGAGCTATCTTACTATCTTTACCGTCAATAAGTTGTTTACCCTTATGAATCGCAAGAGCCTTACTAATCTCTCTATTCTCTTTAGCTAGTGTAGCAGCAAGCTTATCTTCTCTCTCTTGTTGCTTACCTATTACTCCGAACCCTGCATTAAGTGCTTCAGTAAATGAAGAACCAAATAACATAGAACCAGCAGCAATGATAAGCGCTTTCTTAAGTCTAGCGCCCTTGTTAGCAGGAGCCTTAGAAGTAGCTGATTCAATCATTTCTCTAGCTGAAGCTTCTGCTTGCTCACCAGTAACACCAGGTTTGTTAACAATAGCTAACCACTTATCGAATTCAGATTTAGCATCTGCATTTTCTTGCTCATCAAGTAGCTTCTTAGCAGCCTCTTCGTCTAAAATTTCTTTATCAACAACCTCGTCACCACTTTCAGTGTATTTTCCTGATGGATTAGTTACACTATCAAAAACTGATTGTTCATATGCCTCTGCTTTATCTCTAGCATCTTGTACCGCCTTAACCTTAGCCTTTTGATAATCACGAGCACCAGTTCTTCCTTTTTTAAATAAATCTCTATCTACAGAATCTCTAGCTTCTTGGTCTCTTCTTTCTTGCTCTAAAATCTTTAATCTTTCTTCTGTAATAGGGGTTCTTCCGAACGAGCTAGTGTCAGGTCCCTCACCATCGCCTCTAGTACCCCCTCTTTTTCTATCAGTCTCCCATCTATCAGTCATACTGCCTGTAAATACTTTACCATCGGGTAAGGCGTTAAACGAAGTATTATCAAATATAGGACTACTAGAGTCAGGAAAACCTGGGTGTTGAAAACCTTCTCCTTTAGAGTAAGAAGTTCCTAGACGTTCAGCTTCTCGTGCTATACGTTCTTCATCTCCAGCCTTAAAACCGTATGCCATTATTTGAGCGTTCTTCATGTTCTCAAGTTCAGCAGCTCTAGCTTCTCTTTCTCTCATAAGAGAATCGTAGTCAGCTTGAGTAGGACTGCCTGGGTAGCTAGTACCTAGAGGCTCAAAAATACTTGGGTCTTGTAAGGCACCACCTGGGTAGCTAGTACCTAAGCTACGTGTATTTAATGCCATAGGACCATCTCGTTCACCAGGAATACCGAAGTAAGTATCATCAGTAGTCTCTGACTGGTAAGAACCTTGTGAGTCCATTACTTGTCCTTGGCCTTTCATCTTAGCTTCCCATTCAGCATACTCTCTATCTGCAATTTCTTGAGGAGTACCCTCACGAGCAGTAGCTACCATAGATTGTGGAAATAATAAGCTATTACTCCCATCGATCATTCTAGGCATAGTTAAATTAGCAGCGTATTCTCTAGCTGCGTTCTTTTTTCTCATAAGAGAATCATACTCAGCTTGAGTAGCACTACCAGAATAACTAGTACCTAGGGGTTGCATAAGAGAGTCATAGTTAGCTTGCGTAGGACCACCTGAATACGGTGTACCTATAGGTTGCATAAGAGAATTGTAATTAGCTTGAGTAGCGCTACCAGGATAGCTAGTACCAATACGCTTATTATCTATACCCATCATCTCTTTATAGTTCTGACCAGCAGTACCCCTCTTGTATTCTTCTGAATTTCTAAAATCATCGAATACAG
>JYMV01041302.1_pt1 | contig 10653 bp, 3 predicted proteins | sample 338911 | NCBI WGS metagenome assembly JYMV01 (sample SAMN03354496, study PRJNA234377) | hydrothermal vent metagenome | biome: Deep sea; feature: Hydrothermal plumes at the Eastern Lau Spreading Center, Western Pacific Ocean; material: Seawater | place: Tonga | collected 2009 | depth 2000 m m
TATTAAAGTCTGACAATTTCTGAAGTTTTGACCAATAACAACTACCGTCAATTTTCTTATGTAGTTAGTCCTTTAGGGAGGAATAATAGAACAAAAAATGGCAAGGTGAAAACACATGATTGATATTTTTTCAGCCGTTATTCATTGCTTTGTAAAACTTCAGAAATGGTCAGATTTGAAAACTCGTTCTTATTGAATAAAGCAAGTCAGAATCTAATGACTTTAATAATAATTAAGTCAATTATTCTAAGCTAATCACAAGGTCATTCCCATAATGCAGTTCGGTGAATCCTTTTTGATCTTTTGTTACAATGTATCATAGTTTAACATGATATGAGTAACACTCGATGAGTTCCAAAATACAAGTCTGATTCACATTGCTGTTACTTCACTTAATCCCTATAATCTCTTATGGTAACGATGTTATTTTAACTTTTAATTGGCATTCATAGATAATGAATCATATGACTAACGGTTTTGTTTTCAGCTTTGACTAATAACGGCTACTGTTAATTTTCGGTCAAACGTAACAAGGTAGTACAATCATGTTCTAAACTTTTATTTTGATTTGATATTTCCTATCCCTACTCCAGTCACATATTTCATTTCAATAAAATATAAAATTACGACAAAATTTATTCAAGTTTATTTCAAATCCATACATGCTAAATTAAAAAATTCGAAGGACAGACACTACAATGACCAAAAAGAAAAAGGACAAAAAGAGAAACAATGGTGTACAAAATACTACAAGAAATCTAAAGATTTGAGCAATACGAACCTCACTTAAACAGCGGGTGTACTCATCTGCTCAGAAATGGTAAGCAGTACTTTTTCCACTAGTAGTACCCATCGTGTTACTCTTGTAAAACCTTCGGTGGTAAGTCATAAATGAAGAAAGGGCGGTGTTGTGATTATAACAAAGGACAACTATCCGTGGTCATTTGTGAAAGATATTCCAAACGATTCACCAAGTCATGGTGGCTACCGTAAAACTTTCGGAGCGTCTGTCACATATCGTAATAAGAGGAATAAATAAGAAAATACTCCACTGTCGGAACACTTCCAATATCCGATCATAGAAACCGATTGAGTTTTGATGAATAATGGCATTCGAAAAAAATATATTCAGATATATCACTTAAAGAATCTAACGATTCGGCGAATTATTTCAGTTTATATTCAAATTGCCTATATCATGTCCCTATCACTTATGGAGATAACCATGAGTTGTCTTCACGTCCCAAACATTTTATAGTATTTGATTTTTCTCCGTCTAATTTCCTATGCAAGGCAATAATTAGGCTTCATAATGTCATGGACACCAATGATCTTTGACATTGAGACCAGTTTGTAGGTAGCATCTTCTGAATTTAATTTGCATAGACCACGTGTCTCTACGAAGTACCGTTTTCAGTTTTTACCAATATACCTGAGTCGGTCAAACAAACTTTAGTTAGAATTATCGACCCTTCGGAGCTTCCATATCGCTTCGGTCCAAACATAACATATTTGGTAATCGTCCCCGTGCATATTTCGTTTTCGCTGTATCCTAAATTTTTTTGAGATTTCACGATTATAAGGCTTTCGATATTTATGGAGATAACCCCGAAACGACAAATTAAACTCAGGGTAAAAATCCTTTAAATCTGATGGGTGGCCCATACATAATACCAAACCTCTTTGCAATAAGTCAAAACCTGAAGTGGGTAAAATCTGTCGCCGTTTGGCAGAAGAAGAAAAAGGGAATCATAACCTGACGAAATACAATAGTGTCTTTCCCTGAATGATGGCAAAGACCTTGATATGTAATAGAGGCTGTGCTTGTTAATACGGTCGATGATTAATTACCATAACAAAACGATTACTGATGACACTAAAGCGATGTACATTTTAATTACGTCAACTGATTACCATTAAAACTATTTATTATCCTAGAATGAGATGTGATGTCATTGTTGAAAAAAACATGTGAAGCAGGGGGGAAATTAAATTGGTTGGAATATATATGGGTTTATGCATAAAAATGAAAACAAAAAGTACTACTGTCGGAACAGTTTTAAAATCCAATAGAAAAATTGTAGAAAAAGACAAAATCGATACTCCTTACATACATATACATGACTGATCACTTTCTTGGCTTGTTACCTACCCTTCAATAAAAAGTGGCGAGGTTAAACTTGTTTTATTAGCCCAATGTATTTTCCTAGAAATATGGAATTCAACAATTCATATTGATTGTAAATATTTTTTTTAACAGTCATGTTTACAAGGTTGTAAAATTCATGATATAAAAGAACTCTATAGAAAACAAAAATATATCACCATGATATTTTAACGGTGTGTTATTTACAACCAGTGATATAGCAATTCATTTTACGATCACCATTCCCTTACACTTGTACGTCAAAATACGTCAGTGTTAGGAATTTCATGACTGACTAGTCGATGTGAAGAAATGACACTTCATATAAGATATAATCACATTAACTAATATTTCGAAACGAAAAAATCGAAGTCTTTTGAATTATTTGTTTTTATTACCTTTTTGAAAGACACGACATTTGTGAGTATTAACACCTTAAACGTAATTAATTCTAATAGGAATTGACGTTTTATTTCATCAATGCTCCAAATTTACGGCCATTGTAATGGTTGATTTTAATTAACGTCGATTAAATGTGTAAACGACATCAGTAATGAAGAAAATTCACATAACAATAATGAATCTCATAGAGGTGCTTGATAGTATAATTAGAAGTTACAAAAAGATTAAATCCATGCTTATATTCCCAATGCCGTTCGAGGAGAGCTAAAGATAAATCTTAATTCTGTTACGTAGTCTTACGATCCATGTGAACAGTATAATTGTGTGAAATGTACATTATTTAGTAGGAAGAAAAGTAGAAAAATGAACTAGATCTGAGCAACAGACTGATAATTAGTGCCCTATAGGTATTGACAACCTGATCTAATTCCGGCAGTAATCTTAAAACATAAATTGTCTCGATTTTATATAGAACAAAGGAAAAGTTCAATAATATTTACTGCCTGCATATATATTTAAAAACAATAGTAATAATAGCATGTTATAAAAAGGTAATTGGGATTTAACTTACCTGTTTAACCCTGCCACATTTGTGTGTCTGTCTCAATCCAGAACAAGGACATTGTTTTCCATCGGCATTGATATGCACCAATGCACTGTATGGTTTATGAGAATAAATAAGAATTTAGTTTAGTTATTTTGCGTTCAATGATTTGAGGTGAGAGATGATTATTCGTTTTGTTGATATTGGTAGAATTGTTAACCATCACTATTTAATCTTTCTTTTTACCATATTCACATTACCATATGGACTCTTGGTGAAATATTGAGTCACAATTGCAAGTTGACTATTATTATTAGGCTCCATGTAATTGTGATGACCTCTTTATGGAGTAGAACAGGAAATAGAACAAACATAAAATGACAAATCTCTGGGAATTTCTTAAAACAAATGTCATCAAGATCTTCAAAAAGCACAAAGAACCACGTAGCATCTTGGACAACCCAACACTTCAACAAATACATGTACTTTCCTTTTGTCACTACTATGTCACTTTTGTCACTACTATGTCACTTTTGTCACTACTATGGCATATGTCTTCAACAAGTTTGTGATCTTGGTAGGTTGGTAGACGTGCAAATTAAGTCATATTGGGGTTCTTTAAATTCCAATGGGTGTTGAACTTTATATTATAACCTAGTCATTTTATTTATCAAAGGTGGCATGGTTGAATCCAGAAAACAAAGTGCTAACAAATAAAGACAGAAGAATAATAGATGACATTCGGATCACAATAGAGCATCATAGTACCACCGAATGGAACTTGCACTTTCGGAACATACAACATTTTGATGAAGGTGTTTATACCTGTGCTATCAACACTGATCCAGTGCAGACAAAGAGGGTCTATCTGAAAGTACTTGGTAAGTAAGATACATGTAGTAGCTATTTTAAAACTATAAATTTACGTAAGATAAGACGACAATGAGAGAGAGAGAGAGACAGCTAAAATTTCTTTTGAAATGTAGTTGTAAGAAATAAAGATAAAAACAGTGAACACCAAGAGCATCAAACTAAATGCAATATGCCTTTTCTAATTGTCCACTTACCGATTTGCAGACTGTATTTCAATATTATACAGCGCTTTATACAATTCTTTATCTTTAAGTCTAATGAAAAACAAAACAAAAAATACCACACTGTAAGAACAGTTACAAAATTTGAATAATAATTCGTAGAAAGAGGCATAATCGATACCCCAAACACATGACCGCTCATATTTCTGGCTTAGTAATGTCGCTTTAATGTGTCCGGGTTAAGCTAGTTTTATTTAAAAAAATTGAAGAAGTTGTGCATTATACTATTTGTTACGCAGATTGCGTTTTTTTTGTTTTTTGTTTTGCATAGTTATTTGGTTAATTTGTTCATCGCCATATCTACAAATGGAGCATACATTTGAGGCCATTATAACAGAAACTAACACCAATATTAAGAAATCGTCTATTGATAAAGATATCCACTCACACCGACCAATCAGGAAATAGTCTCTTTATGTAATGCACATTAGCGAAAGCAAAGAATGGATAATCCAATGACACTTGGAACATGAACACAAGACACGGAACAAAGACAAACAAAACTTAAAACACAAGATAGTGAGAACTAAAAATACGAGCTACTTTATACAATTCCCATTGATGCACTAATCTTTCTGGTAGATCAAGCTATGCATGAATATATTTCATTTATTTCCGTCTAGTGCCTTCAACAATTATTAACAAGAGTAGCAGTTTTGACATCAAAGCTTTAGAAGGAGCTACTGTTCAGCTAGTTTGTAACGCTACTGGTATACCTCCACCAACTGTGCAGTGGTTCAGACACATACCCAGGACGACATTTGATAAAGCTATGAAAGAAGGTATAGGTAATTTGTTTGATGCTTTAAAGTATGCATTAGAGGAAAAGGAATAGTAAGGACGCCACTAATCAAAATTCTAATACAAAACAAACAAAAAAAGATGTGATTCTGGTCTTGCACTGTCCGCTACGGTTTACGCGTGAAAACAATATTCGGTTCGTCTTTGCACCCATTTTTATTGTCAGGGGTTCATTTTTTATACCTATTTGCTTATGTTTTAACTCAATTTCTATATCATATGATGTTCATGTCGATTAACAATACCACGACGGGTTGCAATAGGGGAGCTGGAACTGCATATCTTTCCAGAGCACTTGGATTTATCCGTGTTTCAGTGAGCTAGCACTATAAAAATCCAACTAAACCCGTTGGTCTAGTACAAATTGAAAATTAACTTGTTCTCGCCATGATATAGCAGAAAAAGTGCTGAGTTGGCGTTAAGCAACAATCGCTCACTCACTCTTTTGATCATTGTATTGTCTGTCCTTCGAATTGCGAATTCTGATTCCTCCTTTGTATCTCACATGCATGTTATTTTTTGGCAACGAAATGCTGTGGAATTTTCACAAATGTTTGTTAGTAAGCCGTTGTTCTTATGGTTAATTTTGTTCACTCACGCAGTGTCATGGCATTGTTGAAAAGAGTTCATGATATCACATCAAGTTTAATCAATTTGTTTCTTTTAACTGTACTGGCTCCGATCATCATTGTAATAAGATGAAAAATTAAACATTCCACACTGTCGGATAAACACTTCCAAAAACCAACAGAAAAACCGTAGAAAGAGGCAAAATCGATACCCTCACCGCACAGATACGTGACCGCTTACTTTCTTTGCTTTGTGCAGGAACATCAATAAAAAAAATGGCGGTGTTAAACTAGTTTTATGGGCACAAACCTCCCCTCTTAGTGAAATTATGCGGGTATTTTATTCGAAGGCAAAACCTGGTCATATGATTGATGATGTATGCCGGGTTAGAATCCGAATATAGTTTTTGTGCAAGAGGTACATGTACAATTTCAAATATGGCCGCCATTACTTTCCAACATCATTGTTATCTATGCAATGATACAGTTTTGAGTGCAAGCTGGATTTTGTGTATCACATGCATTATCTCAATGAAACTTTGAAGTTGTTTTCCTTATAAAGAATTACAATTTATTGAAATTCCTTTCTGTTATAAATGTTGCGACTAAGTATGGTGTTCTTTATTAACATCAAATCAGTTCAACTGAGAATCTTTCTAGGCAATGCTGAGAATCTAAAATACATCTTTGGCTACGCTGTGCAATTGGAGGGTGCCTGAATACGATTTTAATACACTAATATTATAAAACAGATTCAAGTTATCAAGCGAAACTTAACGAAATGGTGGCACTATTTTTCCCACATATTAATTTGTAAATTTTGTCTGAGAGAAAGGAATCTTGCTCAAGTGTTGAATATCTAATTATTTATTTCATTATCTAAATAATTAGTAGTAATGAACACATGTGCCTTAAGCCAGAATATGGGTAAATAATGTAATTCTATGGTTATTTCCAGAAGAGTTGATCATTTTAGTGAGAAATCATTGGTTTGTAAATCAGTAAATATAAATTAAATTACCATATTAAATTGTTCTTTATAATGACTATGATATCTGATGCACTGACAAATTCATGTTTACAATCTAGATAATGAAATTGAATTAGAATTCGTGTTAATTTGTCATTTTAGACGAAAACCAAGAATATAATTATTATAGCGAATCAAACCAACTGATAACACATGAATTCACCCCCGATTTTTGGCTCGTTTTGTATTGTCTGTCCTTCAATATACGGCTTCCGATAACAGATTCGGCCATGTTTGTCTTTCTGTTCTGTTCTTTTGGCTATTGTCTTTCGCTTTAAGGCTTTTGAATATATATTTGGTATCTTCAAGCCTTCCTGACACAATGGACATTTATGTAGATGACAATACAAAAACATATTTGTCAATGGATATTTATGAACTGTCACAGTCGTTGCACAGCTGTTCTTAACATAAGTATCATATAGCAAAAATTTAATATATTTCAGAAATTTAATCCATTCATAAACAATATATGAGACATATGACCAATGAATTTCAGAAGATTTATATTTCAATCAAGCAAAATTTAGTATCACAGCCAGGACTGGTTTGCACAAACCTCAAGTAAATTTATGTTTCAGTTAAATCTTATCTGTAAATTAACTTATTATTTATTTTGAATATAAAATGAGTTTAATTAATTCCAAATAATTCCTCAATATTTCTATTGTATTGTAACTTGTTTTAACTTCACTTCCAATAGTAAAATATACGCTATAGACAGCGAATATCAATTAATGATTCTTTTTATATGAATTTTGAGATAAGTGTACCATCTGCTCAAGCAAATAATTTTAAAATATTATTCATCTTTAAGGACAATGCAAGGTACGGACCATGCCTTCCACAGACATCATTTATTTACCTTGTTATAGTGTTCTAGATTGATTGATTAAAACGATTAATTATAGGCTGATAAACGTCTAGCGCAAACAACTATTTCATGCATATTCAGGACGAGAAAGTATGACAAAGTATGGATAGTTGTGTAGAAGCAATAGAATTAGTCGTTTAAAGCGACTACGATATGCCTGCTCCTTTTCGAACATAAACGTTAGATAATAGCTAAGGGACGTTCAAACATAGAAAATCCAGAGAAATTGGCAACACAGAAGACAAACAAAACAAAAACAAAACACAATATACAAACAAACACAAATAACGTAAATAGGACATGAGCCCTCCTACAAACAACTGGAGGGAAAGACAAACCGAACACCGTTTTTTTGCGGAAATCTTCAAATAAGGTACCTACTATGGTCCACGACATGGCTTTACGTTTAAAGAAAGCATCCCCGATGCGTCAGCTGGGTGACGTGTTAGCTACAGGCAGCTGGGACCTGTAACCGAAACATTGTTATGAGCATTGTAATCAACTATAAATCAATATTAACGTCATGCCATTATTTTTCTATAGCATAATAAAAACAAGTACTCAACCAAAATTATATTACTGACCACGGACGTCATTTATTATTAAGTAAACATGTGGGACAATTAATAGCAAAACAACAGCACACTTTACACCATATCAAAATAATAGTATTTTATATCATATAACATTATTAAATAATACATACAATATACATTTTCAGCTGTTGTAAAACCGGGAGAGGTTTTATTGATTCATAATGTATCCACATATTGTGGGGGGTTGTATGGATGTATACCATATAACATTATTAAATAATACATACAATATATATTTTTTCAACTGTTGTAGAACCAGGAGAGGTTTTATCGATTCATAATGTATCCAGATATTGTGGAGGGTTGTATGAATGTATACCATATAACATTATTAAATAATACATACAATATATATTTTTTCAGCTGTTGTAGAACCAGGAGAGGTTTTATTGATTCATAATGTATCCAGATATTGTGGAGGGCTGTATGAATGTGTTGCGTACAATGATGTAGAAAAAGCTGCTTCACGCAAAATTAAAGTAGAGGTTATTTGTAAGTATTTAAAGTTGAGGGGACGTATGTTTTAAGTGCTAAGAGATCATTATTTTCTAACTTTTATTGCAAATATGGTGACTTGCTACAGGTCGGTGGTTTTCTCGGGGTACTCCGGTTTCCTCTACCAATAAAACTGACCGCCATGATATAACTACAATATTGTTGAAAGTGGCGTTAAACACCACAACCCTAACCCTATTGCAAATAGGTGTAATATATATCTTGTTTGATGTTTTTGAGGATAACAGATTCGTGGTTATTTTCGGGAGTAATTATATTGCCCATTATAATTTGGTTTTACATGGCTTTACGCTTAGAGAAAGCCCTCGGGAAAACAACACCCCTCGGGTGAACGATTATGATGTTCACCTTAAGTGCAGGCAATAATTGTATATTGTTTTCGTATCTATATTTAGCTTCTCTTTTTAGTTTGTTAACTTCCCGTCTCGCAATAATATGCAGTAATTTGTCTTCGTCTCTACGAGTTCTTTGAAATTTTTTAAAACAACGATCACGTTTTCTAATGGCCCTTCACACTTCATTACTCATCCACAGTTTGTCCTTGGGTCTGACAGTGACGATTTTATTTGGTACAAACTCGGCACATGTAGTTAGTATTAATTCGCTTGTGTAGCAGACAATATCTTCTACATCGTCAAAAATATCATACGCCGAATCGAACGGTGCACTACTAAGTGCTGTATTCATGTTATTGAACTCGGTAGCTTTATTATCCCAGACACGTCTTTTGAACGCTTGAGTTTTACTCACTTTAAAATTGAGATTACAATAAATACAGCAATGATCTAAGTTAAGTAGAGGTGGATTAACACCGTATTATTTTTAACAAAATGTTCATTGTCAACAAAAATGAGATCCAATACTGATGCTCTATTGTTAGTATATCTCGTATGTTCATTTATAAGTTGTGTAAGATTGTATACAGTAGAAACTTGAAGAGATTTAAACCCAGATCATTACCAAAGTGATTGTCAGTCCAGGACAGACATCTGTCGTTAAAATCACCCGAAACCATCATGAAATCAGAGCCATGTGATTTCATGTTTTCAATTACGTTTTTAAAATTTTCAATGAAAGTTGTTCGGACATTAAGTAAACTGGAGGGAGGTCTATAGCAGACAAAATAGATTTACCGTTATTTTTTATTTCTACAGAAAGATATTCTAAAATTTGAACTTCGATCTCGGTACGATGCTGTGATAATAGCTAATCCGCTACATAAATATCTACTCCGTAACCCGAATTATCTGACCTATCTTTGCGAGACGGGAAGTTAATAAACTAAAAAGAGAAGCTAAAAATAGATACGAAAACAATATATAGTTCTCTTTCAAATACAAAATTACACCCTAACAAATGTTGATCTCTTAGCATGTAATTCTGATAGAGTTATCCCCCCTTTAAAAATAGATAACCGCATTATATCTGATGACCTCCAAAAAGCAGATTATTTCAATAGCTATTTCGCTGCCCAGATGACAATTTCTAACAATTCTGATGAACTTCCAACACTTCCACGATTAACTTATCTTACTGACGATAGACTAGATAGTGTTACAGCTGACGAATCTGATGTACTTAAATACTTACGTAAGGCAAATCCAAACAACTCTAGTGGTCCTGATGTAATCTCTAATCATATTCTTAAATGTTGTGCCGACTCTCTATACAAACCACTTACCAAACTGTTTAACTACTCACTACGGAAGGGAGTGTACCCTTCATGTTGGAAAATTTCTAATATTTGTCCGGTTTATAAAAATAAGGGTGAAAAGAGTGAAAAATCCAACTATCGTCCCATTGCTTTACTATCATGTATGTCCAAAATACTTGAGAAAATAATTTATAAGTCACTTTATGAATATTGTGTTTCTAAGGAGCTATTTATTAGCGAGAATTCAGGGTTTAAGAGGAATGACTCTACAGTTAACCAGCTAATTGCTATAACTCATAACATTTATAAATCTCTTGATTCTGGTAAAGATGTATGTGCTCTTTTTCTTGATGTGTCAAAAGCTTTTGATAAGGTATGGCACGAGGGATTGATATTTAAACTCGGGAAGTATGGTATAACTGGCACT
>JYMV01035991.1_pt1 | contig 10649 bp, 8 predicted proteins | sample 338911 | NCBI WGS metagenome assembly JYMV01 (sample SAMN03354496, study PRJNA234377) | hydrothermal vent metagenome | biome: Deep sea; feature: Hydrothermal plumes at the Eastern Lau Spreading Center, Western Pacific Ocean; material: Seawater | place: Tonga | collected 2009 | depth 2000 m m
GTCAGGTTTATGCGTGGCTGGTTAGTTAGTTTCGTTATTGTGTTCGTATCGGGGACGGCCCACGCTGATACATCAGAAGGTTTTCGGCTATCGCAAACGTGTGCGGGCTGCCACGGTACAGCGGGTGCATCGCCTGGAAATACTATCCCGATTCTTGGTGGCCAAAGTGCTAGATACCTGACCGAAACCATGCGGGCATATCAAATTGGTGAGCGCGAATTTTATGTTATGAACATCATTGCGAAGGCTTTTACCGACACCCAACTTGCGCAGATTTCGCATTGGTTTTCTTCGCAACCCTGGGTTGATACTGCTACGCCTAACAGAGCAAGTTTGGCAGCTAATGGTGCCCCCATCGCGGCTACCAAGTGTGTAGAATGTCATGGACTAAATGGTAAGGGTGGAGATCTAGGCCCCCGCATCGCTGGCCAACCGGTTACATATCTGGCCAAGGTTATACGTGAATACAAAGCTAGCAAACGAACCAGCGCGAATGCGGTGCAGATGATAATTGCCCGGGATTTGAGCGAAGGCGATATTGAGGCGTTGGCGCACTACTACTCTCGACTGCGATAGGAAGGAGGGGAGAAAAATGACTATTACTCGGAGGAAGTTCCTAGCTAATGGCATGGCGGGTGTCGGCGTGCTTGGGTTTACAAAATGGTCCTCACCTGCCTTCGCACAAGGCGAGATCATGCCCAAGTCCGGCCCTCGCGTGGTGGTAATCGGTGGTGGTTGGGGTGGTGCTACGGCGGCAAAATATATCCGTCTCCAAGATCCATCGATCGAAGTGGTAATGATCGAGCGCGAGCCGGTATTTAGATCTTGCCCCATCAGCAATTGGGTAATAGCTGGCCTCAAGACGATGGCGGACATTACGGTCAGCTACAATGCGCTCAAGACAAACCATGGCATTAAAGTGGTTCACGATACGGTCACCGAGATTGATCCCGGCCAACGAATGGTTCGGATCTCAGATGGAATGATCAAATACGATAGGCTGGTGGTGTCGCCAGGGATTACATTGATCAATGATGATGTCGAGGGCCTTGATGCAGCGGGTCGTGCCGCTTTTCCTGCAGCCTGGTCAGCCGGTCCTGAAACTCAACAACTTCGAGAGGAGTTGGTCGCTATGCGGGCCGGAGGCACGGTTGTGCTTTCGGTGCCATTTGGCCCTTATCGGTGCCCTCCAGGGCCGTATGAACGGACTTGTCTGATTGCAGATTTTCTTAAGAAGCACAAGCCAGGTTCGAAAATAATCGTATTGGATTCGAACGAGAAAATCATATCGAAGGGTAAGCTGTTTAAGTCTGCATGGGACGCATATTACTCGGACGTTATCGACTATCGTACTGATAGTGCAGTGGTCAAAGTTGACGCCTCAAACCGCACGATTTCTACAAATTTTGACGATATCCGTGCAGATGTGGGAAATATTATTCCAGGTCAGAGAGCGAGCGATACAGTCGACCTAGCTGGGTTGCGTCCTGAAGGTCGAAGGTGGTGTCCGGTAAATCCTTGGACCTACCAGTCCACTGTTCATCCTGATATCCATGTCGTTGGCGATTCCACGGATGCTACAACTGTCGGCAAGGTTCCGAAATCCGGTTTTATCGCGAATTCCATGGGCAAGGTCTGTGCTTCCGCGGTTGTTGCATTGATCAATGGGAATGAACCACCGCGACCAAGTATGGCTAATACTTGCTATAGTTTGGTTAGCAACACGGAAGGTATCTCAGTAACTGCGGTGTATGATTGGGATGATGAGTCCGGCAAGATGGCAGCTATTAAAGGTGCCAAAGGATTATCTCCTGGCCGCTTTGAAATTGTGGCGGCTAATGCGGATGACTGGGCCAAAGCGATATGGAGCGATATGCTCGGCTAAACCTCTTGGTGAAACTGTATCGATCCGCGCTCTTAACGGTCTAGTCTTTATTACATAGACATTTGAATTGTTTGGGAGGGCGGGGGCCGTTGCGGGCCAGTCTATGGTGCCGAATGGGTACGTAAGAGCCCCACTATCCATTGGTCATGGATTTCTCGGTGTTTTCGGGTATTTGGTTAGTCAGGACAATCCGCGTCTTCTTGTCCCCAGGCCATTTTGGTACGACAGAACACTGCTCCACCGAGCCTCGCATTGCGTAAATTGGCTGATGTGAGATCGAGGTCGGTAAGGTCGAGGTGTTGGAGGTTAGCCCCATTTAGGCTCGTATTCTGAAAAATTGCTCCGGTGACGTTAGAATTTTGAAGATCGGCACCTGCGAGATAAGCGCGACTCAGATCTGCCTGGGCTAGGTCCGCGCCGCGGAGGTTTGCTTCCAATAGATTAGCTCGGTTGAGGTGTGCGTTTCGAAACAAAGCATTACTCGCTCGGCTATATTTCAAATTGGCTCCTGTTAAGTTTGCCTGGGTCAGATTAGCTCCAGAAAGATCAGTGTCTCGTAAATTTGCGCCCGTAAAATCCGCCCCCGTTAAATTTGCTCCATTCAGGGTGACGCGCCAGAGATTGGCCCTGGCAAAATTTGTATTCACAAGGTTCGCGCCAGAGAGATTAGCTCCAATCAGGTTGGCGCCAGCGAGGTTTGCTCCGCTTAGGTCGCATTCTGGGCAATGTTTGTCTGCCAGAAATGTGGTCAAAAGCGAGTCATCTACAGCACGGGCCTCAGAGACAGTCATAACGATTGCCCAAGTGACAGCGATAACGGTGATACGGAAGAGAGAACCCATGTTTATTCTTCACATCCCCCGTTTTGCTCTCCCCAAGGCATACGGGTGCCGCAAAGGATTGCATCGGCTACCTCGCTCTGTGTAAGTCGTGAGGTGGAGAGGTCAACATCGGTTAGGTTGGCACCCCTCCAATCAACTCCAACCAATCTTGTGTTAGTCAGGTCGGCGCCAGTTAAATTGGCTTTTCGCAGCACTGCTCCACTGAGGTCTGCACCGGATAAATTAACTCTGCTCAGATTAGCCTCCCTTAAGATTGCTCGGCTCAAATTCGCGTCCTGCAAAATCGCATCGGACAGGTTGGCCTTAGTCAGATTAACTCCTTCTAGCTCAGTTTTAGTGAGATTGGCTCCGGAAAGTGTTGCGTCAGTGAGATTTGCGTCTTTTAGATTTGCACCGGTTAGGTCGCTGCCGTTGAGCTTGGCTCCGGTGAGTGCGACTTTTTCTAGCTTGGTATTTCTTAAAATCGCATCTGTTAGATCGGCACCCGTGAGATCCGCTGATTCGAGGTTCGCTTCACTTAGATCTGCCCCATTTAGAAAGGCGCTTCGGAGGCTTGCCTGAGCGAGATTAGCTGAAATCAGTGTGGTATCGGAAAGATCGGCCATGCTAAGTACCGCTTCCGTTAGATGGGCTGAGGTGAGGTCGGCCCCACTGAGATATCCCTTCCGTAGATTAATTTTTGCCATATTAGCCCTGACAAGGCGTGCGTTGCTTAAGTCGGCTTCGCGGAAATCTGCTTTTCCGAGATTGGCAGAACTGAGGTCGCTTCTGCGCAAAGTTGCGCCGCTAAGTGTAGCGCGAGCCAAATTAGAATGTGTAAGGTCTGCTTTACTTAAGTTGGCATCTGTCAGATCGGCGAATCTCAAGTCAGCGCCTGTTAGGACGGCATTTCGCATGTCAGTTTCGCGTAAGTTTGCGCCGATTAAATTGGCATCGCTCAAATCAGCCTTTCTCAATTTTGCATGGTTAAGTTCGGCCGCGGACAGGTCGGCACCGTGCAGGTTTGCCTGACGCAAATCAGCTCTTATGAGTACCCCTCGTCTCAAGTTCGCATTACTTAGCTCGGCCTCGCGCAGATCGCACGCCTCGCACTGGTTCAGTGCCCTAACCTTTATTATGTCAGATTCATCAAACGCCGCTGCACCATTAGTGATCGATGCTATACAAAAACCCGCCAAAAGCGGTATGCTCAGACGCATAAGAATTACCCTTGGAGTCCTTTTATCTCACTTGCCACGGTCACTAATTCTGTGGGTGACGTCAAGCCGTGTGTGAGTTCTCCTCGGTTTGTAAACTCCAATCGCTGTCTCTCCTTGAGTGCGGAATGTGTACAGAGTAATTACGATTTTGGAACGTTACCTGAGAAGGTGGCTGCGGCCGTGATAGAAAAAAGTGCTGAAAGTATCCCACGATTTATCTAAAACAAAGTGAAATTCAGCCCTAGTCGAAAGGTAGTGACTAACGCTATGTTCGCCTGTGCGAGCAATGACATAGGATCGGGAATAAATGGTCTGGCAAAACGCTGTCGCTACTCGGATGGGGGGTCAGCCAGTTGATAAGATGGAGTTCATGAATGAGTTCTAGGTTCTACGATTGGGTCGATTCAAGAACCGGTTTCGTGACATTCATGCGTCACAAGATGGGTCAGGCAGTGCCGAGTGATGCCTTCTTCTTTTGCTTTGGTGGTATCTCGCTCGTTATCATCCTTATGCAGCTTCTCACGGGTATTTTTTTAATATTTTTTTACATGCCTAACCCTGAATTCGCTTTGCAAAGTATAGAACGAATGAGCAACGAAATAACAGGTGGGTCGCTTTTCAGGAATATGCACCGGTGGGGCTCGACCTTATTGGTTGCTACCGTGTTCACCCACATGATCACGGTGTTCTACCGGAAGGCATATCGAAATCCCCGAGAATTCAACTGGACTTCTGGTGTCTTGCAGTTGTTGATGGTTTTCCTGTTCGTGATCACGGGCATTCTTTTACCTTGGGACTGGCGTGCCTATTGGTCTTATTCTATATGGGTCGATTATGTTGAGACTTGGCCTGTAATCGGTGGTTTCGTGCAGACATTCCTCCTCGATACATTCACCATATATCGGACTTTTATCATCCATGTTCTCCTGTTGCCGCTAATTATAACTGTACTGTTGGTATTTCATTTTAAGATGATCGGTAAACATGGCATCTCTGAACCGTTATAGGCTCGGGAGGTGCGGATTGAGATGAGCAAAAGCCGGCATCGCGAGATATTTATCGATGAGAAATACGCTCCGCCGTATCCTCAGGAGTTTGACCGTTTTTGGCCCAAGCATTCTCTGAAGGCAGGTATTTCTGTCGTCATCACGTTGGCCCTGCTGGTTGGCCTTGCGATCGTATTTCAGGTGCCTACCGACCATGACATGCCGCCGCTTCCAAATCACGGTATGAACATTCCAGCGCCTGAATGGTACCTGTTGTTCCTCTTTGAACCCTTCTGGCAGTTTACCGGTGAGAGTGCGATTTGGCTTCAAGTTGGCACCTTCTGGATACCGCTTGCGGTAATCCTGTTCCTCCTTTTTATTCCATTTATTTTAGGTCGTAAGCCATGGAACAGCCAATCTAGGATGGCCAAAGGGTCAAAAATTGCTCTCGCTCTTGGCGCGTTTGCAGTGTGGTTAGTGATGACCACAGCCGTTGTTGGCGGTGGGCATGGTGCTAAGACGACCAGTTGTATTTCCTGTCACACACCGATGGTTGGGAATCAGATTGGGTTGCCACCGGCGGATATGGCGAAATACTACCGAGAGGTGCGCGAGATTGAGAGAATTCTTGGGCGTAACCGTCTAGGGGAGGAGGGGGAGGAATCTGGGAATTCCGAATCCTTTAAAGATGCCAATTGGCAATTGCGACATTTTCGAGAACCGACTGAAAATTGGTAAGGCCACAATGGCAATTACGATACGGGTTGGAAACATTAGCAAAACAGGGCGGCGCCATGTGGTCTGGTAATAGAACTGTTTTAGGGTTGGCTATCGCTGCGCTGCTCGCACTAATGGTGAGCGACCCAGCAAAAGCCGACATTCCGGATGAAACCTTCGAGGTTCTTGGATTGGACAGAGATGGTGACCCGGCCGACCTATATGATGCCCTCGAGTGGCGTTATCACGACCCGGAGGAAGGCGCCGGGGAGGGTACCCAAGCTGATTTCTGGGATCCCATCCTGTTTAGTAAATATACGAATCCGCAATCTTTTTATGAGCCGCCCGACAAGGGGAAAGGCTCGGGGCGTCAAGGTTGCGTGGAATGTCATGAAAAAGACACGCCGGGCCATACGATGGCTTGGAAGCAAAGTGTTCATGCCAATTTGAATGAAATTCGAAACCTCGAGCCCGGTGACGTACGATTTTATAAGAAGGAGAAACTCAAACGGGTCGAGACTAATTTAATTGCACTTGGCCTTCTCGAGGAAGAGCAAATTCTATCCGAAGTGAGCTGCATGGACTGCCATGTAGAAATCTTACGGGTGGGCAATGCAGACCACAAACGCGATCTACGTATGCCGGACGCAGCCGTTTGCGGCACTTGCCATTTACAAGAATTTGCCGAACGGGAATCGGAGCGCGACACTCTTAATTGGCCACAGGAACAATGGCCTCCTGGGCGTCCATCCCATGCATTGGACTATCATGGGGTTGTTGAAATGGCGATGTGGGCTGCACTGACAGAACGAGAAATTGCTGAGGGTTGTGTGTCATGCCATTCTGTCCAAAATAAATGTGACGGTTGTCACACTCGCCACACTTTCTCGGCAGCTGAGGCACGTAAGCCAGAGGCGTGCGCCACTTGCCATAGCGGTATTGCGCACAATGAGTTCGAAAACTACATGCTGTCCAAGCATGGAAGTATCTATCAGATGAGCGGTCACGAATGGGATTGGGAGACAAGGCTAAAGGACGCTTACGTAAAGGGTGGGCAGACCGCTCCAACTTGCGCTAGTTGCCACTTCGAGTTCAGGGGCAAGTTTGGACATAATGTTGTGCGCAAGGTCCGGTGGGGTTTCATGCCCACGCCGGATATTTCTGATAATTTGTCAGATGGCTGGTTTGGGGCACGTAAGGAAGCATGGATAGCAACCTGTTCAGGATGCCACTCCGAAAGTTTTGCGCGTGCATATCAAAATATGGCAGACGACGCAGTCAAAGCCGGTCTATCGGTTCAACAAAAAACCAAGCACGTGATAGAGAAATTGTACGCCGATCACATGCTTGTCGGACAGGATATAAACCGACCAGCACCGCCGGAGCCGCTTGAAGATGGCGCTGGCGAGTTTTTCCAGATGTTTATTGCGGATGGAAACAACCCGAGTGCGGTAGAAGTTGAGCACGCACGGGGGTGTCGAAACGACCTCAATCAGCTGTACAAGGCGGTCATGCACGTCAGTCCTGGTGGATGGGCTTATAGTGAAGGCTGGAGCTCACTTGTGGAATGTTATGCCAGGGTGATGGATTCCGATACCCGATCACGCGAAATAGCGGAGATCAAGGCGAGGCTTGCGGACATCGAACAGAAATCAGAGTTTTCTCTTCTAGATATCGACAGTAACGTGCAACGTGCCTCTATTGGTGGTCTTGGTGGTGCCTTGATGCTGGTCGGAATGGCGGGTTTACTGCTCCCACGCAGAAGGTTTGACTCGAACGATGCGGGTGACGATTGAGAGTTAGTTGCCGGTGAGGGCAAAGCGAAGCTGGTTAAACCGGAGGCTTCCGTACTTATACGGAGCGCTTATCGTGATTGGGTTTTTGCTTATCGATTGGGCGGGCTATGACCTATTGCTCCCTGATCCTGCCCCGTATCGTTATGAACTCATCGCAGACGGAACCATTGCCAATTTCCCTGATTTGGCTCTCTCCGTGCCTCAGAATCTTACCATACGAAAGTTCGAAGCGCGTCTGGACAAGGATGGAAGCGCATTCGCTGAACTTTATATTGCGGATCCCGGTCCTGAGGTTGCTCCAATTTTATTGGATTGGCAAAACCGTTCCTCCGAACTCGCCCTAGCCATTCCTAGTCGAACCGAAGACTTAGATCAGTTGGCAGAGGCCGTTAAACTTCATATCCCCGAGGATGCTGTCATGCTTGGTTGGTGGGATATCAATCGACAGCTTCATGCTTTAACGGGTGTTAAAATTTTTTACGATGCAAATTTTCCAAGACCGCTTTTTATCCCGCCAGCCTGGGATGATGATCTCAATGCAATCGAGTCTCTCGAACGCGTGTTTTGGCGTATTTCGGAAAACGGCACAGAGGATTTCGGGAGATTCCTTGATGCGCTTTCAAGCGAGGCCGAAGCAGGTTCGGCTATGTTGAAGGAGATCGCTGAAGGCCGCAAAAGTTTTATCGTAGTACAACTTTCGGACGTATATAAACTCGCTTTGACTCGGCCGAACCTTGTGGGAGTTGGTTATCGTGATTTTGCGGTTAGTGGCCATATCCATGACGATATCATCCAGGTAAAGAAATGGCTGGGGGAGCAAGGTTTTAGTCATTACGCCGTCGAGTCTTTTGGGATAGCTAAAAAGCGTGTGTACTACCTGAAAGATTCTATGACTGCGAACACACTGCTCGCCCACATGCTACCGTTCGGTGAATTCAATCCGCTTGCACTCAGTGGTTTGAAGCTCGTGGCGAATTACGGAAGCTATTGGGTTTACGAGATAGAACCGGAAAATGCTGCAGTAGATTAATTGCGTCATCGGAAGGGACTGATGCCGCGCAATTGTTTGGGTCTGTCAGAATCCGGTAACTTACCGGTTGGCCGACTACCTTTCAAACTTAAGACGTATGCGGCAACTTGTTTGATTCGTTCCGCCGACATTGTTTGACTCCACGTAGGCATCTGCATTTTGGGGATCCCATTTGTGATGATACGAACAATGTCTTCAAGTGTATCTCCATGCAGGGTGAATTCGTCCGTCAAATTGGGCCCGGCGCCGCCTAGGCCTCCCATGCCATGGCATTGTTCGCAGTAGATTACAAATGTCCTTTTACCGTCCGGGTTTGTGTTAGTTTGCATATATTTGTTATTCAACAATCGGGATACTCGCTTCGGCGGCCGTTTTCCAGTTGGACGAGTCCCTACAATACTGAATATGTATGCCGCAAACTGAGCTACTCGCTCCTCACTCATTTTCTGCCCCCACGTTGGCATTAAGCCTGGCACTCCATTCGTAATTACGCGGACAATATCTTCTAGTTCCTGACCGTGCAGAGTGAATTCATCCGTTAAATTGGGGCCCATTCCACCTTTTCCACCACTTCCGTGACATTCGATACAATGACTATTGAATCCCCTTTTGCCGCCCTCGACTTTCGTTTTGAAATCTTCGGATTCTAGCAGCGTTTCCCTCGAGACGTCGGGGAGGGAGGAGTCCTGGCCAGCTTGTGTTGCATTGATGCTACGTACGTAAGCGGCGATTTGATTGATTGTTTGTGAACCGAATTTTTCGCCCCAGGCGGGCATCAGTTTATCCGGTACGCCGTTAGTGATTAATTTGACAATGTCCTGGAATTTTCTACCGTGGATGTTTATGTCATCGGTAAGATTCGGCCCAACCCCCCCTGCACCTGAGAGACCATGGCATTGGGCACAATGGATGCGGTAATTTCTCTTTCCTTCTCTGAGGCCATCAGCAAGATCTGTTTCGTTTACTGGCAAGGCTTTGTTGTTGGCGTTCTTGGCGAGGTTGTTCTGCTTCCGCGTTCCTTTGATGCTGAACACGTAGGCAGCGAGTTGCCGAATACGAGTTTCCGGCATCCTTTGTTTCCACTGGGGCATGGCAGCTCTTGGGATTCCCTCGGAGATGACCCTATAGATATCTTCAAGTTCACCGCCATAGATCGTGACCGCATCGGTGAGACTTGGACCATTTCGGGAATGTCCTCCTCCGGCCCCTCCAATTCCGTGGCATTGTGCGCAATGCACGGAGAAGGTTCGTTTTCCTTCCCGGATCTGAGCTTCTGAGTTTGCTTCGTCCGCCGTGGTTGTATTTGGGGAAAGAAGAGTGAGGAGAAGGCAGATCCCTATTGGTGCTTTCCAGTAGGAAGTAAGACCCAGAGTACACAGGCTCCATGAATCAAAAAAATACCTGAAGTGATTCATGCAGTTGAGTTTAGCTCTGATTTGTTTGGTTCAATGCCGCTGAGAAAAATCCGGCGACCATAGTGGTCACCGGACTAGTTCGTAAACCAAAAATTTGAAGGTCGGCCGAGAGACAATGCTCTCGACCGGCCGTTCATAAGTGGTTAGGCAAGGCTCATGCCATGTTTATTCAATGGCAATGAACGAATACGTTTGCCGGTAGCCGCGAAGATCGCGTTGGTGATCGCAGGAGCCATTGTATGGAACACTGGCTCTCCGATACCTGTCGGATCGTTCTTGGTCGGTACAGCATGTACCTCGTACTCTGCCATCTGGCTGATACGTGGTAACTTGTACGTATCGAAGTTCTTTTGTGCCAGTTCGCCTGCCTTGACGGTATGCCCGGTCAAGAAGGTATGGGCAAGACCCCAGACTACACCGGCCTGAACTTGCGCATCAAACTGATCGGGATTCACAACCAATCCGCAATCGACAGCACGGGTGATCTTGTGGATGTTAACCCGTTTCCCACCACGTACCGACAATTCGACGACGTCACACCACGGAGAGTCGAAGCTGTTGTGGAAGGCGATACCCTGGGCATGACCCTTAGGCAAGGTTCCACCCCAGTTCGCTTTCTCAGCCGCTAGTTCCAAAGTCGCAAGCATACGCGGCTCGTTGGCTAGCAGTTTCTGGCGAAGTTCGAAGGGATCCTGTCCGATATGATCGGCGAGTTCATCCATAAAGCTTTCGATGAAGAAAGCATTCTGGGTGTTGCCGACGCCACGAAGGAACACAAT
>JYMV01020196.1_pt1 | contig 10646 bp, 8 predicted proteins | sample 338911 | NCBI WGS metagenome assembly JYMV01 (sample SAMN03354496, study PRJNA234377) | hydrothermal vent metagenome | biome: Deep sea; feature: Hydrothermal plumes at the Eastern Lau Spreading Center, Western Pacific Ocean; material: Seawater | place: Tonga | collected 2009 | depth 2000 m m
CCCATCGATGATGATGACGATGAGGATTCTAGCGGCATCGAATCAGAAACACCACAGAAATCTGGAATCGTAGAGAATTTGAGCATGATGAACATCGCTCTGGGAGTTGTCTTTATTATTGGAGTGATTTTTTTGCTCCTTAGAAAACCTCAATGAGAACATTCATCCATCACTATAAGTTCTGATGAAATTTCAGTTTTACTTTGCGCCAACCACCCCCTCTCCTAGTAATCCACTATAACCCCCTACTTGGCCTAATCAAATATGGGCCGGACAGTATCAACATGGCGAATGCGTATAGAAGAGAGAATGGTTGTGTGGAATGCATTTCGCAGGGCATTACGAACTGAGGATAAGTTGGCATTGGATGATGCCGCAAATGCAGTTAGAGAGCGGGCGGCAGCAGGAGGGATGATGCCAACCGCCGACCCACTTGAGCCAATGTTACTGTCTGTAATAGTGGATTGTTTTGCTAGAATCAAGAGATTGGAAGCAAAAGTGGAAGAATTAGAATCATGACTCTGCAACGGTTGTGATAGAGTTGACTGAAGTTAGCGGTTGGATTCTTGACTGCCATCAAGATGGGGATGAGATGGTTACATGGGTAAAACTGGATGATTGTAAGACAATTTCATTGCGTGAAAAATGGCGAGTTGCACTTCATGTATCAGCCGACATCAATCGTTTAGAACAATTGGCACTATGGCTTGACCGTGCTGAAATGCACTATGAATTTGGAGAGTTGCAAACTCGTTTTGAACGACATCTCGTGGAACTTGGAGCTACACGCGCTCGCTCAGTATTGGCAGTTTCAACAAACCGTCCATCTAAATTAAAGAGATTAGCAGAAGTGATTGATGCACGAGGAAATTGGCATCACCATGAATTGTATTCAGTAGACCAGAAGATGGCTCAGAGACATTTACTTGAGAAAGAAGTCCATCCATTTGGAAGAATTAAGATATCTAACAACAAACTGACTGCACTTGACAGTCGAACCGATATGTCCTTGGAATTACCGCCACTAACAATTGCCCACTTGTTTACAGATTGTTACGATGACCACGGCCATCGTACAGCTAGTGCATCATTGAAGAGAATCATCATCACACCACGGGGAACACTCGGCGAAGATGAAAATCCCGGTAATCCAATAACAATAGAATGTGAAAATGAAGAAGAGATGCTAAGGTTGCTTAATTTGCGAATGATGGAAATTGACCCAGATGTATTGATTACAGATGCTGGCGATAGCATTGACCTACCCGCTCTGAGAAGACTTAGTGAAAGAGTTGGTCAACCCCTACATCTCTCGCGGAACTCAGAGGATTTAGTACCGCGAACCCGGGGTCGCACTGCCTGGTCATACGGTAACCTGCTACGCAAAGAATCGTACCACGCCCTACAAGGAAGGTTACACATTGATATGGCTGGATCATTCATCGTTAGAGAAGGCGGGATTGCTGGCTTACTAGAATTAGCTCGCATGTCAGGCCTTTCCGGTCAAGACATTTCTCGTCTTTCACCAGGGTCTGCAATCAGCGCCATGCAAATGCGCCAAGCAATGGAAGATGGAGTACTTGTACCATGGAAAAAAAATCGCCCGGAAGATGTGAAAGATGGTCTTGAGTTACTTGCAGCTGACCGAGGAGGACTTTACCTCGAACCAGTAGTTGGGGCTCACGACACAGTGGTTGAACTCGATTTTGCATCTTTATTCCCTAGCATTATTGCTACCCGTAACATAAGCCCTGAAACTATGAATTGCTCTTGTTGTGACCCAAAGACTGAGCCTAGCGATAGCGCAGATGGTAGGCTACCACTTTTGGTTGCTGATGCGGCCGCTGAAATTGAACATAGATTAAGAGCTGGAAATGAAATCCCAATGACCATGAAAGTTCCTGAGTTGAATCTACATACTTGCACACTTAGACACGGATTCCTAGGGCGAGTTGTTTCCCCAATTATTGAGAGACGAATGCAATTGAAATCGAAAAGACAGAAAAAAGGAGATGTATGGGATGGGCGCCAAAATGCACTGAAATGGGTACTAGTTACCTGCTTTGGATATACCGGATATCGTAATGCTAGATTCGGTAGAATTGAATGTCATGAAGCTATTTGTGCGTGGGCAAGAGAGATTCTACTACAAGCGATTGATATCGCTTCAGAAGAGGGGTGGGAAACACTTCATGCGATTGTAGATTCTATGTGGTTAAGCGATTTAGAAAATCGTGATGAACCCTCACGCAATCGTTCTATAGATAGAATTAGGATAAAATTATTGAATCAAATCGGCATCCCTGCAGATTTAGAAGATATCTATCATTGGATATGTTTCATCCCTAACAGAACCACTGGTGTTGGTGCTTTGACCAAATATTTTGGATATGGTGATGAAGGCTGGAAAGTACGCGGGATTGAACTGCGACAGCATTCAACCTGTACTTGGATTGAACAATTACAAACAACCTCTCTTGAAATCCTCAAAGATGACCCATCATCTCTATCTCAATTCCAAGTAACTGTTAACTTACATAGGGAATTAAAGAATTTGAAGGATGGAAAGGTCGCACTAAAAGACCTCATAATTGCAAGGCGAATCCGGAAAGAATTAGGAGATGAACGTGTTCAAACAATTGCAACAGCAGCTCTTCTTAGAGCGGCTAAATTAGGGAGACGAATACCACCAGGCAACAAGGCCAAGTTTGCCGTAGTTTCATGGCGCCATAGACATAGCACCGAGAGAGTGCGCCTAGCAAGCGAAATTGAATCGCAAAACGCAACAACCTACCAACTCACAGGTGATGTTGAATTCTATGAGCCGCTAGCAAGGAGAGCGATATGGGCAATACTATCACCGTTTGGCTGGGATGAATCTGGAATCGATTGTTGTAGACGTCAGCCATTAACGCTTGAATCATTTTGCCAAAAGTCTGAGAGCGATGCTTGATTTCTTGGAAGAGGTTGCCATATATGCCTAACCTTTTGTCCAACACAAGTTAAGGATAAACCACTACTTCTCCGGCCTTGTAGTGATTGTAAGTGCACCATCACATCACAATTATTCCGCAATTGGATGTGATGCTCTTTTGGTAGTGGCGCATGGCCAGCACGACCGGATGAAATCACCACACAAGCACCACGACTGGCTAATTTTCGGAGATTGAGTAGAGCTCTATTGAGCATTGCCCTGCCTTGCGAGCGCCCAACCTGGGGGTCATTGAACATCGCCGCTAAATCATCAATGATGAATAAACGGGACAAATTACTCAATCCTTCACCTTCGGCTACTAGTCTCTCAATCTGAGCTTCCAACTGATGTGCAGTGTGGGCGCGGCTAATTTGTAGTCGCCTCAAGCCATCTTTTGGCCTACATCCACGCCAATGGAGAAGAGGTACTAGATTGCCAGGATCTATGCGCCCAGCACCATCAACCCAATGAACATTCAACCCAGATGCCAACTCTGCAGCAGCAATTCTTGGAAGGATATGTTTCGATTCCCTTCGGTCCTGAAGTAATAGATGAATTGCCCCCATAGTCAATGGGGGTAACATCCGTTGTAATCTAACATCACCCCATTCCACGATATTATCCAAATTAGTTGATTTGTAGTCACCTACTGCAACGGAATTAATTTCACGTCCTACTGAATCTGTTTTCATCTGATCCCACCGAATTATAGTGTAACCGAATCTCCACCTACATCTTTCCCAAGAGGGGGTGTGAGCAGACGCAAAGTGAAAGTGATTGCGAAAAAACCAACAGAAAAATATCCGGAATTGTCAAGCACTGGGCACACACCGTGAATCCATGTGCGGTCGCTTCGCCTTACATACAGACCAGCAAACTCTTGCGGCGTATTTTGACACTCAACCCCTACCTGATATGTTGGCACCAAAGCCACGATTCAATATCGCACCGTCAATGTGGCATCCAGTAATCCTCGCAACACCACCAGTGGGTGGAGATGGCACAGCACCCCGCCATACTAGACTAATGAAATGGGGCCTAATACCTAGTTGGTCGAATAGTGATTCAAAGATTAAACCAATCAATGCCCGAAGTGAAACTGCTTCGGAAAAACCGATGTTTAAACACTTACTGAACAATAAGCGGTGTATTATCCCCGCTGATGGTTGGTATGAATGGTCCACTGGGAATGAAGGAAAAAGACCGTACTGGCATCATCACTTGGAAGGTAAACCACTCGCCCTTGCTGGACTTTGGTCATCGTGGTCCTCAACTAACGGAGACGCGGTGGAGTCATTTACAATTCTGACTTGCCAAGCACATTCAAATATCAATCATATTCACCATCGGATGCCGGTTCTTCTTTCCCAAGAAAATTGGCAAGTTTGGCTTGACGACGGTGTATCTTCAACCCAAGCAAGTGAACTTATTGATGCCGAAACGGCTCATTCTGCTGCTGTTGAAATTGACTATTACCAAGTATCAACAAATGTCAATAAAGTAGCCAATGATAACCCACAATTAATTGACCAGATTTATTGAAACTATAGCAAATCATCTAAATCTGGAATCTCGTTTGGATCGTGTGTAATACCTACCTTCGACTGCTGAGATGGCTGAGAACTAGGTCTTTCTGGACCTTTGAATTCCGCCACCCCGTCAGAAATACTCTCTGGGCGAGGCTCGCCACTGTCAACTTCAAGTAATTCCGATAAGTAACCCTCAGATTGGACATTTTGGTGTTGAGTCTTCTGTTGAGGTATTGTCTGTGGTTGTGCAGAAAATTGTGACTGTGGCATAGGAGTTGGCCTAGCGGGACCAACCGTTTTCAAGTGATTAATCGCTTGTTGCCTCCCTGCCTCCCGAATCTTTGATTGGGGGGATTTTCTCTTCCTCATCCCTAGTAATACTGACAATGCGATTAATCCGGCCATTGTAATAATCAAATTTGCTGGGTCTGAGAAAAATCGAACTAGTTCCCCACCTTGTTCAAACTGTTCAGCCGTGAGTATGACCTCAATGCTTTGCTCTAACCCTTGAGAATCTCGCAAAACAATTTCACCCCGTGCCACCATCCCTGGTACTAAGAGTCCATTAGGAGATATTGTTAGATTTACCTTTGACCCATCACCTAAGTTTTGAGTGGGAGAGGTTGTCGCAATCCTATCAATCGGCCCCTCCAACCTAACCTCCCAAACTTGCTGACCTAAGCCACTAAACTCCAATGGCACATTTACAAAGCCATCATCGTCAGATGAAATGTCACTCTTGTATTCAGTATTTACAAGACGTAACCCAATAGTATGGAAATCTATACTCACCTGTTGAGCAGTAGAGGAACCGCAAGTAAATTGACCTGTTAAACGCGCTTCACCTCCAACTATCCCCGGGCTATCCCAGCGCAGAGTTCGGACCACTGATTCACCTACAGATACAGGTGTGTTCTCAACAATTGACACGGTTCTACCATCGCTTGAATTTAAATTAGCGCCTAATGTGCAAGCAGTTGAAGAGTTGACTGAAATCAGTAAATCTTCATTTTTCAATAATTGAATGGGATGATGTGGAGGGAGTACCTCAAAACTAGGTGCTCCAGAAGTAGATATTGTGAGAGAAAGCGAGCCAGAGCTAACTTCAGTTACCTCAACAATCCAATTGACTTGGCGACCATAATGGTCTATCAAAATACGACCTTCTGCACCAAATTTACCACCAGTTGTGAAAGTATCCCCTGAACTGCCTTGGTCGTTGCCAGCAAGAAGGCCATTATCACCATCTGCTTCTAAGACATACAACCAAGGAATATCCGGATTTGTGTTGATTAAATTCTGCGCCGAGTTACCTACTGATGTATCTTGGACAGTAACCAATAACCCATGGCCAGGTAGGTCGCTGTCAAAGCCATTAGAGCCTCTGTAAGCCATCCACACTCGTTCACTAGGAGATATTTGTATGAACAAGCCCGAACCTGATGAAGAGATAGGGCTGAGTACATAGTTTTGTGTCTCGCCGGGGTTATTGAGAGATATCTCAGTTGCTCGGTCAACTCCAATTAAATCTAGAGTAGCTAAGGATGGTAAAGCAGGAGTGCGTCCGTTTACCCCATTCCAATTCCCGCTTGCCATAACATCCCAATCACCAAGCCCATTCCAATCTTCACCAGTTCCTTGACCGTGAACATCGTACAAGTCAAGTGCACCCATTTGGTGAAGCATTTCATGAATGATTGTTCCAAATCCTGAATCAAATCCGGCTATAGTGTAGTGGTCAAATTTGTAACCATCTACCTCGACCATTGCTGCGAGTGGCCCATAATGGCTCCAGATACTTCCACTGCCGCCGCTATCCTCCTGTACCTCGGCTGTGTGAATAATGAGAAATCGGTCAATCCAGCCATCTGAATCTAGGTCGAATTGGGAGAGGTCTACTCCTGACAGTGAATTTTTGATGACTGATGAGGCTAACCCTCCTGGGCCATCTGAGCCATCCTGTCCTACATCCCTAACATCACCCTCGTCTTGACCCCAGTATGAATCAGAATTCTGAGCATGATATACTGTAGGGATTATTGTCACGGATAGTGTTGTGGCGCCACCAGTAGCCTCGGAAATGTAATCATCGGCGCCGTTTGTCCCAGTCAGTAAAGTCTCTGCCTTCTCAACATTCCTAAATCCTGTCTCAGGGGCGTTGGGGAAATCAACTACTACAACCAACCAACGCTCTTCCGTTTGCATTTGAACACTGGGTGCAGTATTTTCTATTTCTTGAGTGAAATCATCAAGGTAATCAAAGAAAGGACCAATCCTTGTTGGGTCTTCACTTACATACCAACCAGCAACTAAAATCATTGCCGCAAGAGGGATTGCAATGATTGGCCTCATAGTTAACCGCTCCACCGCGTGTGTATTGAATGATACGCTACCATGTATTCAAGTTATATTCATCTAATCAATCATTTGAATATCAATTTGGTCAGAAAGATTAGATCCATTATGTACCCATATGTCATCTGCTTGTAATCTAAGTCCCCATGGCTGAATACTGGTCGATGATGAAATAAGAGTAGAAGGTAAATCTTGTCCCTGAATGACCTTCAACTGAGCCCGAGATTGGGCAGAGTGGGACCATGGTCGAGATGCTCTAGCGAGGTCGATACGGTTGGCCAAATCAATGTATTCTGGTGTGGCTGAGTCCCCGTGAATAGAGGTTGATAACCGATTCAACCCCGAAAGTGAACAATTCATCACTTCTAAAGAACGCTTCATATTCCCTGGGGTTGGCGAACCATCACAACCACTGATTACAACATCAGTAATTTGCTCTCGGGCTACTCTTTCACAAAGATGTCCCACTTCGCCTGGGTTCAGGCAAATAGCGTTAGCTAACATCATTCCAATGTTTTTTCCTAATTGCTCTTGATCCAATCGTGGGCAAACATCCACACAAGCACAATCAACCAGTAATACCCTTCTCTCATCCCCTTCTGAATCAAAAATTGTCTGCGATTTACGGCCTCGTGTACGACTTGACAAGGGTGAAAGATTTGCAATGAACTCACTGGCAAAAATTAGTGTCAATGTTGCCGCCAAAAATAACCCTTGAAGTGCTGGTGGTGTAACAATATACAGAATTGTCACCGAAACAAAATGTAAGCGCAAGCGCAAAGAATCTAGCGGGTCCTCTGTGATTAAATCAAGACCTCTTCCAACAGTTAATCCTAGTGATTGAAGGAATAGTAGTAATACGAACCAGGTAAAGGCAAGCGCCATTGCAAAAAGTGAAACCACATCATAATGGGCCCCTACACCATCAATCATCCCAGCACTATTAGCCATCTCAACGAGCCGAGGGAAACCCCAACCCCAACCCCAAATAACTAACACTGACCCACCTAATATGCCGGTTGGAATCATTGTACTAAGCCATGCTTTTTCCCGTTGTAGTAAACCAGGTTCTGCAAACTTCCACAACTCTAAAGCGGCCCAAGGCAAGGTCGTCCAAATAGCCAACAACCCAACTGCTGTCCATTTGGTGTCAAGCCACGCGTATGGGCTGTATATCGTTAGAGAACCTGCACCTTCTGCTAGTGGGATTCTTGCCAGCCACCAAGCAAACATATCTTCAATGACAAATGCCCAGATAATTGCGACTAGCAAAAACGCGAATACAAGGCGCTGAATTCTTTTACTTGCTTCGGCTAGATGATTCATCACATGTTGTGACGTATCGGTGGGGACAACCCCGTCCAAAATAATCACCTCAGAGGATATCCTTCACTACCGGTTCTGCTCTTGCTGAGCGAACTGTTCGGTAGACCCCATATGCGGCCCAAAAACCACAGAAAATTGCTGGTGCGTAAAGATAAGCTGGGGCGCCGGTTGCTAACCAATTCAAGCCAACTAAGAACATCACACCTGAAATTAGGCCTCTCTTCAAGCCCTCAGGATAAGCGAGATCTTTTGCCAAATGTTGCGGTCCTTCTCCGGTCGTGCGCTCAAGGATTTCACGTTGAAATACTGCTGCAACTAGGAGGACGCATAATGAAGAAAAGAATAGGGTATTACCAGTTGTAAACACACTCTCTGCTAGTTGTAATTGTTTTTCCTGCTCAAGCGCCGCGGGGTCAGGTTCGCTAACGAAAAGACTCTGATAGTCGCCTACACTAATTACCCTAGTAGCCAAATCGGCCTGAGCCGAAGTACTAGATGGGGAGTTGATTGTGAATGAGAGAAGATTCCATGCATCTGAATCATCATTTGAGCCGTGACCATCTACTGAATTACCAGCCAAGTAGAAGGTAACATCACCGATATCGCTAGAAGGAGCGGTCCAAGTGATTGTCCATTCTGCAGGGTCAGCTGTTTCTGAATGAGAAATGTTCCCGCTTGTTGAAGATGAGGACTCAGGGTCTTCATTGCCTTCAGCAGGACGGACATCAACTCCGTCTTCCCATGAGAATGTGCCTACACTATTCGATGAAAGAAGGAAGCCCCCTGCTGTGTTGGATGAATGTTCAACTTTGATTGTCAAATTATATGCAGTGTCAATTTGATAGGCTGAAGGAACGCCAGAAATAGATACCACAACATCTGTGGATGGGCCAGACGGTGCAGAAGGTGCTGCTGAGCCGTGGCAGTTACAACCGTTGAGCACAGTTGATTCTCCACTCATGTTCAAATCAGGGGGGCCACCAGACGATGCCAAAACTTGTGCTGTAAGCAGTAATATGAGGGAAATCACTAGTAGTGAACGAGTTGCATATGCACGCATGGCCACACCTGTGTTTATCCTCGACCTGTGGGCGCTTCATAACCGTTGCTCGCAGGCTCCCCCTTAGGGGAGCCCACTATTGCCATTGACTGCGTTATACTAGTGAGACTCTTCAAAGGTCTTTGATAGCTGAATTCAACTCATTCATCATCTTCTTGCCGTCACCAAATAACATCATTGTCTTGTCCTCAAAGAACAAGTCATTGTCCACTCCCGCGTAGCCTACATTGAGGCTACGCTTGATGATTACAACTACTCTAGCCTTATCTGCATCAATGATTGGCATACCACCAAGTGGTCCTTCACCAGAGCGTGCTACAGGGTTAATGGTGTCATTAGCACCAATCACAAGAGCGACATCACATTCTGGTAATTCTGAATTAATGTCATCCATCTCAATCAATTGCTCATAAGGCACATTTGCCTCAGCGAGTAACACATTCATGTGGCCAGGCATTCTGCCAGCCACTGGGTGAATCCCGTACTTGACATCAACTCCTTGAGCCTCTAACAAATCTGCAAATTCTTTGACGGTATGTTGGGCTTGTGAAACTGCCATTCCGTATCCTGGGATGATAACACATGTTGCAATCCCATCACAGACCATTGCAACCTCTTCAGGATCACTACCAACTTTTGTGCGAGTGACGGTTTCGCGCCCTCCTCCGCCAAACGACTTGAAGAGTACTGCTGGCAAAGTACGATTCATCGCTTTACACATTATGAAGGTAAGAATCAACCCCGCCGCACCAACCATTGAACCAGCAATAATCAATACATTGTTTCCAATTACGAAGCCGGTGAAAGCGGCTGCAATTCCTGAAAGTGAATTCAGCAGACTAACGACCACCGGCATATCAGCACCACCGATTGGCAATACAAACAATATTCCAAGTAGGCAAGATGCTCCTACCAAACCATAGATGTAATCAGTATTGTTTGGTTCTTGAATTGTTAAAACGATTAGAACAACTGAAGCGATAAGTAATCCAACTTTCACAATATTCAACCAAGGTGGACCCCAAGTTGGGAAACTAACCCATTTCCTACGTCCTCTGTCATCCTTTTTTGTTAATGGAATGTAAAATCCACCCATCAACTTACCCATTGCCATCATGCTTCCTGTGAGTGTAAGCCATCCTACTAATCCAGAAAGGCCAATTGCCACCCATATTGCGTAGAGTTCAACACCTGGGGGAGGCACGTTTCCGGTCTGTAAACGGCCCAACACTTCTGATAATCCGACGAGTGCAGAAGCGGCACCACCAAATCCATTGAACATAGCAACAAGTTCCGGCATCCCCGTCATTTCTACACGGATAGCTAACCAAACCCCAACGACTGTACCAATTGCTAATCCACCTACTATCAATTCAAGACCAATGAAACCTTCACTGTACAT
>JYMV01036418.1_pt1 | contig 10646 bp, 5 predicted proteins | sample 338911 | NCBI WGS metagenome assembly JYMV01 (sample SAMN03354496, study PRJNA234377) | hydrothermal vent metagenome | biome: Deep sea; feature: Hydrothermal plumes at the Eastern Lau Spreading Center, Western Pacific Ocean; material: Seawater | place: Tonga | collected 2009 | depth 2000 m m
GTCTTTGAACATGGCGGGGTTGTTTGCACATTTCTAATGGTTCCATACATTTCTTAATCTCGTCAACAAAACTGTGAAAATGAAATAAAAAATATTTGAGTATTTTGAGAAAACGTTCATTGAAAACCAATTATTTTTTGCATACGATTAACATACGAATAATAATTATATCATTTAGGAACTGTAAATTTAAATAATAAATATATACAATAAACCATGTCAGTGTCAAAACACTGACTGCTGGACGGAACTTACTACAGCATCAATCAAGAACACTTTTATATTAAACGCTTTTAGTTATGTAAATGGTAATTTGCTAAGGTTAAGGTGTGGATTATATCTTTATTGTTTCAAAGCCAGTTATCGTAAACTCATTTACCTGTAATCGTTAATAATCATTTTTCCATTCCATATGATATTTTGGTAGAGATCTTTTACACATTCCCTCAGTTCAGATTGAACATCTTTATTAGTTCTTACACATGGCATTATTGCAAGTTGGTCTACAATTGAAAAGAATATATTTCCATATTTAGAACAGTTTGAGGATACAAAAGGAGTGATCAGGAGCTGTAAATCGAAGAAGGATATACAACATAATTTTCAAAAGAGAGATAAAAATACAAACAAAGCATTACGAACCTCACTAAAATCCGAGGGTTAACTCGGGTTCTCCGGATAGGTAAACTTATCTTACTTTCAGTTCGAATCCTATTGAATACTAAATAATATTGGCCTTTCTCAACACATGTTTTGCTTTATGCTAAATATCTGTTTGGAAACTTGTAATGTTCTTCGAAGATGTCTATCATTAAATTTTTCAGTTGGGAATTGATGGACAAATATTGCCACTGTTCTATGACACATATGTGGCATATATCTCAAAATAATTTTGTTTTGTTTCATTTGTGGACAAATAATGTATAATATTAATATTAGAAGACAGATTATACCTGTGGTATATGTTTGACATAATGGTTTAAAAAGCCTGATCAAACTCTCTGCATATGTTGTCGTTTCTCTTGGAGAGTTTTGTTGAATCCAGGGAAGGTCTTGTGTAAGACATTTATGATATTCACCATACACTCTACAACAAAAACTTTAATGTATATCGTTATTTATCACATTAACAACAGAAACAGCCTAATATGTAGGTGGAAGATCTATTTATATCACAATTAAAACGTTTTATCACATAGCTAGTAGTCAGTGATGGTTATTTGCCTCCAGGGAAAATCTCCGTATTTTCCCTGAAATATCCGTATTGGCCCTCAAATATCAGTATATGCCCCCGAATTTAACCTTTGGTATCTGCAACTTGGTCTCAAAGAAAATATGTCAAAGTACAAGGAAAGATGGTAAAATCGTATTTCAATCAAATTAGCACGTTTAAAAATTTTGAATAAAGTTTGAATAACTTTAAACGGAATAATTAGCTCAAATGCATACGTCGTCTTGAATAGGAATTTCAATTCAAATGTCAACGTCTTGGGTAGATTTTACAAACACTTTCTAACATCATTGTACAAAACTCGAAACAAAACTATTTGCAAGTTGAACAAAGGCAACTCTCTTGAGGATTTATTTTCGCAATTTGTCAGTTCAAAGATCTTTTCTTCCATATAAAAGTAAATGCTTGAAAAAAGTCAATGTAAAATATGTGATAAATAGACTATGACATGAAATTGTCCATATCGTCCCTGGTATCAGCCCTCGACCCATATCATCCCTCCAGCTTCGCCGTCGGACTTGATATGGAAGTCTCGGGCTGATACCAGGGCCAATATGGAAAAATGTCATATAATAATCACTTAAGATCGCTTATTTACCTGATGATGGTTATTCCAGAAACGCATCGGGTGCACTAAATTTGATATCTATGTTTTATTAGTGCACACGACACGTTTCTAGATATGCATAACATTATTTCAAATCTATAAAGCAATTAAAATGCATAAACTGTTGAATCTCAAAATAAACAATCGAGCGTTTCTCAATTATCAAAGATGTGCTACCCATTCTAAGCTATGGGTGTTACAGAATCTAACATCCTGTAGATATGGAGGTGTTACAGCATTTTTAAGTAGTATAATTCTGTACAATAATCTTACCTGCAGATCTCACGGAACAGATCCTCATTATGAAGCAATGGTTCGAATATCAAATGAACTTTGAAGTTCGTGATGATATACTTTGTGCATTCGTTGTTAAGCGATAAAACTCTCTTCCATTTCTGTGTTTCTGGAACCGTTCTAGACAAGGCTGTAAACATATATTGACATAAAAGAGAGTTAGAATATAGAACAAGTCTTAAAACAAAATATATAAACATATATATTAAAACTTGATTATCTCAAATTCGGAAAAGTCGAAGTAAACATTTGGTTCTTTCGAGTAGCGTTTAGTTGATTTTATCACGGATAGCTCGAATACTTAGTTTTTTCGAAGCAAAATTACATTTCCTTCGACTTCGACAAATCGAAACTCTGTTGGGTGTAAAAGAAATACTTCAAGATTAACTTTGCTGAAGTTTATTTTTCTATTCATTTCAGTAGTAGGGATAGGATTGATGGTGTTCAGTGCCAATTTCAACAATAATACAGCTATATAGTGGCGGTCAGTTGGCGGAAACGACAATGGCACTCTGAATTAAATTTAAGTCTTTGTCAAACTCTATCGTATAACGTTAATTTGAACTCATAAACATTTGTGATATAGCGTCTTTAAAATTCATATTACCTGAACACGCTTGATGTAATTCGAAACATTTTGGAAATTACAGTAAAATATCGGGAATATAAATGATACATAGTTAACACATAAGTAAATTTCTGGGTTTTTTTCAATCATGAAATTTGTCCATCATCATATGTCGTGATCTTATTTTACGTTCGTTTTGTTGATATTATGGGGAAGATTTGACCATCGCTGTTTTATTTTGTCTTCATAACAGTACAACAATGTCAATAAATGTTTGTGATTCAACTGGCTACTAGGTAAGAAGGTAATGTCTGCTGGTTAAAGACCATTACTCTGTAACATTTGTAAACATTTGTCGTATATGATAAGATGTGCTTTTGAATAAAACACTTTAGTCCTGGCGGTTTGTGGGGTTCGTGTTGTTCAACTTTCTGTTTTTTGTAGGTTTTGTGTACCAGTGTTTATCTTTTTATCCTGAAATATCTGAAGTAACCATACAGCAATAAAGAATCGGGGTTATGGTTAGGATTGTGGTGTCTAGCGTCACTTTCAACAATATTTGAGCTATGTCGTGGCGGGAGGAAACCGGAGTACCTGAAGAAAACCATCAACCTGCCGCAAGTCACTGACAGGCTTGATCACATAATATTGTATCGAGTACACCTCGTAATGAGCGGGATTCGAACACTACTGGTGATAGGCGCTAATTGCATAGGTAGTTGTAAATTCAACTACCATACGATCTTGACCACGATGTTCCCGATAAAGAATCGGGAAGCTGGCCTAGTGAAAAATAGAATTGCTATTGTTGGGTTTTTCCTTACAAGCTTGACAGTGGTCTCAATCATGGACACTGTTTGCCACTATACATCTGACAAATGACAGAAATGGATTTTTTAAATCTCATTGCATCAGTTAATATATGATATAAATATACATAGCCGTAGCATTGTGTAAATAATGATCAAACTTACCTCCAGCTAAGAAACACGTCAAAATAACAAAACGAAACATTGCAGCTTGTATTTCTCTCAAATGCCAAAAGACAAAGTACAACATTTCTCTTCTGAAGGTCTTTTTATACAAATATTGTACATGTGTTGTTTAGCTTTAGCCTCAATATATTGAAAATTACTATGTTTTCCTCTTTATTTCTATTTTAGTTTAATTGAAAAAAATAATAAATTCAGTTTAATACAAGAAAAATGTCCTTGAATTAGCATCAAATATACTTTCAAGGATACAAACATGCATGTTTAGAAACAATTGATTACAAAGATTTGCTGACTTCAGCACGATATTACAATTGTAAAGTTGTCGTGTATTTTGTGGATACATACTACTCGCAATAAGGACACACATAGTATATGTTTGCTATACATACTTGTGCAATAATCACAACAGTTTATTCTTATGCTTTATCAGATGTATAATGTAGTCACCTAACATTTTAATTCGATGGTTTCCGTTTTTAATGCAATTATCTTGTAGACATTGAGGGATCGTCGTGGTCGTGATCGTATGGTAGTAGGATTGCAATCACTGCCTATCACCACTCACGTTGTGAGTTCGAATCTTGCTCAGGCGAAGTGTACTCGATACAGCATTATGTGAGAAAGTTTGTCAGTGACTTGAGACAGGTACTCGGGTGTCCTTCATGAATAAAACTGACCGCCACGATATAGCTGAGACATTGTTTAAAGTGGCGCTAGACATCATAACCCTACCCCTGTAGACATATGTATTTCACAAATAATTACTTCAATTAATAAAATTAGCATGTATTTCTAATGAAATGCATGTATTTGGTAGAGTAGATGGTATGCATTCGCTAGACTACAGTGTATGCATTCGGTAGACTACAGTGTATGTATTCGGTTGACTAGATGGTATGTATTCTGTAAACTAGATTGTATGTATTCGGTAGACTAGATGGTATGTATTCGGTAGACTAGATGGTATGTATTCGGTAGACTAGATTGTATGTATTCGGTAGACTAGATTGTATGTATTTGAGATGGTCTTTCATTATACGTTACTTTAAACGGATGATAAACTTACAATGTACGATTAGAATGTATATTCACCATATAGTATTACTGTAAATATTCGACCATTGACTTTTTATGCAATCTTAATAGCGTTCAGAATCAACACCCAATTTCACTAACATATAATATGTGATTCAGATCGTTTTTTAAAGGAATGCAGATATATATAAAATATATTCTACTTTTTAAGACTTTGTCATTCATAAATATATTTCCAGCATGCTTTTCATTATTTTTATTATTAATAAAAGCGTCAGTTGTTCGATCGATATCAAAGGATATGTTGTATGGTTTCCATATCGTCAAAATTTAATTTGAGGATAGTAAGTTTTGGATTGTGCATGGGATGTCTTTTTGCCTTGCCAAGTGCAGTTTTAAGCAGTAATGTTCTTGGCGCATCCAACCACAGCATGTCAACGATGCTCTGTATGGAACTTCCTTTGGGATAAGTGTCATCTGTATTATAATGTTGTTAGTGTTTCTGTATGGACGAATTATACAACAAATATACAATCATTTCCAGGTTATAAACTCTATAGTGCGGTCCATCAGCGATGCAAAAAATATTCAAATCAACGATGACGCGACCACCACGAGAAGTGCAAAGGTATCTGAAATCAAAGACTGGACTGGGCTAAAATGCACGTTTCCCGGTACACATAGATCCCAACGGAAAAATCTTCGCATGATGAAAAAGTTAATTGTTCTATTAATAGTAATAACGGCCACTTTCTTCCTCAGTTTTATTCCATCAATATGTTCTGTATGCTCTTGGCGTCTATGGATATGATTTATCATATTTATCATAAAAAAAGAGAATAGGAGTTTTGATATCGTTGCATATTTACAATATAAGTTGTGCTGTCAATCCGTGTATTCATATGTGTATAGATTCAGGATTCAGATGGGAATCAAAGCAATTCATAATTAGAAAATGGCGTAGTATAATGAAATGTTAATATATCTTTGTCAAATACATGTGTATATATCATTAATATTTCTATTGTTCTATTGTGTTATTTTTTATTACTTGTTTTGGATCCTGGTGTGATGATGTAATGGCTGGTATGCTGTCTTCGAGTAAGGAATTGGTTCGACATCCATCGAGCATCTATTTGTTGTCTATCTGCTAAGCTCTCAGCCGTCACGTGTGGCAACATACACTGATAGGGCCTAAGTCAGGATAGTGTGAATTGCTTACTCGTGATCTAGCGCTATTAAAATCGAACTAAGCATGTTGGTTAAAGTACAAAGTAGATATCACCACCTTGTTATCGAATACAAAAGGTAACGCGTTCTTATTTAGCTCTCTACTCTTTTCACGTTGAGCGTACCAGAAACGTGTCGTGGGCAATAAGTTAAAAATCTACGTTTATATTAAAAGTATTTGAGAGCAAGTAAAAGATCTCAACAGGAGCCATAATGTGTTCTTCCAGTTGGTATGTGGGACAGAATATCATAACCTTTCCAGAAGAAGTTGGTCTCAACCCGTTGTTTTAGCACGCGCTCCTGTTGTTCAAGATGGTTTTTTGTGGGTCGTTTTAGTGGACACCATATCTGAGACAGGGAACCTAAGCACTTCAAGAAATTTACCTCACCTCCTTGATTTGTTCTTGTTGTCCGAGTTGTTTTTCTCTTATTGTGTATTACTATGTAAGATTTCATGGTGGGAGGGGGCGATCTCAACTCTTCCAGGAGAACTTGACCTCTCCTCTTTTTAGCTTACCCGATCCAACTATTTATTTGTATCGTTCATACATAGTTCTCCATAAATGACACGTGGCAGTCAAAAGTCTTTGCCGTGGTTGGCCGACTACTCCGTCGATCCTGTATATATTTTTTTGCAATATTGAGCTTGTTCTCGTCCTGAATATGCATCACATGTTTGCCATTGGATATTAGGAACCAACCATCAATCAATATTAATAAATTGCATACACTTCCTATCATTAGCCAGAACCTCGATTTCAAATGCCATATGTCGCGGTCTCTGTTGTGTTAAAGGTAGGAGATGGTTGGGAATTTTTTTGTTCATATTGGTGGAATTGTTGACCATCTTTAGACCAACATACGATTGCGGCCACAGCTGGATGACCGTAGTATTTTAGTGTGATGTATAACTATATTGCAAATGTTTACATATTTGTTTCCTGTGTTTCACTAGTGGAACAGTGTTTCCTAACCTTCCGGTACATATGAGTTCACTAGTGATGCTTAGTGGGATTCGTGCCGCTCAATTGTTATTTTTCTGTATAGTGTTTTGTCGATCATTGTATCTTCTTTTCATTTTTATTTGGTCATTTTATTGTCTCCTTATAGTCGATTAACGTCTTCTGATTACTCCTTTGGTATCTTTAAGCTTTTTTGTTTACAAGGAATATATCTTGTAAGTAACAAATATTGAATCACCGCTAAGTTAAAACAAACAAATTTCCATTATTAACGCCATACATTCATTGCTTTTGTTTATCAGTTAGTCTTCAAGCCTTTTTCAAAATATTGCTTTTGTAAAGCGATATCCGTTACCTATGATAATGTTTCAAAATAATTGATGGTCGTCATTATAATCTTGTAAATCATTCGTGTCTCAATATTGTCTGCCAAGTAGTTAGTGAAGCTTGTGTTGCTCTATCTTTGGTTTTCTGTGCGGTGTTCTGTAGATCGTTGTTTGTCCTTTTGTCCTTTTTCTTCTGATTGCCCTTCTGATTTCCCTTGGGTAAATCAGTCCATATTATACAACAAATTTGAAAACTGAATATTTCTCTAACGGTTCCGTGAATTGAACAGCAGATATTAACCTTTAGGAAGCTTCTAACTTCAATTCCTGTTTTTATCCTTGTGGTTGCATAGATCGCTAGGTCGCGATAGTATGTTAGTTGGATATAAATGTAAGAAAAGTCTTAAGATACCAAAGGATAATCATGTGCTGTAAATCGAAGTAGGACACACAATACAAGGACAAACAATGATCTACAAGCAATACATATACAACTAATAATTGTGCAACAGGAATCCAACTAACAACCGAGATGAAATTAGGTGCTCCGGAAGTGTAAGCAGTTCCTGCAACGGGTGTCTATCACCATAACTTGTACGATTTCTGTTCATGTTCTAGCGTACTTGATACTCGAAATAACTTTACCACAATGACTGATTGCCACAATATAACTGACATATTATTGAAATCCTATATCTAAGCTTATCATCCTTCCCTCCCGCTATATCTACCTGCTGACTCCATAAGCAAAACTGTTATCAAAGTTCGCGTGAGCTGAGTTGGACTTATCAACAGTGAACAGGAGTTATCACCAAATTCTCCCAACATTTAAATGATAATTCCTGTGAAGATGACAAAGGTGCATATGATTCAGCAACACCATTAACTAGTTAACATTTTTTTTTAAACATATATCAAATTAGGAACTGTCATGTCAGCAATATCAACAAACATCGTAACCTCTGCTGAGACGTCATAATTTTTACGTCATATGCGAGGTCGTGACCTTTGTGTTTTCTAAACCGGTGAATCCTATTGCCGACTTTGATGTTTGTAATAAAAAAGAATGAATATCACCATTAAAAGAAAAATTCAAAAATCTTAACATTTATATAAACCTGTTAAAATGAATAGTATATTTGCAAAACCCTTATGAACTATGTTTTGGGGAAGCGTATTTTGAATCATGTGATTTTTCCCGCGAAAATACAAATATAGATGTATCCGTGTTTATGTTAGATTTAAGAATGATAGACATGTCATCTGAATGTGAATATGATTGATACTGCAAAATATCAACCTGCTCGACAGAATATGAAGTTTGTGACTCGATCGCTTCGCTCACTCGCCACCAAGCTTCATATTCTGACTCAGCAGGCTGATATTTTCGGCATCAATCAATTCACATCCAGATAACATATACATAGCATGACCATATATGTTATGAAAAGAAAGTTTTAACAGTTGAAGTCAACATTTCTAATAATACAAATATCAACAAAGCGAACAAGTATCTTGTATATTATATCATTGTACACAAACAGACCACCAAACACAAATACGGAAACAAATGTCGTTTGTGATGTTGGCTTTATTCAAAATAATCCAAAATAGAAGAAAACGCAATTAACTTTATACACCAGACAAAGCGAGAGAACTCTGTACTGTTCTGACAAACACAATGATTGATTGATGATGCACAGGTATAACAGTATATATGTACCTATGTATCTATGGCTACCAGGACCAACAATGTGTTCCAAAGTGCTCAAATTACCAAAATCGTCTTCTCTGAAACCACTGGTAAGATTTGATATTGTAGGAATGTTCATTAGCTGTTCCTATATTAGTATTGAGTTTTTAGTGCCGAGTGAAAGCATCGCTAAAAGGAACCTACAAACATGATTGTACCGAAACTGTACATGAATGGTCATTGGATGGTTCCTTACAAAGTTGGAGTTATAATACGTGGCTTCGACTTCTAAGATGGCCACTGCCTTACTTGCTAGCTAGCTAGCATAGAACCTATAGGAAATAAATAAAAGTTTTTCTAGAAACTAAATATATCATTGAACCCAAAAAGTAGGATATCGAATGTATTTTGTTTACTGTGTTGTCTGTCGTGTCATTTGTAGTTGTATTCGGTTTATATATCTACTATTAATGTAAATAAAACAATTAATAACAAAATAACAAAGTCATGTAAAAGAAGATGCTTTTTATTAATAGCGCAGAGTTATACTTTTAACGGCATTTATTACATTTTCTTGGCAACAATCAATTAAAAGTTCATAGCTTGAATTCAATATCTGTCTGAAAAGGAATTGACATCAAGTGTATCCACATTCATAGTTTCCTGTATGCTTGAAACAATTCCTTGTGTACACACATCAGATTTGATTTCGTCAATATACTCCCTAAGTCGTTGAACCTGGCGGGGTTTTCTGCACTTTTCTAATGGTTTAATGCATTTCTTAATCTCGTCAACAAAACTGTGAAAATGAAATAAAGAGCATTTGAGTATTATTAGAATACAAATATTGCAAACCATTATTTTTTTTGCATGCGATTATTATTCGAACAAGGACAAGGACAATCAATAGAATGGCAAACTAAAAAATACAAGCAAGCAAACAATGATCTACAGAATGGTCATAGAACAAACTATGATCTACAAAATGGTACAAAACTAACAATGGTCCACATAGCACTACATACAAAACTAAAGATTGACCAAAACGAATCCCACTGAAATCGGATGTGAGTAAAATATGCCGGAAAGGTAAGTAGTTCCTCTTTCACTAACTTTATCGCTTGTAATAAAAACTTAGATATCAAGGTGCGCATGATGCGTTTCTGGACTGACCTTCATCAGGTACGCTCCAAGCCAAACTATTTGAAAGCCAACTTTGCAAACTTGTAAATACATGTATAAAAGTAAAATAAACGATATAATTGTGTGTGATAAAGAATCTTGTGACAGGTCTGTGTGCTTGCATACTTGTACTCCGGTTTTCTCCACCGATATCAAGTGGCGCTAAATACGCAGAACCCATAACCCCACGTTTGTTTTGGTTTTTTTTCGATTTCATTTACAAATGAGTCAATAAGCTTGACATAGGTATAATATCAAATAAAAGGAACAGTACAAAGATTCATATTATGTTTTATCCTGCAATTGGGTTATTTTTTGTCATAATAAATGGGTTGAAATAAACTGTTGCTTTATTATGATAGTGACATAATAACACTTTTCACATTAGCCTAATAAAGCTAATAAGCCACACCCCTGTCATAATAACGATTTTCACACTAGCCTAATAAAGATATTAAGCCACGCCCCTTACCGGAACTACTATTGAGGTATCAATGGGGTTTCCGTTATCTTTTTATTATTA
>JYMV01019382.1_pt1 | contig 10645 bp, 12 predicted proteins | sample 338911 | NCBI WGS metagenome assembly JYMV01 (sample SAMN03354496, study PRJNA234377) | hydrothermal vent metagenome | biome: Deep sea; feature: Hydrothermal plumes at the Eastern Lau Spreading Center, Western Pacific Ocean; material: Seawater | place: Tonga | collected 2009 | depth 2000 m m
CCAATAGTGATAATACTCAGCCAGATCAACCTGAAACGCGGAGACTGCAAGTTCACAGACCAACCCAGAGCACCACATAAGGCATAACTGGTGGCCAGTGGGGCAGTAATCGCACTGGTTAAGCCAGCCGCAAACAGGCCCATTGCAAAAAAAGCCGGGGCAAAGTCACCCAGTAGTGGTCTTAACTGTTCCGCGATATTCGACATATCGGGAGTAAGTCCCTGACTAAACCAGGTGGCGGCAGCGGTGGATAAGATGGCGATAGTCACCAGACCACCCAATCCAATGGCTAAGAAGCCATCCTTGCGCAACAGCTTAAGCCGTTGTTCCTGGCTTTGTTCCGATTGAAACTTCGCCGCCAGACTGGCGTGCAAAAACAGGTTGTAAGGCACAACGGTAGTGCCAATCAGGGCGATGGTGGTAATGGTGGCCGACGTGGGTAACGAGGGAATAAATAGCCCTGAAAACATGGCGCTGAGTTGAATGTCCGAGGCAAAAAAGGTGACTAAAAACACCACGCTCATCAATACCACTAAAAGGGTCAGTATCGTTAACAATGTTTGAAACTGGCCCTGGTATAAAATGACCGCCGCGGTAACACCTAATACCAAGCTCCATATAGGCAATTCGCCGCCCAATAAATTGGTTAAACCCATCGCCGCACCGGTCAAATTGCCGGCCTCGTAGGCGGCATTTCCGATACCGATGGCGCAAATAATCAGAGCTATCACTGACCATTTAATCACAGGGTGAGTAAAGCGTTTGTTAAGGGCTTCCGCCAAACCCTCACCGGTGGCAACACCCAGTCGGGCGGCCATTTCCTGCAGTACCATGGTGGCGATAATAGAAAACAGTACCGCCCAAAGCAGGGCATAACCAAAGTTTGCACCCGCCAATGTGGCGGTGGTCACTGTTCCCGGACCGACAAAAGCGGCGGCGATTAAAAATCCTGGACCTGTTTTGTTCATTATTGTTCTGTCTCTTATTCTGGGATTTCTGCTTCAGAGTAAAAGGGATTGGTGAATTAAGAAAGTATTTAGCGCAACAGATACGGGTTATTTGTTGCAGAGAAAATGATCCACTATGCTTAAAACTGCAGATTTTAACCTCTGTATCAGTTGCGCGGAGCTTAGATTGACTCTGCGATAACCACGCTCAATGGTGTGCTATGAAACTCTGGTTGCTTGTTTATTTTTTTGTGCCTGGTGTGCTGGCCTGTGATCTGTTGTTAAAGGTAGGTGGTGATCTCGAATGGCCTCCTTATTCCTATCTACAACAAATGGAGGTACGAGGTATCGATGTGCAATCGGCAAGGGCTGTATTTGAAAAAGCCGGTTATTGCGTGACTTTCGTCGATATGCCCTCGGTAGATAGGGGGATTGAAGAGCTACAGGAAGGTGACGTAGATGTGCTGATGGCTGCTAGTTACAATAATGTTCGTGCCGAAAAAGCGTGGTTTAGCGCTCCTTATCGTCAAGAAACCGTGCGTTTGTTTAGCCATACCAATAGTCAAATCACCGGGCCTGACATTACCGCGCTGTTTGAAAACGGCGCCACATTCGCCGTAAATACCGGCAGTTTCGCCGGGGATGCCTTTGGTTTATTGCAGGCACAATATGCGCAACAAATTGTCTACTTATCCTCTACTGCGCAACGTCTGTTGATGTTGAATTCTGGCAGAATTGATTTCGTGGTGGAGGATCACCTGGCTGGTTTAAACATTGCTGAAGAAAACCAGTTACTCAATATAAAAGCCACTGACCACATTGTTTATCAAAACCCCATCCATTTTATGCTCAGCCGCAAACGCTTTACCCAACAACAGGTGACAGAGCTGAATCAACTGATTGAAGATTTAAAACTGTAATCTTTGCACTACACGCTTGCGATTTCTTTTACATATCTTGAACAGATAAAGCTTGATTTAAATCAATAATATTTTAAACTTTCAGAAAATATTGAAACTTTAGAAAGTTGTGAACATGACACCAATCGTAGAATCCTTTGTATTGCATTTTGGCGAAATGGGGAGTCGTTGGGGCTTCAATCGCACCGTGGGGCAAATGTACGCCTTGTTAGTCGTGAGTAAAGATCCACTAACGGCAAATCAGTTGGCGGAAGAACTGAACATTTCGCGTGGCAATGTTTCCATGGGCATTAAAGAGCTGCAATCCTGGCAGCTGATCTGTACTAAGCACATACCAGGTGATCGCAAAGAATATTATCAGGCCTTGGGCAGTATCTGGGACATGGCCATGAAGGTGTTTGAAGAGCGCCGCAAGCGGGAAGTGGACCCCACATTGTCTATGTTGCGTGGCGCGTTGCTGCAAAAGCCAGGCAATGAAACGGACGCCTTTGCTCAGGAGAAACTACACGAAATTCACGATCTACTGGAAACAGTCACCACCTGGTCCCACGAACTGCAAAGCATGAACCCGGACAAGTTGAATACGCTAATGAAACTGGGTTCCGGCGTTGGAAAAGTCTTGGACTTCAAAGAAAAGGTACTTAAAAAATCCAGTTAGAACCCGACAAAATTTAAGGCTATTAAGGAGCTGACCATGTTGGATGTCGTTCTGTTGTCACGTATTCAGTTTGCGCTGAATATCAGTTTTCACATTCTGTTTCCCACCATTACCATCGCACTTTGCTGGTTTTTACTGTACTTCAAAGTGCGCTTTGATTTGTCAGGACACCCGGTTTGGATGCGAATCTATCGCTTCTGGGTAAAAGTCTTTGCTTTGACCTTTGCCCTTGGCGTGGTTAGTGGCATCACTATGTCATTTCAGTTTGGCACTAACTGGCCCGGTTATATGGAAACCGTGGGAAATATCGCTGGGCCTTTGCTGGGCTATGAAGTCATGACCGCCTTTTTCCTGGAAGCTACTTTCCTGGGCATTATGCTGTTTGGCATGCACCGTGTTCCCCAATGGTTGCACACCTTATCTACTTTAATGGTGGCTGTGGGTACAACGCTTTCTGCTTTCTGGATTTTGGCATTAAACAGCTGGATGCAAACCCCGCATGGCTTTGTGATGCAGGATGGCGTGGCGCATGCCACTGATTGGTGGGCGGTGATCTTTAATCCGTCATTTCCTTACCGGTTTTTCCATACTTTATTGGCTTCAGGCCTGACCGCCAGTTTCTTTATCATGGGTATTTCTGCTTATCGCATTTATCGCGGAGACGCGAAGCTGGCTCCTAAAATCGCCTTGAGAACGGCAGTCATCGCTGCTCTAATACTTACCCCTACGCAAATTTTGGTGGGCGATTTACACGGTCTGAACACTTTTAAACATCAACCGCAAAAAGTGGCAGCGATGGAAGGTATATGGGAAACCGAAAAGGGCGCAGACATGTTGTTGTTTGCCATTCCTGATGAAGCGCAGCGAACCAATCATTTTGAAATTGCCATTCCCAAGCTGGCCAGCCTGATACTGACTCATGATCCCGATGGTGAAGTACAGGGGCTTAATGAATTTATGGGGGCGCACCCACCCGTAAAACCCGTGTTCTTTGGCTTTAGAGTTATGGTGGGCATGGGGATGTTGATGTTATTAACTGCGATCGTTGGCAGTTGGTTACTGTATGTCCGAAAAACCCTGCCAAAACAGTTTCTGGTGCTGGCCGTAGCCATGACCTTTTCTGGCTGGATAGCCACATTAGCAGGTTGGTATGTGACAGAGATTGGCCGTCAACCCTGGCTGGTGACTGGCGTGCTATCAACGGCTGACGCTGCTACGCAAATTCCGGCAGGTAATGTGGCCTTGTCGCTGACATTATATGCGACTGTTTACCTGTTTTTACTTATCGCTTATATCAAAACCCTGTTTCTGATGGCTCGTCGCTCAGTGGAGATAGAAGAGATTCAGCCTGAGGAGCGAGTCACTCAGAAATCACTGCGCGTTACTCAAGGAGCCAGCTTATGATCCCCGATAGCCTGTTACCTGATATTTTTGCCGCGTTAATGGCGTTAGCCATCTTTATGTACGCCATTCTGGATGGCTACGACCTTGGCGTTGGTATGTTGTTACCCAAAGATAATGTGCATCAGCGGGATATTATGATTGCCTCTATTGGCCCTTTCTGGGATGCCAATGAAACCTGGCTAGTGCTGGCGGTGGGGCTGTTATTAATTGCCTTTCCGCAAGCGCATAGCCTGATCCTTGGCGAACTGTATCTTCCCATTGTGGTGATGCTTATTGGCCTGATATTGCGTGGCGTGGCCTTTGATTTCAGAGCGAAAGTGCGTCAGGGGCGCAAAGAACGCTGGGATTTGATATTCAAAATAGGTTCGTTTCTGGCGGCGGGCACCCAGGGCTTTATGTTGGGACTCTATGTCATGGGTTTTGAACAGAGTCTGACAGCTTATGTGTTTGCATTGTTAAGCGCTACCGGTGTTATAGCAGCGTATTTGTTGATTGGTGCCTGCTGGTTAATCATGCGTACTGAAGAAGAATTGCAAGTGGCTTCGCTTGGATGGGCGCGTAAGTCCCTATACTTTTGTATGGCGGGTATTCTGGCAGTGTGTCTGGTGAACCCGCTGGTTAACGATAGTATATTCAACAAGTGGTTTGCTTTGGAATCTGTCTTTGTGCTGGCAATAGTGCCCACTATTGCACTTATTTCTATGCTGTTAATCTGGCGGGCATTAGGGGATGCCAGGGTGTTGCAAGACCAATTCTGCATGCAACCGTTTGCCCTGGTGGTGCTGTTGTTTTTGTCATGCTTTGCGGGCCTGGCCTTCAGCTTTTATCCCTATGTGGTTCCGGGAGAAATGACCATTCAGGCAACGGCCAGTGCGCCGGAATCCCTGCGGTTTATCTTGGTTGGCGCCATTATTGTTATGCCCTGTATTTTGGCTTACACCGCTTTTTCCTATCGGATATTTCGCGGAAAGGTAACCGAGCTTCGTTATTATTAATGCCAGATAAACACGCTCTAGATAAAACTGCGGTAGTTTCCTGCGTGGGGCTCAAATTCACTAAGGGTTTGGGCCTCGTCTTTTAGAAATACAAAATCCTTAAAATCAAAACCGGGAGCAACGGTGCAGCCAACCAGGGTATAACTGCCGGTAGATTGAGCCGCCTGATAATGCCCGCCTGGAATAACATGGTGATAATGGCCATTATCCGCACCTAAATAAATCTCTTGGCACTGGTTCTGGTGAAGATCCAATAGACGCAGTGGTGCCCCTTCATAAAAATGCCAGATCTCATCGTGTAACACCCTGTGAAAGCGACTGATGTCACCCTCGGTTAACAAAAAATAAATTTGAGTCACAGTGTTGCGAGTGGCGCCGTTTATCGGTGAGTTAACTTCTGTGGCACAGCGGTAGGTTTCTTTGTACCAGCCACCTTCCGGATGAGGACTTAACTGATACTTGGCAATGATTTCTTCGGTTTTGGACATGAACATTGTTTTTATAGGGTAATCAGATGGTAGTAATGTACCTTTTGCTTTGGTTTTTCGCTATGTATAATTGCCGCTTTTTGGTAGTTGGATCCGCGCAGAAGTATGTTTGAATTAAAATACAAAACCCCTTTTCACTGGACAGAAGCAGTTCTGGCGGACTTTGATACTTTTCTGATTGATCACGCTGCGGCGGAAAAAAAAGCCTCAGGTATGGCAATGTCTATGCTGTCTCATTATCCGGATAAGGAAAAGTTGGTGAAAGCCATGGTTAATCTGTCTATTGAGGAAATGACCCATTTTCGCCAGGTGATTAAAATACTTTATGACAGAGGACTTACCCCAGGTTCTGACACCAAAGACGAGTATGTTAATCAATTTCGTCAGCATTTCCGCAAAGGCACTAACGAATATATGCTGGACCGATTGCTCATCGGCGGCATTATCGAAGCTCGTGGTTGCGAGCGCTTTGGTCTGGTGTCACAAGCCTTACCCAAAGGCCCTATGAAAAACTTCTATCACGCCATTGCTGAGTCGGAAGCCGACCATCAGGATTTATTTGTAGAGTTGGCAATGGAGTATTTCCCAGAGGCGACAGTGAAACAACGTCTTGAGGAATTACTCGAAGCGGAAGCAAAAATTATCGCGTCAATCCCGCATACCGCCGCACTGCATTAATTCGACTGGAGAACTATTCCACTTGATGCAAAAAGCGCTAGCACAATACTTAAACAAGTATGCTGAACCGGAAGCCGGGGAGGTGTCAGAGCTGTTGCAACCGCAATTTCAGTATTGCCTGATCCTTCCGGTTTATAAGGAATCCTCAGAACTTGTGTTGCGGCTCAAAAAACAGTTGCAGGGTCACTCAGTACTAGTGGTTTTAGTGGTTAATCAGCCTGATTCAGATGTTGATGAGCAACCACAACAGGCGCTTTGGCAAGCTATTGTAAGACAATTCCATATGTTGGACGTAGCAGAGAATCTGCACTTGTTGCTTGTCCCCGAAAGCCAGAGTGGCATTCTGATGGTGGACAGGTTTTCAGTCGGCCGACGTATCCCCGCAAAACAAGGGGTGGGGCTGGCTCGTAAGATTGCCATGGATTGTGCTTTGGCGGCTATCGCATCTGGCAAGGTGGCGTGCAGCAGTATTTATTCCACTGATGCCGATACTGACTTACCCGAAAATTATTTTTCGACGTTTCATTTAAATCGGGGAGACAGTGCAGGAGTATTTCGCTTTAATCATGCCGCACGCGGTGATAGCGAAGTCGATTCCGCCACAAAGCTTTACGAGCAGCGACTTCATCATTATGTTTTGGGTTTGCAGTATGCTGCTTCCCCCTATGCTTTTCATACGATAGGCAGTTGTTTGCTGGTGGATGCGCTGGCGTATTGTCAGGTCAGGGGATTTCCCAAAAAAGCCGCGGGTGAAGACTTTTACTTGCTTAATAAACTGGCAAAACTGGGAAAGGTGCAAGCCTTATCGCCACAGTTGACTATACAATCTCGTATTTCAGATAGAGTGCCATTTGGTACCGGGCCCGCCGTGCAGGAGATTGTGCAACAACAGCTAGCCGAAGAGACTTATCCAGTTTACCATCCGCACATATTCGTGCATTTAAAGACCTTACTGAGGGCTTTTGAATCACTGACTCCTGATGCTTTAGCATCATTAAACGAAGCGTATTTTGAAAGTATCAGTCAAGACTATTTGAAGCAGGCTGGATTTTGGCAAACCTGCAAAAAATGGCAAAAACAGGGATATTCCCAAGCACAATTGCAAAAAGCGTTGACCGACTGGTTTGATGGCTTTCGCACCCTCAAGTATGTGCACTTTCTGCGCGGGTCTGATTACCCCGATATTCCGCTAAAGCAGGCGTTACAAATCAGAGCAAGACTGGGCTTTTAAGCGCTAAAAAAATATCCGCATTTTTATTGCACCTTCTGCTATATTGGGATGAACTTCCAACGTTGCTCAAGGAATTTATGTATGGATATGGTCTTTGAATACTTGCTGACACCGCAAATTTTTATTCTGGTGCTGGTCATCGTTATATTGCGCTCATCCATTAAGTTTGTGCCGCAAAACCGCGCCTTTATTGTAGAGCGTTTCGGAAAATATCAATCGACTAAAGAAGCCGGCCTCAATTTTATTGTGCCCTTTATTGATAAAGTGGCGGCGAACCGCTCATTGAAAGAGCAGGCGGTGGACGTGCCCAGCCAGTCCGCTATTACCAAAGATAACATCTCTTTATCTGTGGATGGCGTGCTCTATTTCCGGGTGCTGGATCCATACAAAGCCACATACGGCGTTGAGGACTACGTGTTTGCGGTGACGCAACTAGCGCAAACCACAATGCGTTCCGAGTTGGGTAAAATCGAACTGGATAAAACCTTCGAGGAACGGGACACCTTAAATGCGCGGATCGTGTCGCAAATTAATGAAGCTTCATCTCCCTGGGGTATTCAGGTGATGCGTTATGAAATAAAAGACATAGTGCCGCCTGAGTCAGTAATGAACGCCATGGAAGCACAAATGAAGGCCGAACGTATGAAACGGGCTCAGATTCTTGAGTCAGAAGGACAGCGCCAGTCAGCGATTAATGTGGCCGAAGGTGAGAAACGCTCACAAATTCTGGCAGCAGAGGCAGATAAAACCGAGCAGGTGTTAAGAGCTGAAGGTGAAGCTAAGGCGATCATCGCTGTGGCAGACGCTCAGGCAGCTGCACTGACCAAAGTGGGTGCTGCCGCCAATACCGAAGAAGGCCAAAAAGCCGTTCAACTGGATCTGGCCACCAAAGCGATAGAAGCGAAACTGGCGATTGCCAAAGAGTCTTCTGTGGTACTGTTACCCGACAGCGGATCCGATGCCGCCTCTGTTGTGGCGCAAGCCATGACCATCATTAATAAGCTCAACAAAACCGAATAATCACAAAAGGAGTTCGCTATGGACTATTTGCACACGCACCTGACGGAAACTTTGGTGGTACTGGGTTTGGTGCTGCTGGCGATTGAAGTGTTGGTATTAGGATTCTCCACCTTTTTCCTGTTTTTTGTGGGATTAGCGGCGCTGGGTACTGCACTGCTATTTATGTTGGGCGTACCGGAAACCTGGCTCAATGCCTTACTGGGCACTGGTATCTTGACTGCAATTAGTGCCGCTGTGTTGTGGCAACCTCTTAAAAACATGCAGTTAAAAACCGAAACTCACAAGGTTAAGAGCGACCTTATCGGTATGGAATTTGAGTTAACTGAGGATGTTAAGCCGGGTAAAACCAGCCATTTTCGATTTTCTGGCATTGAATGGCAATTGAAGTGCGATAGCGAGGAAAGCGCCGGAACACGAGTGAAGGTCACTGATATCGAAGTGGGCATAATGCACATCGCTGTGGTTGACGAAAGCTGAATCACAGTTACAATCCCCGGCCCTGAAATCACTGGATTCAACCGGAGACTGTTTTGATTGGAGAAATTGCTGCACTGAGTACGGCGTTATGCTGGGCTGTTGCCTCGCGTATGTTTCAGATCCTGGGCAAGAGTTTTTCACCGCTGGCGCTGAACTTTTGGAAAGGACTGGTGGCCGCCATTGTTCTGTTCGGTGTCACCGAGTTTTTCTATCCGGATTTTACCCTCACTCAAAATCAGGTGTTTTGGTTGTTACTCAGTGGTGCCATTGGCATTGGACTGGGAGATACCTTCTTTTTTCAGGCCCTCAACAAGATTGGCGATAGCCAGGCTATTTTAATTGCTGAGACGCTTGCGCCCATTATTACCGCACTGTTTGCTATGGCCTGGATTGCCGAATGGCTCACCTGGCAACAGTGGTTGGGTATTGCGGTGGTTATTTTGTCGGTAGACATGGTTATCAAGCTGCAGAAGAAGCAAAAAGTCCATCACTTTGAAATGACCGGCTATGTGTATGCGGCACTGGCAGCAGTGTGTCAGGCGTTTGGTGCGGTCATTAGCCGGGATATTTTAACCTCTACCGACATCGATCCGGCCAATGCCAGTCAGATCCGTTTGCTGGGCGGTTTGGCCATCATAGTGGTGCTGATGATTATCAAGAAAGATCGCTGGTTACCTAAAACCGATACCCTGAAACAAACCTGGTTGTTATTCGCCGGTGCTACCATTATTGGGACCTTTGCCGCGCTATTTTTGCAAATGCTGGCCTTCACTTACACCAAAGCGGCTGTGGTACAAACCTTGTTCGCCACCAGTGTTATTTTATCCCTTGGGGTGTCCCGCATCATGGGTGAAAAAGTCAGTGGCCGGGTGATGTTATGGTCGCTGGTGGCGTTAGCCGGCGTGGTATTTTTGGTGGCTATCGAATAGTCAACGCAGACAATTACCCACTGTACAAAAATAAACCTTGCTATAAGCGGTGCATTTCTATAGAATTCGCGCCCTTAAATCAGCCACTTAATTTAGTTCCTTGCCTTCAAGCAGTCTGGCTGTGCTGTACAAGGCCTCAACCGTAAGGAGCAATCATGCGTCATTACGAAATCGTATTTATGGTTCACCCTGACCAGAGTGAACAAGTTCCTGGTATGATCGAGCGTTATACCAACATCCTTACCAACGATGGTGGTCAAATTCATCGTTTGGAAGACTGGGGTCGCCGTCAACTGGCTTACCCAATCGAAAAGCTTCACAAAGCGCACTATGTGTTGATCAACGCAGAAGCAACTCCAGAAGCTGTTGAAGAGTTAGAAACTGCTTTCCGTTTTAACGATGTTATTCTTCGTAACATGATCATGCGCACTAAAGCCGCTGTAACTGAGCCATCTCCAATGGCTAAAGAGCAGCAGTCAGAAAGCCGTGAAAGACCTGCGCGTCCTGCTCCTGCTGAAAAAGCAGCAGAGAAAACAGAAAACGCTGAAGAAGCATAAGTTAATTTAAGGAGACTTATTATGTCTAACTATTTCAGACGTCGTAAATTCTGCCGTTTCACTGCTGAAGGTGTGCAGGAAATCGATTACAAAGACATTTCTTTGTTAAAAAACTACATCACTGAAAGTGGTAAAATCGTGCCTAGCCGTATTACAGGTACCAGCGCTAAGTATCAGCGCCAGTTATCTTCTGCTATTAAGCGCGCACGTTCTTTGGCGTTATTGCCGTACACTGACGGCCACAAGTAATTTTTGGCGAAATTAAAGAGGTAGCAAGATGGAAATCATTCTACTAGACAAGATCGCCAATCTGGGCGGTTTAGGTGACACTGTTAGCGTTA
>JYMV01020727.1_pt1 | contig 10645 bp, 7 predicted proteins | sample 338911 | NCBI WGS metagenome assembly JYMV01 (sample SAMN03354496, study PRJNA234377) | hydrothermal vent metagenome | biome: Deep sea; feature: Hydrothermal plumes at the Eastern Lau Spreading Center, Western Pacific Ocean; material: Seawater | place: Tonga | collected 2009 | depth 2000 m m
CCGACCTTGCCGGCGTCCGATGTTTTTTATGAGGACAAATCCAACTTAAGTTCGTTAAAGCAGATTCAGCGGATGCACGAATACGATGAGTTTTTTGACCAACTGATCAATGGCAAACCCAGGCGCTTGGCCGAGGAGTTGTTGGGCGAGTTGGTGGTCGGAAAAAACCTGCAGTATTTCAACAAGCCGCCTGCGCTTGGCCAAGCGACACCGCCGCATCAGGACGGCCACTATTTCATGCTCGAACCGTGCAGCGCCCTCACGATGTGGATGGCACTTGATGTGGTGGATGAGGAGAACGGCTGCGTGCGTTACGTACGCGGTTCGCACGAGCGCGACCTGCGTCCACATGGTCGGACGCAGACGCTTGGTTTTTCGCAGGGAATCACTGACTTTGGCAACGAGTCCGACCAACGCGACGAAGTGGCTTGTCTGGCGAATCCCGGCGATTTACTGGCGCACCATGCGTTGACGATTCACCGCGCCGATGCCAATGCCAGTGCCACGCGCAGTCGCCGCGCGCTTGGTTTTATTTATTACGGCAAGTGTGCTCGCGAGGACGTTGCGGCGCATCAGGCGTACAAACAAAAACTTGAGAAAGAAATGGCCGAGGCCGGAAAAAATTAACATGAAGACATTCAGTACAGTAGTGAAACAAGGAATGGCGCTTGGCCTGGTAACCGGGCTGCTTGGACAAGCGGCTGCGGCTGCGGATAAAGCAATGCCGCGCGGCTACACCATCCCGACGATCGACTTGGCGCAGCAAACGCATCGGCAGGTCGTCGTCGACCGCGAGAAGGGCCAGTATCTTGGCCACCCGACGACGGTGTTGCTGGAGGACAGCAAGACGATGTTGATCGTTTATCCCAAGGGCCACGGCCGCGGCGGCATTGTTTACAAGCGCAGCACCGACGGCGGCAAAACTTGGAGCAACCGCCTGCCTACGCCGACGAGTTGGGCCACGAGCCGTGAAGTGCCCACGATCCATCGTGTGGTGGATGCCAAGGGCAAAAAGCGGCTCATCATGTGGTCCGGGCTGTATCCCGCGCGCCTGGCGATGAGCGAGGATGACGGCGCTAACTGGAGCGAATTAAAGCCGGTCGGCGACTGGGGCGGAATCGTCGTGATGGGATGTCAGAAAGAATTGAAAACCGGCAAGGGAAATTACATGGCGATGTTCCATGATGACGGGCGGTTTTTTACATCAAATCCGCAACGTAAATATCCCACCGTGTTCACGCTCTATAAAACATTCTCAAATGACGGCGGCCTTAATTGGTCGCATCCGGAGGGGATTTTCAATCGAAGCGATGTGCACCTGTGTGAACCTGGCCTCATTCGTTCGCCGGGTGGCAAACAACTTTGTGTATTGCTGCGTGAAAATGCCCGACGCCGAAATTCGTTTGTCATCTTTTCCAATGACGAAGGGAGATCGTGGACCAAGCCGCGCGAGTTACCTGCTTCGCTCACCGGTGATCGGCACACAGGACGATACACCGCCGACGGGCGGTTGTTCATTTCGTTTCGCGATCGCACCCACGAAACCCCGACGCCCGGCGACTGGGTGGCGTGGGTCGGCACGTATGATGACATCGTCAACGGACGCGAAGGCCAATACCGCGTTCGTCTGATGGACAACACTAAGGGTGCCGACTGTGCCTACCCGCCGGTGGAGGTGTTGCCGGATGACACGATTGTCACCACGACTTACGGCCACTGGACTAAGGATGAATCACCGTATATCGTAAGCGTACGCCTCCAGTTGAACGAGTTAGATGACATGGTCACGAAGGGGGAAGTGCTGAAGTAGTGCACGTGGATAGGTCAAGATTTGTCATTTGCTTTTTGCTGTTCGCAGCGCTTGGCCAAGCGCTTGTTTCAGATGCCAAGCGGCCGAACATCCTCCTAATTGTATCGGAGGACAACGGCCCGGAGTTGGGTTGTTACGGAGATCCATACGTGAAAACACCTGTGCTTGATCGCTTGGCCGCAAATGGAATCCGGTTTAATCGGGCCTATGTCCCACAGGCTGGTTGCAGCCAATCTCGTGCGGCATTGCTGACGGGGTTATATCCGCATCAAAACGGCCAGATTGGCCTGGCAACATGGAAGTTCCGGCTCTATGACGAGAATACGCCGAACCTGATCCGTAGTTTAAAGCAGGCGGGTTATCGAACCGGTATAATCGGCAAGCTCCACATCAATCCAGCCTCGGCATTTCCGTTTGATGTGAAGAAAATTTCATCAGCGAACTTTAGCCGAAAAAAACTGGGCACGTATGCTTTTGAAGCGGGGAGGTTTATCAAGGAATCGGATCGTCCGTTCTTTTTGAGCGTGAATTATCCCGATGCGCACCGGCCGTTTCTAAAGACCGCAGGCGGGCTTCCGATCAAGCCGCTGACGGGTTCCGATGTGAAGTCCTTGCCTTATTTCGGTGTCGATACACCGGAGCTCCGCGAACAAATGGCGAACTATTACAACTGCATAAGCCGTCTTGATTCATTGATTGGCGAGTTGCTGAATGTGCTCCGTGAGTCTGGCAAGTTCGATAACACGTTTATTGTTTACATGGGAGATCACGGTGCTGACCTATTGCGAGGCAAGCGTACATCCTACGAAGGGGGGGTGCGTGTGCCACTTATTATGCATTGGTTGGATCGCGGGAAACCTGGCCGAACAACTGTCAAAGGTGTGCGAAATGAGTTGGTGACCACACTTGATTTGATGCCGACGTTTCTTGAAATCGCCGGAGCGAAGCCCGTTGTCGGTTTACCGGGGCGCTCTCTTGTTTCCATGGTTGAGCACAACATTGACGAATGGAGGCGTTATTTGTTTACCGAGTTTCATACTCATTCGGCGCATAATTTCTATCCTCAACGAACCATTCGGGACGAACGGTACAAGTTGATTCACAACCTACTTCCGGACGAGATCAATCCCGGTTATAGGTTCACCGTCGAGCGCTTTTTTGGCGGGCTGAATGAGGTGATCTCCAGAAGCACAGAGCCTGTTCGAAGCGCCTACACGCTGATGAATCGACCGCCGGCTTATGAGTTTTATGACCTGGAATCTGACCCTTTTGAATTTCGAAATTTAGTCGATGAACCGGAACACTCTGGCACATTGAAACGTTTACAGGGTCAGTTGCAGGCATGGCGCGAAAAAACCAATGACCCACTCCTACAACAGGAAAACATCGTCCGGTTAAAACGAGAGATTGACGCTTGTTTCAAGGACGGCACACCCAACAAACAGAGTCTCTCACTCAATTATTGGGACTACTTTTTTAAAGGGAGAAACTAATTGCTGCATGACTGGTTGGAACTCGAAACGAGTAAAAGTGGATCGATTCCCAGGGCAGGGAAAAACCGGTCTGCGTAAGCCTGTGCAGAAACAACTTCAAATAAGAGCCAGATGGATCTTGTTGATAGCTTTTGCCGTCTGGGCTGTTTTTGGCCGGTTTGTGTCCTTTGTGGCTGCAGGGGAATCACCAGCACCTGACGTCTTGTTTCTGGTTGTGGACGACATGAATGACTGGATTTCGCTGCTGGACCCCGGTGCGCCAATCAGGACGCCGAATTTGGAGCGGCTTGCGCGCCGCGGAATGTTGTTCACACGGGCCTATTGTGCTTCACCGGCGTGTAATCCATCACGGTCTGCCACATTGACCGGGCTGCGTCCTTCGACCACGGGCGTTTATGGAAACAAAAGCGACTGGCGGCGTGCAGTGCCAGACCGCAAGACGATCATGCAGCAGTTCATGGCGGCGGGTTACAATGTCCGGGGAGCCGGGAAAATCTTTCACCATCACCTGAATGGCGCCTTTCATGACGGCAGTTCGTTTCATGATTTCCAGCACATGCCGCCGCAGACATACCCGCCCCAAAAACTGAACGGTGCTCCGGATTACGGATCGCGGAATACGGATTGGGGCGCGTGGCCGATGCGGGTAGAGGATTCCATCGACTTTCACACGGCGAGCTACTGTGGCAAGGTGCTGGGTGAACCGGTTGGCGAAAAGCCGCTGTTTTTGGCCTGTGGCATTTACAAGCCACACTCGCCATTCTTTGCGCCGGGTTCATTTCATCTACCGTTCAGGGATATTGGACTGCCGACACGCAAGGCCAGCGACTGGGACGACCTTCCGGCTGGAGCCGCCTCGCTGTTGGGGGGCAAGAAGTGGTTCTGGCAGGGGATGATGAAGGTCGAGCGGCGGAAAAAGGGTTCCTACAGGGATTTCATTCGTTCATACGCCGCCTGTGCCGCTTTTTCAGATACCCAAATTGGCCGGGTGCTCGACGCACTGGACAAAAGTCCGCGACGCGACCATACCATTATCGTGTTTTGGTCGGATCATGGTTTTCATCTTGGCGAGAAGGATCACATCGAGAAGTTCGCGTTGTGGGAAAAGACCAACCATATTCCGTTCATCGTCGTGGCTCCGGGTGTTGCGAGGCCGGGCAGTCGCTGCGACAGGCCGGTTGACTTGACAGTGATTTATCCCACGCTGCTGGAACTGTGTGGTTTGACAGGGGACACGGAGTGCGATGGCCGGAGTGTCGTGCCGCTGCTGCGTAATCCGCAGGCGAAATGGGATCGCCCCGCGTTGATGACCTACCTTCGCGGGAATCACGCAGTTCGCAGTGAACGCTGGCGATACATTCGCTATGCAGACGGGAGCGAGGAGCTTTATGACCACGAATCCGACCCACACGAATGGAACAATGTCGCAGGCGATGAGCAGTTTTCTGGAGTAATCGCATCTCATCGAAAATGGCTGCCAAAGACCGAAGCCAAGCAAGTTCCGGATTTGAAGAAACCACGAAAGCCCAAGAGTGAGGTCAGTCAATGAATTCAAATTGTCGAATCACATTGACTTTGTTTTTGATTGTCATTTCCAGCCTCCTGTCACAACCAGCGGCGGCGCGAAAGTCAATCAAACGTCCAAATGTGTTGTTCATTGCGATCGATGATCTGCGTCCGGCGCTGGGTTGTTACGGAGACAAAGCCGCAGTAACGCCGAATATCGACCGCTTGGCCAACCGGGGGATGGTTTTCAATCGTGCGTATTGCCAGCAGGCGGTTTGTAGTCCATCACGACTTTCACTCCTGACAGGGCGCCGGCCCGATACAATTCGAGTTTGGGACCTAGCAACACATTTTCGTGAGGCAATTCCAGGCATCGTGACGCTGCCGCAGCATTTCAGGAATCAGGGTTATCACACGCTTAGCATCGGGAAGATCTACCACGGTAGCGGCAAGCCCTCCAAAGATCCCCCTTCGTGGTCGGTCAAGCCGAAATACGACTTTGTACGCGATCCGAAGGTGCGCTACGCGTTGCCGAAAAACCTGCAAGGCAAGGGGCTCAAACGGTCTGCAATAGAAGCGGCGAACGTTCCTGACAACGCGTACATTGACGGCATCGTTTGCGATGCGGCCCTTAGCGCACTCGCTGAGTTGCAGGCCCAGCCGAAACCATTTTTTCTCGCGGTGGGCTATCGCAAGCCCCATCTGCCGTTCTGTGCGCCGCAAAAGTATTGGAATCTTTATGACCGCGCCACAATCCCGATGCCGGTTTCTGCTGAACACCCAAAAGGGGCGCCAGAGCTGGCGATACGAAGTTGGGTGGAGTTGGAAGGCTACAGCGATATTCCCAAAAACGGGCAGCTCTCAACGGACAAGGTGCGTGAACTGAGGCATGGCTACTATGCGTGTGTCAGCTATATTGATGCCTTGGTCGGTCGGTTGCTGGACAGGTTGGCTGCGTTGAAACTTGAAGACAACACAGTGGTCGTGTTGTGGGGCGACCACGGCTATCACCTTGGCGAGCAGGGGCTCTGGACCAAGGCCAACAACTATGAGCTGTCCACGCGCGTGCCACTGATCATTTCCATTTCCGGACGGGCACACCGTGGCACTGACACCGACGCGCTAGTTGAGTTTGTGGATGTTTATCCGACGCTGACCGATATATGCGGACTGGACGCTCCCGTTGGTGTGGAGGGGATCAGCCTCATGCCGCTCTTGGTCAAGCCGGATCGTGCTTGGAAATCAGCGGTTTTCAGTCAATACCCACGGGCAAACAAGGGAAACCGCCATCGTGGGCACGGCGACATCATGGGCTATGCCATCCGAACCGATCACTTCCGCTACGTCGAATGGCATCAGTGGAAAACCAAGCAGGTTGTTGCTCGTGAGTTGTACGACTATAAAACAGATTCGCATGAAATGAAGAATGTCGCAGCCGAAACCGATCGTGTTTCGACAGTGCAAAAACTGTCTCAGCGCTTGGCCGAGGGATGGAAGGCGGCGTTGCCAAGGGATTATAAATGAAAGTGTTGCCACAAATAGCGCTTCTATTAGCGACCGTGGGGTTGCTGCTTCCGCCCAATAGTTATGGCGTTGAAGTGCCGAAGACCAACGTCGTTTTTTTCTTGATAGACGACTTGGGTTGGAAGGATTTGGGCTGCTACGGCAGCGATTACTACCAAACGCCGAACATCGATCGCTTGGCCAATGAAGGCATGCGTTTTACTGATGGCTATGCCGCGTGCAATGTCTGCTCGCCGACTCGGGCGGCCATTATGACCGGCAGGTATCCCGCCCGTTTGTTGCTCACCCAGTGGCTGCCTTCGGGCCGCTGGAGCCGCACGGGTCACAAATTGCGTGAGGGTCGCTATATTTCCAACTTGCCGCTTGAGGAGGTGACGATTGCGGAGGCGCTTCGCGAGAGTGGATATCGAACAGCGTTCATGGGCAAGTGGCATCTGGGAACGGAAACCTATTATTATCCCGAGCATCAGGGTTTCGACGTGAATGTTGCCGGTCGGGATTACGGGGCGCCGGGGAGTTACTTTTACCCCTTCACGGGTAGTTGGAGGATTCCGACGACTGGCAAGACACTTCGCAAAGAAACGCCTTTGCCGGGCAAAGAGGGCGATTACCTTCCCGATCGCTTGGCGGAGGAGGCAGAGAGGTTTATTCGCTCAAATGCCGACAAGCCGTTTTTCCTGATGTTGTCGCATTATGCGGTGCACACACCGCTTCAGGGTAAACCGAATAAGGTTGCTCGTTATCAGAAAGTCGCCGAGGCGAAGCGCCAGGGCAAGCCGGCGTATGCCGCGATGGTCGAGAGTGTGGATGACAGTGTCGGGAAGGTGATGAACACTTTGGGTGAGTTGGGACTGGATAAGGATACACTAGTCATCTTCACCAGTGACAATGGAGGGTTTGCCCGTGCCACGAACAATGCGCCACTGCGCGCCAACAAGGGATCGAATTACGAGGGAGGCCTCCGGGTGCCAGTGATCATCAAATGGCCTGGTCGTACCAAGCCGGGTTCGGGTTCGAGAGAGCCGGTGATCAGCACAGATTTTTACCCAACGATTTTAGCTGCGACGGGTCATAACTTACGTCCGCACCAACATGTGGACGGGGAGGATTTGACGCCGTTGTTGACCGGTAAGGGAAGCCTGAATCGTGATGCCCTCTTTTGGCATTATCCGCATTACAACCGTCACCCGCAAAACTTTCCGTCGGGGGTAATTCGTGCTGGCGACTGGAAACTGATTGAAGCATACGAGACCGGAAAACTTTCACTCTACAATCTCGTGGACGATATCGGCGAGACGAACGACTTGTCGGAAAAACAGCCAAAAAAAACGGAGGAACTGCTCGCCAAACTCAAGGCGTGGCAGGACAAGGTGGGTGCCGACCCCATGCGACCGAATCCTGAATACGAGGGGCTAAGACCATGATGCAGCGACTCGGTCAAGCGTTCGTGGCATTCCTGCTGTTTGCTAGCTTTTCAGTGCCTGGGTTGTCAGTGGCGGATCGACCCAATGTGCTGTTTCTCGCTGTGGACGACATGAAGGATTGGGTCAATTGCCTCGGTGGTTACGAGGGGACAGTGCACACTCCCAACATCGATCGCTTGGCCAAGCGCGGCATACTGTTCACCAACGCCCATTGTCCATCTCCGAAATGCGCTCCATCCCGAGCGGCGATCATGACAGGCCTGCGTCCATCGTCGACCGGTCTCTACGACAACAACCACTGGTGGTATCCGAACTGGCCGGAGGTCGTCACGCTGCCGGTTCATTTTCGAAAACATGGTTATCAAGTCGTTGGGGCGGGAAAGATTTTTCATCACACCGCGGGCAATAATCCGCCCAACCAATGGGACTACTTTGAACGGTTTTTGTTCCGGAACGACCCGTGGTTTCGCGGATCAAAATTAAACTACCCTTGGTCGAGGCACACGCCCTATCCAAGGGGATTTCCGTTTGGTGGGGTTCTCGGATTGGGGCATGAAAACGACTGGGGCGTTCTGCCAATTTCGGATGCCGATCATGACGACGCGCGGTCTGCGGATTATGCCATTCGATTCCTTCAGCAGAAACAGGACAAGTCGTTCTTTTTGGCCTGCGGATTGTTCCGGCCACATTTGCCATGGTATGTGCCAAAAAAGTTTTTCGACCTATACCCCTTGGCCGAGGTAAAGGTCCCGGAGTCGCCACTGGATGATCTGGACGATGTTCCACCGGTGGGTCGCAAGTTTGCTGCAGCGCGTCGCAGCGACTTGGAGACCATTCGCAAGTCGGGTAAAATTAGGGAATCGGTGCGGGCGTATTTGGCGAGTATCAGTTTTGCCGATGCGCAGCTTGGCCGGGTGCTTAATGCGTTGGATGTCAGTCCGTATGCGGAGGAAACGATTGTTATCCTTTGGTCGGATCACGGTTGGCATCTCGGTGAAAAACAGCATTGGCACAAGTCGACTTTGTGGGAGGAGGCGACGCGGGTTCCGATGATTATCTCAGCGCCGGGATTTAGTTCAGGAATTTGTAAGCAGCCAGTCAATCTCATCGATCTCTACCCGACGCTGAATGATCTCTGCGGTTTTTCATCGCCTGCTAAATTGGATGGTACCAGTTTGGTGCCACAGTTGCGCCAGCCTTTGACCAAGCGTGGTCGACCATCCATTACCGAGTTTCGGAAGGGGAACGCATCTGTTCGATCCGAACGATGGCGCTACATTCGATATGCCGATGGATCGGAGGAACTTTACGATCACGCCGACGATCCGAATGAATGGACGAATCTGGAGGGCGAACCCGAACACGCTTCAGTGAAACGAAACTTGGCAAGCTGGTTGCCCAAGTTTTGGGCCGACGCCGCGCTTTCAAAGCAGGCGTTTCAATTTGATCCAAAGACGTTTACTTGGAGGAACAAAAAAACTCAGTTGAAGGTTTCCGGCGCGAGCTTGGCCAAGCCGTGATGGACTTGGCTCGTCAACGGCAGTTGCTTGCGGTTTACCGCGATGGTTTGCTGAACGACACATTGCCATTCTGGTGGCCTCGTTGTGTGGACGAGGAACACGGTGGTTTCATGCTGGCGCGCGACCGCGACGGCTCGTTGCTGGACACCGACAAGGGCATGTGGCAGCAGTGCCGCGCCACTTGGCTGCTGGGCACGCTTTATAACACCGTCGAGCCAAGGGCCGAGTGGCTCGACTGGGCCAAGTGCGGTCTCGACTTTATTTCCCGGCACGGCTTTGACGCCGACGGCCGCATGTGGTTTCACGTCACAGGCGAGGGGCGGCCGATCCGCAAGCGCCGCTACGTGTTTACCGAGACATTCGCCGCCATCGCCTACGCGGCCCTGGCCAAGGCCACCGGCGACGACGGCCAGGCGCAAAAGGCGCGCGACCTGTTCCGCTTGGCCAAGCGCCACTTAACCGATCCGTCGCTGACGGAACCGAAGTTCACTGACACGCGACCGGCCAAGGCTATAGGCGCACCGATGATCCAGATGGTCACCGCGCAGGAGTTGCGGCGGAACCTGGGCGACGAGTCGTTCACGGCCGATGTCGACGCGGCGATTGAGGAGATCCGGCGGGACTTCATGAAGCCGGACATCGGGTGCGTGATGGAAACGGTCGCCCCCGACGGCTCGATCATCGACCACTTCGACGGGCGCACGCTCAACCCCGGCCATGCGATCGAGTGCGCCTGGTTCATCCTTTGGGAAGCCCGGCTGCGCGGCAATGATTCGGAGTTGATTCGCATGGGCTGCCAGATTCTCGACTGGATGTGGGCGAGGGGATGGGACGACGAGTTCGGCGGGTTGTTTTATTTCCGCGACGTGAATGGCAAGCCGGTGCAGGAGTATTGGCACGACATGAAATTCTGGTGGCCGCACAACGAGGCGATCATCGCCACGCTGCTCGCCTGGTTGCTCACCGGTGATCAAAAGTATGCTGATTGGCATCGGCAGGTTCACAGCTGGGCCTACGCCCATTTTGCCGACCCCGAACACGGCGAGTGGTACGGCTATCTCCACCGCGACGGCAGCGTCTCCGTTCCGCTCAAGGGCAACCTTTGGAAAGGCCCGTTCCACTTCCCCCGCATGCAACTTGTCTGCTGGCAGTTGCTCGAGGAGGCGCTTGGCCAAGTGGCCGAGGTCTATTAGTCTGCACGACTGTTTCCTGCTTTACAATTTCATTAAACCACTCCAACATTGCCCTTTCAGCAGTACCGGCAGCTTTTCTGTTTTATTGTTTTTTCCTCAAAAAACAGTAAAGTTCCTCAGATTGTCTGGTCTCTGTAAGCATTCCTTAGCTTACAAAATTCGGGTGAGTTAGAGT
>JYMV01002730.1_pt1 | contig 10644 bp, 7 predicted proteins | sample 338911 | NCBI WGS metagenome assembly JYMV01 (sample SAMN03354496, study PRJNA234377) | hydrothermal vent metagenome | biome: Deep sea; feature: Hydrothermal plumes at the Eastern Lau Spreading Center, Western Pacific Ocean; material: Seawater | place: Tonga | collected 2009 | depth 2000 m m
AACGCCTTACGAAAAGGGTTTGCGTACGAACCCTGGCATTTTAGTTATGCTCCCGTTTCCATACCAATGCTACAAGCCTATAAAAAATTAGATCTAAAGCAATTGGTGCTTGAGGAAAAGATTCTTGGCGCCGAGCATTTTTCCGAAGCATTTATTGAACGGTATCGAGCCAACAACATACTAGACATAAATCCCAAATTACTTTCGTAACTTTAAATCATAAAAAGTAGTGGTATGCGAATGAGAGGCAATTGGAAGATCAGAATTTTGATTGGTTTAGCGATCGTGGCGTTTGCGTTCTTTAAGAAATGCGCAAATACCGAAGAAAATCCGTATACCGGTAAAGACCAAGCGATCTCTTTATCTACAGAAGAGGAAATTAGGATCGGATTACAAAGTGCGCCTCAAATGGCTGCCGAATATGGCGGTATGTATCCGGACCAAAATGCACAAGCATTGGTCGACTTGGTAGGCAACAAATTGGTTCAAAATAGTGTTGCACGCGACACTCCATACCAATACGAGTTTCATTTACTGGCCGATTCGAATACCGTAAATGCGTTTGCGTTGCCTGGCGGACAAATATTCATCACCTATGCATTGTATTCTCAGCTGGAGAACGAAGACCAACTAGCTGGAGTGCTCGGGCATGAAATTGGTCATGTCTTAGGGCGACATTCGGCAGAACGAATTGCCAATAGCGAATTTTGGAAAACTATTTCTACCGGAGCTTCTGTGGGTGCCGATGCGGGCGGTTTAGTAGCCGGGATTGGTCAAAATGTATTGTTAGGCAACGGTCGTGAGGACGAACTGGAAAGTGACGATCTGGGTTTACGTTTTATGATCAAGGCCGGATATGAGCCACGTGAAATGATACGCGTCATGGAAATATTAAAAGCTGCTTCGGGGCCCAATCGCGCGCCAGAATTTAAAAGCACACATCCCGATCCGGACAATAGGATACAAAAGATCGAAGAATCTATTCAAAAATATGGCGGCTAAACAAGTGGTCATTTCGGCCATATTGCTACACTAAGCAGGATTTTGTCATTATCTTTGTACCATGAACAAAAAGGTCCTTTTACTAATACTCGACGGCTGGGGAATTACACAAGATCCTTCAGTTTCGGCGATTTCGCAAGCCAAAACACCGTTTATCGATTCACTGTATTCCGCTTATCCCAACGCACAACTTCTCACGCATGGTATGAATGTAGGTTTGCCTGATGGCCAAATGGGTAACAGTGAAGTTGGGCATATGAATCTAGGCGCAGGACGCATCGTGTATCAAGATCTAGCAAAGATCAACATGGCAGTAAAAAACAACACCTTGCTGCAGGAGTCCACTTTAACCGAAGCTTTCGACTATGCCAAAGCGAATAATAAAAACGTTCATTTTATTGGCTTGGTCTCTAATGGTGGTGTGCATTCACACATAGATCATCTAAAAGGCCTACTTAAAGCGGCAGCAGAGAAAAAAGTAGGCAATGTCTACGTTCACGCCTTCACCGATGGTCGTGATGTCGATCCAAGATCCGGAGCAGGTTTTATTGAAGAGTTGCAAAAAACACTTAGTCAAACTTCGGCAAAGCTAGCCTCTGTAATTGGCAGGTATTATGCGATGGATCGTGACAAAAGATGGGAGCGGGTAAAAAAGGCGTACGATCTTTTGCGCTTCGGAAAAGGAGAGCAAACTACGAACATTGTCCAAGCCATTCGCAGCAGTTACGAAAACGGTATTACCGATGAGTTTTTAGAGCCTATCGTATATGCCGAAAATGACAAACCATTAACAACGATTGAAGCTGAGGATGTAGTCATTTTCTTTAATTTTCGTACCGATCGCGGACGACAACTTACCGAAGTACTCACGCAGCAAGATTATGAAGGCTTTGGTATGAAAACAATGCCCTTGCATTTTGTGACACTCACTAATTATGATGATGCATTTAAGGGAATTCGTGTAGTCTACAGCAAAGAAAACATAAAGATGACCTTAGGTGAGGTGTTGGAACAACATAATAGAACACAAATTCGAATTGCTGAAACTGAAAAATACCCTCACGTAACGTTCTTCTTTTCCGGAGGACGTGAAATTCCATTTACCGGTGAGCGTCGTATTTTATGTCCGTCACCAAAAGTTGCCACTTACGACCTTAAGCCCGAAATGAGTGCTTATGAGATACGAGACAAGATCATTCCCGAATTGGAAAACAAATCGGCAGATTTCATTTGCTTAAATTTTGCCAACCCGGATATGGTTGGACATACAGGCGTATTTGAAGCAGCTGTTGCCGCGTGTGAAACGGTGGATAAATGCACCAAGAACATCGTTCAAACGGCTTTAGAGAACGACTATACTACTATTATCATAGCCGATCATGGCAACAGTGAAACCATGCGAAATCCCGACGGGTCCCCAAATACGGCTCACACAACAAATCCGGTCCCTATCATAGTCGCAGACAATGACCTTTCCGAAGTAAAAAGCGGCGTCTTGGGAGATATCGCGCCTACTGTATTGCAATTAATGGGAATTGAACCACCAAAAGAAATGACCGGTAAGTCTTTGATTTAAAACTTTCCAATCGAGAGTTTTCTTTGTAATTTTGCCCACTATTATGACTGAAACCTATAACATTGCGATCGATTTCGACGGTACCATCGTAGAAGACGAATATCCCAAAATTGGGAAACCGATCATATTTGCCTTCGATACCATGAAAAAATTGCAGTTGCAGGGACATCGATTGATCCTTTGGACGTATAGAAAAGGTAGAGCTTTAGATGAGGCCGTACAATTTTGTAAAGATAACGGTGTGGTGTTCTATGCTGTTAACAAGAGTTTTCCCGAAGAAGAATTTGACCCTAGTCATAGTCGAAAAATAAATGCCGATTATTTTATAGACGACCGCAATATTGGCGGGCTCATGGGTTGGGGAGAAATATACCAACTGTTAACCGGAGAGCGTACTCCCACTACCCCACAACCTAAAAAGAAAAAAGGTTGGTTTTCATTTTAATTATGCATCATGATCATACCTAAAACTAGAGAAGAAATTGAATTGATGAGAGAAGCCGCTTTAGTGGTTTCTAAAACCTTAGGGATGCTGGCGACCAAAGTTAAGCCGGGTGTTACCACTCAACAACTCAACGATATGGCCGAGGCCTATATACGAGATCAAGATGCGATACCGGGTTTCTTAGGCTTATACGATTGCCCTTCTACCTTACTCACCAGCGTAAATGAAGCAGTTGTCCACGGATTACCTACCGACAAACCATTGGAAGAAGGCGATATTGTTGCGATCGATTGTGGTGCGATAAAACATGGATTTTATGGAGACCATGCCTATACGTTCGAAGTTGGTGAAGTGGCAGTAGAAACCAAGAAGTTGCTGCAAGTGACCAAAGAATCTCTCTATGTTGGAATTCGTGAATTTAAAGCCAATAATCGCGTTGGAGATGTTGGTTTTGCCATTCAAAAATATTGTGAGGCACATGGCTACGGAGTGGTCCGTGAATTGGTAGGACACGGTCTAGGTAGAAAAATGCACGAAGATCCCGAGATGCCCAATTATGGCCGTCGTGGCAGAGGCAAAAAATTTGTGGAAGGAATGACGGTTGCGATCGAACCCATGATCAATATGGGTACTCGACGAATCAGTCAGTTGAACGATGGCTGGACCATAGTCACCCAAGACAAAAAACCTTCGGCACATTTTGAACACAATGTTGCATTAATAAACGGAAAGCCCGAATTACTTTCAACCTTCGCTTATGTATATGAAGCGCTGGGTATTGAAAGTGATGAAGAAAATGAATTTCGTGAAAAAGCGTTGGTGCTTTAAAACAAGGCATCATGCAAAAATTCTTTAAATTCTTTCTGAATCTATTTCCAAGGACCATTCTTATCCGACTTAGTTTTTTAGTACGCCCTTTGGTAGCTTTCTTTTTGCGTGGTGAAACTTATACCGATCCTATAGACGGAAGATCCTTTAGAAAATTTTTACCCTACGGCTACGAAAAAGTGCGGGAAAACGTATTATCGCCAAGCACCTTATCGTTAGAACGACATCGATTGTTATGGTTATTTCTGAAGAATGAAACCAATTTTTTTTCAGAAGAACACAAGGTACTTCACTTTGCACCCGAACAAGCCTTCTACTATCGATTTAAAAAACTGAAGCATATAAAATATACCACCACCGATCTAAACTCTCCTTTGGCAAAAGTAAAAGCCGATATTTGCGCGCTCCCCTTTTCAGATAATAGCTACGATTTTATCTTTTGCAACCATGTGTTAGAGCATATCCCAGACGACACCAAAGCGATGCAGGAACTCTACAGGGTATTGGCACCCGGAGGAACGGCAATATTACAAGTGCCGTATGCGGCCGATAGAGAACATACATTCGAGGACGATAGCATTACCGATCCCAAAGAACGGGCAGCCATCTTTGGACAATACGACCATGTACGTGTGTATGGAATGGACTACTTTGACAAGCTAAGATCGGTTGGATTTGAAGTAAATGCCGTAGACTATACCGCAACCCTTTCCGAAGAAGAGATCAATACCTATCGTCTGGCAAAAGGTGAGCTTTTGCCTGTTTGTAAAAAACCAATACAGAAATGATCTTAATTGATTTTCATGATCGCAGCCATTCCCGGTGTTTGATACACCCTTGATTGCTCACCATCTTGATAGGTAAGGTAGGCTTCTACATTGGGGAGCGACGCCAATAATACTTTTGATTTTTCTAACCCCAAGGCCATGCAAGCGGTGGCATATGCATCGGCTAATGCACAGGTTGGAGCAAGAATGGTCGCACTCGTCACATCACTTTTTTCGGCAGAGCCTGTTAATGGATTTATGGTATGTACAAATCGTTTTCCGGTGATGGAGTCGATCCTAAATTTTCGGTAGTTTCCGGAAGATGCCATAGCTCGATCTGCCAACGGCACGGTTGCTTCATAATTTCGATCGTCCAAAGTAGAATCAACTGCTTCAATTCCTACCACCCATGGCTTGTTCTTGGCTATATTTTGTCCTTTTGCTAATAACTCTCCCCCTAGTTCTATTAGGAAGTTCTCGATACCTTCAGCTTCAAGATAGGCACCAATTCTATCAATTCCATATCCTTTGGCCACCGCATTAAAATCGAAATAGATCTCGGGATGTTCTTTTTTAACGGTTCCTTCGGAAGCGATTGACACCTTCTGAAATCCAACATAACGCATTAAAGAATCTAATACTGGGCTATCGATTCGTTCTAATGGCTTTACATCACCAAATCCGTAGGCATTCCGAAGCACTCCGATAGTCGGGTCGAAGTATCCACTGGATTCCTTATATACCTTTTCAGAAATAACATACACTTCCTTAAAGATTTCATCGACTACAATAGTGGAGTCGCCTTTGTTGATCTTAGAAATATCGCTGGTTGGCATATAAGTGCTCACCGATTGGTTGATTTGGTTGATCACCGAATCGACCCCTCTTGACAGATCAACATTCCTTTCCATATAAAACTGAATGGTGTAGGTCGTTCCAAACGCATTGCCCTGTTGCACCTTAGGCTGTGGCGTTTTTTCGACGCAAGCGACACTTACCATTAAGAAGATTAGAAAATAAAAAACACGTGTCATACTATTCTATTTGTTGCAGTCCGTTATACACCATGGTGTAGGCTTCATCCTTAATTACGGGCAAAGCGTAATCGGTGCCGTGACCTAATCCAACACCTGCATAATAGGTTTTGGCTTCAAACGAATCGGCGTGCTTTTTGATCTTTTGCATAAATTCTGCATCGTAGGTATTCGCATCATCGGGATACGAGATAGCCCTTACAATTACAAAATGCAGATCTTTATCTTTAAGTGCTACGAATTGCGGGTCGCGTTTTAATTTGGAATTTACCCCTAAAAATTCAAATCCTTTTTCTTCCAGGTCCTTGCCAACAATATTCATCGCAAGATTATGGAGTTCTTGTTGTGTAAGCTTTATTGCCATAGTTATAAAATTACCGTAGCGTTTTTCAGTGGCAAAATTAATCATTTTTAGTCACTCGCTTCAATCGAACCCGATGTATGTTCAAACACGAGAAAGTGTTTTTAAGAAATATAGTAAAAAAAGCCCTCAATTGCTTGAGGGCGAAATTAGAGAATTATACGTTAGTGTTTACTCTTTAATAAGCTTCTTCGTTACACTTCCTTCTTTGGTAGAAATAGTAACAAAATAAATTGCAGATCGCAATGCTGAAAGGTCTAATTCATGCGTTGATTGATTGGAAGTATCTAACTGCTGAATTGTTCGACCCTGCATATCAAAAACTTCAATTCGATCAATTTGAATTTGAGGTGACACCACATGCACCCGATCTTTTGTCGGATTTGGAAATACAGAGATCATTTCCAAGGCTGCTTCCTGATTATTTAAAATGTCATCACTTTTAAACTGAAGTACAAATCGATTATTAAATACGCCTTTATTGCTTCGGAAGCTATAAGGTTCCATAGTCAAATTAGTGATCACATTTTCGTAGGTATCGATAAGATATGCAGTTGCTTCACTTATGGCAATTCCCTCCAAATCGGACAACGAAATAGTGTACTGTTCTTCCGCAGCGATCTGAGTAGAAAAGCCAAGTCGTATTTTCATACCGTCTTCAAATTGCTCACGAGTTTGTATGCCTAATTCGTTTTCACCAACTTCTAGCAACGAGTATAGACCAATATTGGTCGAGATTCGTTCACTGTCATATCCAGGATCAATATCCGGTGTTGCCAATGGGTTAAATGCAATGAGCGTATTACTACCTAATTCGTAGGTAGTATTTGCCAACTTGAGCCAGATCTTATCGATCAAGTCATTATTAGCGCTTTGTCGTAAGGTTGTATTTCCGGTAGTTAGGCGCATGCTATTTGTGAAATTTACATTGCCTCCAGAGAATACCTTAACAGCAAAGCCTTGAGCAGTTGAAATGACACCATTTGGCTCTGTACTAGTTCCAGGATCGTTAGCTGCCGATGTTCCTCCCGATAAATTATACATAGAAAGATCGTCCATGCTAAAATTCATAGTAGGATTTGCACCGGGAAAGGAACTGCTTGGTGGCGTTAGATGCTCCCAGAAATACACTTCGTTTATTAGTGGGTTTCCATTGATAAAGTCATTAGCAGATATGGCCGACGGATATGGGTTTCCAAAAATATTCGGAGTTCCGTCGGGGTTGTCGGTTATATTATTAAAGATCGCTGGATGCGATATGTTCCCATTATTTAAGGTACCTAAGGTATAGGTCATATCGAATGACTCGGTAGTTGGATGCGAATATCCGGTTTGCGGACGAACCAAATAACCTTCGCCCACGGTTAGTCCTCCTGAATATTCATTGTAGAAATCACCGTCATCATCGGCAAAATTCGTACCTCCTGCAGGCACCAACGGATGTGGAATAAAGTTTTGAGGAGTAAAATCTAATACCAAGAATGCATCGGTATAAACACCTTCTCTAGTTTCGGCAGACATTGGCGTTCCCATTAACATAAAATCTCTAGGGCTTAACACCGGAGTCGTTACTTCAACATTTATCACCCCTCCTGCATTTTTGGTTACAGTTGCCGAAGGGTCAACTTGGACAACACTCCCTTGATGCTCTACTATTAGGCTTCCGTCTAACGTTATATCTCCATTTACACGTAGATATTGATCGGCCGTAACGGTTACGGTATTCCCGGCATTGATGATTAGCGTACAAGCTTCAAGATCATTTGTAGCTAACGTAAGATCGCCATCTATCGTGACTGCATCTAGCGAAGTTGGATCTCCGGGTGGCAACCAGCTTACACCATTCCATATCTTGGCCACGCCGGGACATGCAATAAATGCAGATGACGGGCCAAAGTAAAAGGTATCGCTTAATTCGGTGAAGGTACCGGTCAAGGTTACATGCGCCCCAAAGGAGCCAATCGTTAGATTGGATGTTTCAGCTAAAAACCCGCCATCTTCCCTTGCGGCAACTAACGCAGTTCGATTAAGTGAGGTGGCCGTCTCCCATCCTGAAACTTCAGCTTCAGTGAAATAAAATGTAATTGTAACATCACCGGTAGTAGCAAGATTGTCTCTGTTTACTGTAAAGACCTTATCCATGACAAGATTAGGTGAAGTGCTGCCATTATAGGCTTGGGCTCCCGTGCCAGCACGTGAAACATAGACTTCGACACAACCATAGTCGTGAGTACTGTTGTTGTCAATCTCTGCCATTAGTGCTCCACTGGAACTATCGGTCATGAACATACTTCCTGAAGTAGGCAGGTTGGTTTCATCACTTGTAGCACTGTTAGTCGCCGTTTGTACAGAAGTATCGACGGTAAGATCGATTGTTAACGTATCGAACAATAACAAGCCATTATTGCTATCGGAATTGTAATGCCTTACCACAAAATAACCATCCTGTCCGGCAATAGAAGACTCATTTACCGTAATAATAGCACCGGCTCCATTTGGGGTGTTTCCTTGTGATAATAAAATACCACTCGTTATGGCAGCTTCATTGCTGATATCTGTAGTCCAATAGGCAGCATAGTACTCCGAGTTTTGATAGCCTCCAATCCCAAAGCTAAATGAAACATTGGTAGTTGACGCAGGGATGGATTGTATGGGACTAATTACGTAATTATTCGGATTTGCATTAGGTGGGTTGGCGGTAGGCGTTAATATGGTTAGATCGGTTTCCGAAGCGAAAAACGTCCCCTCTATTCCTGTATATGACAAGCCTGAAACCAATATCCAAGCATTACCGTCACCATCGGCATCAATTCCTTGCCAACCTGTTGTGTCCTCCATATCGTATGAAGACAACGTATAGGTATCGGAGACCGGAGGAGCGCTATCATCGTCGGTAATTGTCACTGTAACTGAGTCCGCATTGGTATTTGCGGTGGCATCACCGCCATTTGCATTTACTGTAAAATCTACAACAAAGGTCTCGTCACTCTCGATAAAACCATCCTCATACACTCGAATTATAATGTTTTGGGGTGCCACCGATCCCGTCGGAAAAGTAAGTTGAGGGGTTAAAAGTGTTGCATCAATCCCATCTAAAGCTGTGCCACCGGCTACCGTAAAGTTAACATCGGCATTAGCCGAAGGAGCCTGACCAATATTCACAGGTATGTTAATATCGGTGTAGCTACAATCGCTTCCTTCTGTAGTTTGTGCCGTAGTGGTTCCGAAGGAAATTTCAGGAGTTGCCGCAGCTATCACGCCGCCTGTAACGATCAAAGAGAAATCTTGTGACCCTCCTGAAAGGGATCCCTTATGAGTAACCGTTAATACATATTGTCCGGTCGCTCCACTTGTAATATCAATTCGCTCGTACGGGTCCACCTCATTATCACCGGTTCCATTTGTGGTCACTCCGGTAAGGCGCCAAGGAGTATATGTTGTCCCATTGTTTAATCGGACGTCCAAATCGTTGACCAATGCGGGTGTGTTACTGTTGGTGCCATTGTTTACGGTCCCAGCCGGATCGGTCCATGAGATGGATGCCAACAACGGACTTACCCCGTCTGATTGGATTGTGATCTGGTAGGTTTGTCCTTGATTTAAGGTTAATTCTGAAATGATTGCCGAATTAGTAGCTGCATCTGTGATAGCTTCCGCTGCTTTCTTTGCATTTAATAGGCCCCATCCAAAATGAGCATCTGGACCGGAAGTACCGGCATCATCTGCTGTGTGTAAAGCAAGTCCTTTTAAAGTGGCTGCTTTCATAAATACACTGTTCACATTGTTATAATGCTCTTGTAGCAACAATAGCGTACCTGTAACATTAGGCGCAGCCATAGATGTTCCTGAAATAGAATTATAAGCACTATCTGAATTATCGTATGTAGAATACAGTCCCGTCCCATTTCCTGCAATGTCGGGTTTAATTCTGTAATCATCAGTTGGACCTTCGCTACTACTCGAGTTCTTAGTAACCGAATTCAAGCTACCATCCGGATTGATACTAGCATCTTGAGCATTCGCAATCACTAAATTATTCTTAGCACACGCATCTCCATTTAATTTATCGTACCCACTCTGCCCGTCTAATGGTGAAGCGTTGGAAGTGTTATCGTTACCATCGTTACCGGCCGACTTTATTTGCAGGTAGTACGGGGCGCTATACATTAAGGCGTCCCAGTCTCTAGCATCACTTCCGTATTGACCGAACCAACTATTAGGGATGCTAGGCGCTTGATATCCGTACGAGTGATTAGACAATAGCATTCCATTCGCGGCTTCATTAGTGGCCTCAGACAGGTCATTGTTCCAATCGTGCGTTAGGGCATTTCCTTGCCAGGCCATTCCTTTGGCTGCACCTATAAACCCAGATGCCACGATAGTACCCGTAACATGCTGTGCGTGAAAACTGTTGCCATTTAGCCCAAAGACACCATCATTGATAGCCACACGATTGTTCCCTCCGGCACCATCAAACTCTTGATGTGTTGGCCGCGTGGGTCCTCCATCCCATACGTGAGCTGTCATATCATCTCCATCTACAGTAAGGCCTAAACCACCTCCTGTATTTAGATAATTGGCACGTGTAGAAATTGCAGCATCCACATTGTGAACTTCATAATAGATGGGTA
>JYMV01048448.1_pt1 | contig 10644 bp, 14 predicted proteins | sample 338911 | NCBI WGS metagenome assembly JYMV01 (sample SAMN03354496, study PRJNA234377) | hydrothermal vent metagenome | biome: Deep sea; feature: Hydrothermal plumes at the Eastern Lau Spreading Center, Western Pacific Ocean; material: Seawater | place: Tonga | collected 2009 | depth 2000 m m
TTAAAAAGATAATGTAAGTTTTTTGTGATAAATAATCGAAGTGAAATTTTTGGCAGTTTATGATTATAATGCCTTGAATTGCTCACTCCATTTGTAGTAAGCTCTAATCATATCCATAGACACGCTTGGCTTTCGTCGTGTCATAGTTTCCCTAAAGTCCTTCATTCCTATATCAGCTGGTTTAGATGGTGCTTCACCATCTATTGGTTCCTTGTATTGAGATGATTGAAACATTTCATTGACAACTTTAAGCTGAACGGCCTGACATATATCCTTGATATCACTTGCACTGTATCCATCAAAAATAGATGCCAATGTATGAAGACGTACTTTGCTATCAAGTTTTAGCGGGTTTGTATAAAGGAAAAAAAGTTTTTCTCTGGCTTCAACTGATGGCAAGGAAACATAAATTCTTTTTTGGAATCTGCGTAAAAATGGATGATCAAGACTCCAAGGCTTATTAGTTGCACCAATGACATACAATTTGGTATCTTTTCCCTTACTGTTGATTCCATCCATTTCTGTTAAAAACTGATTTCTGGATCTTACTTCACCACCAATTTCATTTGTTCGCTCACCTAACAGAGAATCAAGTTCATCAATAAATAAAATCACAGGTTTACCCTCCCTTTCTGCATAACTATGTGCCATTTTGAATAATCTTGAAACATTTTTTTCTGCTTCACCCAGCCATTTACTCATCATAGATGAGCCATCCACATTGATGAAATAACCATCCAACTCATTTGCGGTTGCCGCAGCTAGAATTGTCTTACCGCAACCTGGTGGACCATACAATAAGATTCCTCTTGGCCAACCCAATGGAAAAAGATCACCTCTTTTTGTGGGATAAACTATTGATTCACGTAATGCGTTTTTTGCATCATCAATACCAACGACATCACGCCATTTAACTTCAGGCTTTTCTCTCATTACCATATCATCAAAATTATTTTGTGCGTTCTTGGATAGACTTGCTTTTTGTTCCTGTGGTGATGCTGTAGGATCAACTGTTGGTTCAATACCAATACCATTAGCCTGAAGTACCTCGATTCTGGTCTTGTATGATTTCATTCGTTCTGTGTATATTTTGTTTAGTTTACTATCAGGATAAAGATGCATTAATTTTAGTAATGAATCTATAGCCTTCTGATAATGAGTAACAGCCATTCCCCGTGCTCCCTGAGAATCATATTTTATCGCGGCTGTAGCAAACTGGCTAGCGCTTTTTTCTAATTCTTGTGGTGCCATATTCATCTAAATTACCTTAACAACCTTCTTTTAATTATACAAAGCCAGTCTAAAGAGTAAATATCTGTAAAAGATATAGTTAAATTTTTTACACTTGCTTGATTTCAGTCGTAAGTTTTAGGTTTAACTGCTTTCCAATTGTGAATTCATTTTCGACACAAATTTTTTAATTTTGTCTTTTGGAATTACAGCCCCACATGCTTTATCATGTCCACCACCAGAACCACCAAGTTCAGTAGATATAGAAGACACTAATCTGCCAAGGTGTACTTTGCATGAACGAGAACCTCTTACTGAAACAGCATATATTCCATGATCAGTTCTTTCCTTATACGCAATACCGACATGCTTTCCTGAAAGCCCAAGTACAAAGTTTACAGCGCCACTTGCTCCAGAATCAAGTATTTCCATATAGGCTAAGTTTTTTAAAATTTTCATTGATTCCTTAACTTTTGATATAATCTCAGCAAGTTTCCCAACTTGAATTTGAGCAAATTCAAATGTATTCGGAATTTCGTGAGGATATTTCGATTCACTTAATTCATCAACCAAATATAAAAGATAATCAAGATCTTTTTGGTGTCCTACGATATTATAAGTTAAAACAGTAGCATTGATTAATGCAAATTGCCTGTCATACATCTGTAAAAGTTTTGTAGCTATAGGCCTTTCTTCCATGTAATCAGTTATTGCCGCACATGTAGCAATAAACGAAGAATGCTCTGGTAATTTTTTCCTAAATGCATCATACACAAGGGTTGCAGTACATTCAGTTGTATTATGAATTAGTTTCACTTTAATTTTTTTGAGTTTAGTAATAACCTTTGAATCAAGGTCGTGGTGATCTATGTATGTCACAGAAATGCGTTTTTTAATTAATTCAGCAAGTAGGGATACAAAAGGATCTGTATTTTGTTTGTTCAACCCCAGATCACAAATAAATAATTTTTTTAAGGATTGATCATTACGTAATAATTCTAATGCATCCATCATCCCAGGATAGTCAACAAGCACGCAATCTCCACCAAATACTTGTTTAATTAATGCCGCAGAAGAAATACCATCTGCATCTTCTTTATGCGAAACGCAAATGGTTTTTGTTCTTCTTGATTTCTTAGTGTTTACTAATATTTTTTTTTGCACTGATTTTTTAATTAATTTAATTGGCATATTTGCGATACGTCAGATCAACCCTCATTTAAATCAAGAATGGTAATTTGCTATTTTTTTTTAAATTTGTTTATTTTGATATCAGGTTTTTCAGACACTTGTTCGATTGAAGTACAAATATCATAAAACCAAACCCCATCAAGCTGAGTGTTTATGTCGATTTGTTGTATCTCTGCTAATTTTTTAGGATCCCCCTCAATAATGATTTTATCTATAATTTGCATTAATTTGCGCTCTTCTGGTGACATGTCAATTTAGCTAAAAATCACGTTATAATTTCATGAATTAACAGATTAGACAAAATACTGAATTTTCAAAACGTAGTTGAAGTAGAAAATTTAAAAATGCAATTTTCATAAGTAAATTATGGATACAAAAAACATTGGGCTGAGAAATATTGAGGTTGCTGACACAAGAATCTCATTTATTGATGGGCAAAAAGGTAAGCTGATTTACCGTGGTTTTGATATTTTGGATTTAACTAAAAACTCCAACTATGAAGAAACTTGTTACCTTCTATTACATGATGAATTACCAACTAGAGATGAATACGATGATTTTAGAGCCAGTCTATCCAAGGCAAGAACTATTCCAAAGCAAATGCAGATTAATATGGGCAATTGGCGAATTGATGCAGATCCGATGGATGCCTTACAGGCATTTGTTGCAGCTTTTGGTGGTTACTATGATGAAGAGTTTTCAAGTAAAGACGCAAGTTATGAAAGGGCTATCAACCTTATAGCTAAGATTCCTACAATTATTGCCAGTTGGCAAAGAATTCGTAGCAAGCAGGAGATTGTACATCCAGATTCAAATCTTAACCACGCGGCCAATTTTTTATACATGTTAACTGGTGACAAACCAGAACCGGAAATAGAAAAAATATTTGACGTTTGCCTAATTCTACATGCAGAACATACTCTTAATGCCTCTACATTTGCTGCTAGGGAAGTTGCATCAACACGTGCACATATGTATTCTGCTGCCAGCGCTGCAGTAGGGGCATTAAGTGGAGAATTACATGGAGGTGCTAATTATGAAGTAATGAGAATGCTTCTTGAAATAGAGAATGAGGATAACGTCGAATCCTATATCAAAGAAAAATTTGCTAGGAATGAAAGAATTATGGGGATGGGTCATGCTGTATACAAAACTATAGATCCAAGATCACAAGTTCTTAAGGAATTATCAAAACGTCTGTCAGAAAAAACTGGACAGCCATGGTACAATATAACAAACAAAGTGGAACAGACTACGGTGGACATGATGAAAAAAACTAAGGGAATAGAAATTTTTCCAAATGTAGATCTTTATAGCGCTTCAGTTTATTATATGCTAGGCATCCCAATGGATCTTAACACGCCAGTTTTTGCTATGTCAAGGGCTGCTGGATGGGCAGCACATGTAATTGAGGAAAAATTTGCAGAAGCAGCACCAAAACCAATGTTATATAGACCAAAGGCTGTATATGTCGGAAAATACGCTGGACCACAAGGCATTGATTATGTTCCTATAGAAAAAAGAGTAAAAAAATAAAATAAGTGTTAATTTCGAGAATTAAGCCAATCCTTTGCTTTTGAATTAACATCATGCTTGTATAAGATTTCAAAAACCATATCATAAAATGAGAGTCCCTTTTTTTGTGCCTGCCCATCAAGCCATTTAATGCCATCTGATAACTCAGGATCATGTTCAGAAAATTCTACAAGTTCATCTACCATATTAGTAAAAAATGTATGAGATTCTAGCATGAACAATTCTTTAAATGTTGATCATTAAATCATAAATGCAAAATATATAGACAAAAAACACCCTTTTGATTGACAGTTGGAGCACAAATTATTCCTTGATGGAACTAAAACTAAAATTTCATGGATAGTTCAAACTGGCAATCAGATTACGAAGGAGTTTAGGGTGCACCCACCAGCATATACTTCAGGATACAAGCTGGACGTAAAAAATGAAGAACAGTCAAAATTCATTGCTTTGCATGCTGGAATCTATTGGAGTGTTGGAGTATATACCATAAAAGACGGAGATACAGTGAATGTCATGTGTGACTCCAAAAAAATGTATGATATTCTTAGTTCAAAGCATAAAATATCTGATCAAATCATTAATGACAAAATTCATTTCATAAATCTTTTCATTAAACAAAGAAAACTTGTTGTAAATTACCACCTAATTGATAGTGATGAAAATCCGGCATCAGTACTTATACGTTAATTCCAATTATTTTGAATCATGTTTCAGCTAAATAGAATTAAGATCGAGCTGAATATAGAATCAAACAATGATTTTTAAATAAGAATTTATGAATTCAAATGCATGAAGGACATCAATGAAATATTACCAAAGGTCCCAAATATGAGATGGGGTGCTTTGATGAACAAAGCTCCTACAAACAACAAAGTCAATGATCTAAACAAAATTTTTCCACATAATGGAAAATGGCACACTGTATTTGAGGAAAAAGATCATACATACATTGATGGAAAAATCATCTGGAAAAAAGACAAAGAGTCTTGGACATAAGCGCTAGTATTTTAAAATCAAACCAATATCCATTAAATTAGTATGCGTATAACCAGTTTTTATTAATCCGCCATATTTTTTGAAAAATAAATTAGAGTTGTTATTTTTCAAATAATGAGTAATTTCTTCTGGATTGTACGAATTATTTTCAATCAATGCACCAGAATATTTTGTATTACCGTCGATTCCATCTGTCCCAATCGAAGAAATTATTAAATTCTGATTAGAATGATGTATTAGTTTTAGGATTTGTAGAACTAATTCTTGGTTGCGCCCACCCTTTCCTTTTCCCTTTACATTAACTGTTGGCTCACCGCCAAAGATTATGCAAGATCTTCTATTCTTTGGAATCATTTTTACAAGTCTTTTTGCAGAAATTACAACATCATGTTGAATTATAGGGCTAACTATAACCTTGAACCCTAAAACTTGTGATTTGGAAACCATAGAGTCTAAACAATTCCGGTTAGTTGCTATGATTTTATTTTTAATTCGTAGATTTTTTTGAGTAATTGTTTTTTTGGACAAATTTTTTTTTAGATGAGAAATTACAGTTTTTGGGAATTTTGCTTCTAGCGAATATTTTTTTATGATTTTTAGGGCATCAGAAGAGGTTGTGCTATCAGCAGAAGTACATCCTGATGAAATTACTGAGATATCATTATTCACAACATCTGACATTATCAGTGCACAGCCATCACAGTTCATTTTTTGAACTAGTTTACCACCCTTAATTTGTGAGAGATGTTTTCTTACGCAATTAAATTCATTGATTGTAGCACCACACTGCAATAGAAGCTTAGTAACATGTTTTTTGTCAGACAGAGTAATTTCATCGGGAACAGAAATCAAGGATGAACCGCCGCCGGATATTAAAAAAATAATAAGATCCTTGTTTGAACGATTGTTAACAAATTTTAATACCGCTTTTCCAGCTCTTACACTTTCTTTATTTGGTACAGGATGGCCTGAATAAAATACCTTGAAATTTTTATTAGTTAAACATGATTTTGCATATTTTGGAATTACAACTATGCCCTGTGAAACATCTACTATTTCAGAGACATATTTTGCCATTGAATCTGCAGCCTTTCCATATGAAACTACTAAAATTTTTTCATAATTTGATAAAATTATACGACTTTTTCCAATATGAATTTCATTTTTGTTGATAAAAAATTTCAAAAAATTCTTAGGTTCTGCGGTAGTTAATCCAGCTTCTAATATTTGTAATGCATTTTTTTTTGCTTTATTTGTAGCCAAAGGTTTAAAATTTTGAATTGGCATTTTGCAAGTTTATTGTAAAGAAATTATTAAATCTATACAGATTTGCAAGATATAATAATAATCATGTTTTCAATAATTTATGCATACAGTTAGGATACCAAAAATCATTCAGTTTGGTAAAGATGCTATTTCTGAAGCAGAATATCCAAAAAATGCTTTGATTGTAACAACTGCCCCCCCTGAAATATCTGGTAGGTGGTTAGACAAAATGGGCATACAAGACTATATGTTGTATGATGCAGTTAAACCAGAACCATCCATTGATGATGTAAATGCTGTTGTAGCTGAATACAAAGGAAAAAACCCATCAGTGCTAATTGGTCTTGGTGGCGGATGTTGTAAAATATTCCTCAGCAGAATTTGGTGTAGAGAAAATTTTAATTCCTACAACTTTTGGTACTGGTGCTGAAATGACAACTTATTGTGTTTTAAAATTTGATGGCAAGAAAAAACTTCTTGGTCCTGAAAAAAGATTCCTTGCAGATCGTGCTATAATTGATTCGTTTTTTATGGATGGTACACCAGAACAAATTGTCAAAAACTCTGTATGCGATGCTTGTGCACAGGCAACAGAAGGATATGATAGTAAACTAGGAAATGAATTTACACGAACGTTGTGTAAACAAGCGTTTGACGTATTATATGATGCAATTATGAATGACAAGCCTGAAAATTATCCGTATGGTTCCATGCTTTCTGGTATCGGTTTCGGAAATTGCTCTACAACACTAGGTCATGCATTATCATACGTATTTTCTAATGAGGGTGTTGCTCATGGGTATTCTTTATCTTCATGTACCACCATAGCACATAAACACAACAAATCAATTTTTTATGAAAAATTCAAGCAGGTTATTGAAAAAATCGGCTTTGACAAAATGAGGTTAAAGGCTCCTGTTGATGAGGCAGCTGATGTAGTAATGACTGACAAGGGTCATCTAAATCCAAATCCAATCCCGATTTCGAAGGAAGACGTCATCAAGTGCCTTAATGACATAAATGATGGTAATCTTTGAGTCCACAACTCAATAATCTGAATTAGTTATAACTTATTTTTGTGAAACTTATTAAGATTGAAATTTAATAATTTTGCAAGTGGAAATATCGTATGTTAAAATTTGGAATACAAAATGGATTAAACGTTGCCAGAGCAGGTTATACTGAAGATCAGATTTTAACTGCATGCTTGTTAGCTGACCGCACTGGTTATGACTCTGTTTTCTATATGGATCACACAAATGTTCCCCAATGGAAAAATGCAGTTGTACTGGACCCCTGGGTTATGTTATCAGCGATAGCAGCGGTTACCAATCATGTTGAATTAGGAACATGTGTTACTGATGCAATCAGAAGACACCCATCAAATATTGCATTAGCAGCAATCACATTAGACAGAGTTTCAAAAGGGAGAGCAATTTTAGGGATTGGTGCAGGTGAAGCTCAGAACCTAAAAGAATTTTGCATACCATTTGAGAAACCGGTTTCAAAATGGGAAGAACAAATCCAAGTAATCAAAAAATTATATGGTTCAACACCAGATAACACTGTAGATTTTGAAGGTAAATATTACAAATTAGAATCTGCTTGCCTTCAAGCTCCTCCAATAAGAAAACCACACCCACCGATATACATGGCCTCAGGTGGGAAGAGAACGTTATCTCTAACAGGAAAATACGGTGATGGTTGGTTACCAATAGGATATACTCCAGAATTATTTGAGGATCATAAAAAGCAAATAGAGGTTTCTATGAATGAAAACAATAGGACTCAAGAAGAAAAAGACAACTTTCAGATGGCATTAGATATTGATGTTTACTTTTCTGATGATGCTGAAGAATCTTGGGCTAAGATGAAAGAGGCTGTCAAAGTTAGTCTGTTTAAGCCTGAAGTGCTTAGAGTGCATCAACTCAAGGATATTGAGGGATTTGATTTTGTGAAATACTTTACGGAATATTCTATGTCAAACCAAGATTGGATTATAAAAATGCGGGAGGCTGCAACAAAAATCCCAGATGCTATTGCGAGATCATCAACCGGTGTTGGTACACCCGATGATATAATTCCAATATTTGAGAGATTTGTCAAAGCGGGCGTAAATCATTTTGTAATCAGATTTTGGGGTAAAAACTACTTTGGCTCGATCGATAAATTTGCTACTCACGTAATTCCTTATTTCAAAGAGCAAAATAAGTAAAATATAATGCAATTACTTGGAAGATTAGAAATAAAATCAAAAGAAAAAATTATTGAATTCTTAAGCTCTCAACAAACTGGTAGAATATCAAGTATCGATGAGAATGGATATCCACAAATAATCCCAATGAATTTTGTATTTATCAATGATGTAATTTACATGCATTCCCACATAAGAGGTGAAAAACTTGATAATATTAGACGAAACCAAAAAGTGGGATTTGAAGTTGATAAAAGTCTAGAATTTTTGCCATCGTATTTTTCAGATCCTACTGACGCTTCTTTGGCTGACACTTTGTACATCAGTGTAGTAATAAAAGGAAATGGTAGTATTGTTTCAGATAGAGAAGAAAAAACTACTGCACTAAATGGACTAATAAAAAAATACCAACCTGAAGGCGGATATGAACCGATTAAACCTGAAATGGATGTTCTAAATGAAGTTGAGGTTATCAAAATCGTTCCAGAATCATTGAGAGGGAAATATAAAATTGGCCAGAATATGGACATGAAATCACGTATTGATCTTGCGAGACAAATCTTGGAAAGAAACTCGCCAACCGCAAAAGAAACGCTGGATATTATGGGATTTGAAATTATAGATGGTGAACCAAAATTAGTCGACGATAAGCCGTGGTAATCTATAGCTTTATTTTATGAACAGGGTTAAAACACATGTTGCTAAAACTTGCAATTTTAATTTCTGGGAGAGGAAGCAATATGGCAGCAATTCTTAGGGCAATAAAAAAACAAAAGATTCCAATAACACCAACAGTAGTTATCTCCAGCAAGTCAACAGCAAAGGGGTTAGGAATTGCAAGAAAGCTTGGTGCAAAAACTGAAATTGTTGAAAGTAAAGGATTTCAAGGAAGTAGATGGGAATATGACCAAAAAATCATACGTATTCTTAGTAAGTATGGAATCACGTCAAAAAATTCTCTGATTTGTCTTGCAGGATTTATGAGAATATTAAGTCCAAAATTTATTAAAAAATATAAAAATTGTATATTGAATATTCATCCTGCAATTCTACCCGCATTTCCTGGATTAGATGCACAAAAACAAGCAATTGACTATGGCGTAAAATACTCAGGCTGCACTGTTCATTTTGTTGATGATGGAATAGATACAGGACCAATTCTTGTACAATCTATGATTCAAATCAAAAATGATGATACTGAAGAAACACTAGCAAAGAGAATATTAGCAAAGGAGCACAAAGCCTACCCTGAAGCTGTGAGGCTCATCGCAGAAAAGAAAATCAAAATAATTGGAAGAAAAGTAAGAATTATTTCCTAGAAATCAGAACCGCCAAAAAAATATAATACTGAAAGATTTTTTGTATTTCCATAGAAATGGTGGGAGGTATTTTTTGCTACAAAATAGATTTGTCCTTTTTTTATTGAATAAGACTTTTTATTTATCTCTAAAAATCCGTTTCCATCCAAAATATAATAAATCTCATCAGATTCATGTGGTTCCTGTGTATCTTTTTGGCCCGATTTTAAAAATATGACACCTGTTGCTAAAGATTCTTTATTGATAAAAGTTTGAAAATAGGATTTGCTGTTTTTTAGTTTTTTGAAATATTGATTTGTATCAAACTGTATTTTCAATCAAAAAGATGAACTTTTTGAACTCTTTAAGGATTAGTTTGATAAAGTGCTGAATAATAAAACGTCATTGCTTATTTATGGGATAATTACATTATTTTTCAAATGGCAAAGTGGGCAGACTATCTGATTTCCGAAGTATCATATGATTCAAACCATCTTATTTTGAAGATAAAACAACATACTGATAATGGTGAGACAATAAGTCAGGGCGATATTGTAGATCGTGATACTCTTGCAAATAACCTAGGGCATGGAGCCAAGTATAGGACACTGTATAATAGCCTGAAGAAAGTTAGAATTGGAAAAAATGTGAGATACTTTCGAGCATATGAACATCATTACATTAGAATTGATAAAAACAAAGTTACGACAGATAATTTAGGTGATTTACCTAATATTGAAGAGTCAACTTATGTGGAAAAACCTGCATTACCTCCAACAAAACCAAAACCTACTGATGAAACAAAACCTTTGTCTGCTACTAGTTCTGCATTCTTTGCCGAACCTGTTGAGGAAACTGTAGAACCTGTTGAGGAAACTGTAGAACCTGTTGAGGAAACTGTAGAACCTGTTGAGGAAACTGTAGAACCTG
>JYMV01043046.1_pt1 | contig 10643 bp, 10 predicted proteins | sample 338911 | NCBI WGS metagenome assembly JYMV01 (sample SAMN03354496, study PRJNA234377) | hydrothermal vent metagenome | biome: Deep sea; feature: Hydrothermal plumes at the Eastern Lau Spreading Center, Western Pacific Ocean; material: Seawater | place: Tonga | collected 2009 | depth 2000 m m
TCCCGTAGCATGTTATCAAGCCGCCGTAATGCCCCTCCTTGATAACCCGTTCGCTATGGAAGGGTTGTGATTCAGGGGTAATAATGATGAGAGCATTCGTTGTGGAATGGTCATGGAGGCAGTGATATGCGACTATCTCCGGTCACCATTCCAGCGCGCTCACAAAGGTGCTCTAGCCGATTCACGACCTGAGGACATGGTGTCTTCAGTCGTTCGAACTTCCATCTCGCGCAGCGGTATTGAAGCGGCTGATGTAGAAGACTTGCTACTCGGCTGCGCATACCCCGAAGGGGTGCAAGGGCTGAATCTGGGGCGTATTGCGACATATCTGTCTGGACTGCCAAACACGGTTCCAGGAGCCACTACCAACCGATTGTGCGGCTCATCGATGCAGGTTGCTCACACCGCCGCCGGAGCGATAAAAATGGGCTCCGGCGATTTATTCATCTGTGCAGGAGTGGAAACCATGTCGTTGGTCCAGCGCGGCGGATGGAATCGGGATTTACATCCGATGATTGAGCGAGATTTTCCCGCCGCATATATTGCCATGGGTATAACTGCTGAGAATCTCGCCGAACAGTATTCTATTTCACGACAAGCGCAGGAAGAATTCGCCTTCCACAGCCATAATAAGGCCATTGCGGCACAGGATAAAGGCTATTTTTCCGATGAGTTGACACCGATAACCACGCCAAGTGGTGATGTTTCAATCGATGGTTGCATCCGCGAGACCACGTTGGAAAAGATGGCTGGATTGAAACCCGCATTCACGGATAATGGCTCGGTGACTGCGGCTACATCTTCGCCGCTTACCGATGGTGCCGCATGCAACCTCATCTGTTCGGATTCATATGCGGCAGAGCATTCTATTGGCACATTGGCAGAAATAGTCTCGACTGCGGTCGCTGGTGTTGCACCCGAGATAATGGGAATCGGCCCGGTTCCAGCCAGCCTGAAGGCGCTGGAGAGGGCCGGCCTGCGGCTTGATGAGGTCGATGTCATAGAACTGAATGAAGCATTCAGTTCGCAGTCATTGGCGGTATTGGAAGAATTGGCACTGGAGGCTGATGATGAGCGGTTGAATATAGATGGTGGGGCACTGGCCATCGGACATCCTCTGGGTGCCAGTGGAGCACGGATATTGGGTAAAGCCGCAACACTATTGAAACGGACTGAAGGAGAATATGCCTTGGCTACGATGTGCATCGGCGGGGGCATGGGAATCGCCACAATTCTGCGCAGGCATTGATGATAACCTTCATCAAAGGTTCCCGACCTAGGAGTCATATGGGTATTCGTCGCGGCCGCAAAGAAGCATATGAGAATCTCTCAATCAGTGAAGAGGGTGATTGCCCCAGATGTGGGGGGGAATCTGTGGATTCGTCGATTTCGGGATTCCTGACGTGCTCTCGATGCGATTATGAATGGAAAGATCCGGATGCGGTACCGGAAGAGAAAGCCCCGCCACCGAATTATCGGCGAGATGAGGAATTGCTCAATGAGTTCAAGCAGGAACTTGAAAGTGGGGAATTAAAAGATCTGCTCGGTATCGAAAAGAATCTATCCTCGGAACAAGAGCAGAGCCTAGGACGTTTACAAGATAAGTGGATGGATGGAATGCAGGGTCAATTCAATGCCGCTGTCGAAGAGAGAACGCCGCTATCAATCACCTTTGATGATGATGATAATCTTGTTGAGACGACCGTCGCCTCAATGACATTGGTAGCCAATGATTTCGACGGAGGGGAGGAGATTCGTCTCGAGTATCCCGGGATTGGAACCGAATTCTATATCTTCGATGAGGATAGTGAAACCGGCTGGAGCCGAGGACGAACCGCAGAGGATACCGCACGCAGTATCGCCAACGTCATCAACCGTCATTCACAATTGGTATATGCCAACAACGAAGGATGTAAGGTGAGTTTTGAAATGCGCTCCGGGGATTTGAGCGCCGCCTCGCTGGTACTCTTCGTCGACGACCCCGGCGGCACCGACATTATCTTTGAAAAGGGAGGTGTGTCGTTGGATTACCGGCAAGCCGTATCTCTCGATGATTACCGGGTTGCAGTTGAAATCGTACTCGAAGATGGCATCATTTCGCCCAGTGAGGACCAGTTACTATGGGCGATGCGCCAGCATCTTGGAATCGATGATGCCAAGCACGTGCGAATTATCATCGAACACTTCGGTGACAAGGCGCTGAAGGAATGCCCGAATTGCGGAACCATGTCCGAACTTTATCCCGAGTATTCCGCCTGGTATTGTCAGCCCTGCGAGGATTGGCTGTGAGGTGAGATGACTCCCTCCGTGGTGTGATTGACAGTCACATCCTGACACCAACATCGCCCCCCACTCAGCACCCTATTCCTCTCTTGGGCGGGAGATTCTTCATAAAGTGGTTGGGGGTCGCTCCATCCGGCGAGGAGCATGGCTGAAGAAGTACTGTACATTGGAGTTGACCTCGGGACCTTTCGCAGTGTGATGGTCTCCAGTGTCGGACAAGAAGAGGAAGTCTTGACCGTTATCGGCACACCCAAGGATGTTATCGCTCGAAATTTCCTAGCCCGAGATGTTCTATTCGGTGAAGAGGCACTGAAAAATCGCCTCGCACTCAATCTGTTCCGTCCCCTGGAACATGGTGTCATAAAGGACAATGCCGAGGATAAGAAACACATCGCCCACTTCATCACCCATATCATTGGCCTTGCCGACCCCGAAAACCACGACCGTGTGGTCGCGGTGATTGGTGCACCGGCCGAAGCCAGTTATGTCGATAAGACAGCCATCTTTGACGCCGCTGCTGGCTCGGTCAATGCCTGCATGATTATCTCTGAGCCGTTCGCGGTCGCGTATGCCCTCGACATGCTCGACCATACCATTGTCATCGATGTCGGAGCAGGTACAGCAGACATCTGTCGTGTATATGGGACAATTCCAGAACCTGGAGATCAGGTGCACATTCCTTTCGCTGGTGATTATATCGACCACCAGATTATCCGTGAGGTGCAGCTCAAATATTCCGGCGCCCAGATCACCAAAGACATGGCGCGCCGCTGGAAGGAGCAATACTCCTTCGTTTCCACCGACCCTCCCAAAGACCCGGTGCTGGTAGATTTCTCGGTTGAGGGCAAGGCGATGACTCTCGATATCACCGATTGTATCCAGACCGCATGTGAATCCATCACCGATAATATCGTCGAAAATATCAAGTCATTAATCTCTTCTTCAAACCCTGAATACCACGAATCATTCCGCCAGAACATCGTCTTGGCAGGTGGCGGTTCAGGCATCAGTGGATTCGGCGCTCTGCTCGAGCGGCGCCTGTCAGATATGGGTGAGGTTGCAGTCCATACCGTCGACGACCCAATACACCTTGGTGCCATGGGAGGTTTGAGACTATCTATGGAAGTCCCCGAGGACATGTGGAAGAACCTCACACTAGCCAGCCGTTGATATTTTTCGATCAATACTACACTTGTGTGCCATCAAGTTTCCACTGATTATTCCAGTCAACTGGAATCATGCCCACCGCAAAATGCTGTCGGGACATTGCTGGACGGTTTTGAATGGTTCGAACATTATGGCGAGCAGTATTACCGCCCTGAATATTCAAACGATGCATGGATACTCTACCAGTCTTGAAACACAAACTATTCCTCTTCAAGAGTTGAGCCGGTGACCAAATCACCGGAACAGTTTGGGCATTTGTCCTTTGACGATAGCAGTTCGGGTTGAATCGCTAGAACCGATGAACAATGCGGACACATGGCGAGGATTTCTCCGGCAGCCAGATTGCTGGTGGCATCGAATGGCAGATTCTCACCTCGGTACCAAGCGACAAACAGATGATTACTCAATAGTGACATCCGCCTGAAAGTGCTGATGGTCATGTACACCATCAGGCCACCGAGGAGCAGATCCCAGATGCTCCCCACCGGTAAGCCTTGTAGTAAGTAAATGACGCCGAAAATAGCGAATATCAGTGAAGCAAAACCTAACTGCAGTTGCGCCAGAACCAGCGCGTATGAGCGGCGAGATTTGAACGCATACCAGATCCATCCGAGAAAAAACAACGGTACTGAAATGAGATAGATGGCGCTTGATGCAATGGTCGACAGAACTCCCCACAACAATAGCCCAATCATCAGCGTGGTAGCCAATACCAAGTTCGATGTTTGTTGGTGCAAACGGCTCAACGGGTCGTTGAATTGCTCCGGTACCGACCCGGCAAACACGATATCGTCGCCACTTTGCACAGCCTTGGCGACAGGTAGGGGGTTGATGAACCCCGCGTCATAGTTCACTTACCAGGTCGAAGGTCACTACCGAAGGCCACTTGTAGGCAATCCGGCCACGATAGTTTGGTCACATGCGCGATACAGACGTCGAGACGCACGGCACCTCATTGGCCGGCAAGAACATCCTGGTCGGTATTTCGGGGGGCATTGCCGCGGTCGATAGCGTACGAATCGCCCGTGAATTACGTCGCCATGGTGCCACCCTTTCGGTTTGCATGACCAATTCGGCGCAGAAAATCATCACCCCGCTGGCGCTTTCGTGGGCCACCCAAGGCGAGATCATCACCGACTGGGATGGTGATATGGGTCAACTTTCGCACTTCGATGCGGTATTGGTGTGCCCGGCTACCAGAAACCTGCTCGCATGTCATCTGCACGGTATCATCTCTTCGCCGTTATTGATGGCTCTTTCAGCCGCAAGAGGAAATAATACACCACTAATATTCGTCCCCTCGATGCACGCTGATTTGGCAGAAGACCCCGTCACCAGCGAAATCACAGATTCCTTGCTCACTCAAGGAGCCCATGTCATCTGGGGGGTTGAAGAGGAGGGGAAGAGGAAAACCGTCGAGCATACTCAGGTTGTTGCGGAGTTGGCACACGTGGTCAATTCACGCCAGCCTGAGAGGAAAAGTGCCGTCATCACCTTGGGGGCCACCCGCTCTGCTCTTGACGATGTAAGGTATATCCAAAATACTTCGAGTGGTGAAACCGGTTGGGGAATAGCGGTTGAACTGTATCGCCATGGTCACGATGTGACCGTGGTCGCAGGAGTGACTACCTGTAAGTCTGAAATTGACTTGCCATTGGTTATTATATCTCCAAGCCCGGAACAGATGCTACTGGAATTGAAGGCTTTGGCCGGCGACGATATCGACTGTTGGATTCACAGTGCTGCGGTTCTGGATTATGTCGTCGATAAACCGGTTGAGGGTAAGATTGCAAGTCTGCAGGGTGAACTGGAACTAACCCTTGTCGAAGGCGAGAAACATATCCGTGAATTGAGAGAACTGACCAATGGCGCGACCAGAATCGGTTTCAAACTGGAGTGCGGAGTCAAGATCCACGATTTGATTCATCGCGCTCTGGCGTTGTTAAAGGATGCCGAACTCGATGCGGTCATTGCCAATCGCCTTGAAGACTTAGATGATCCGAACAAGCCGCGCGCCCATCTGGTTGATTCAACTGGTGAGCATTGGGCCCTGAATGACCACCAAGAACTAGTCAATGCAGTAAGAGTATTAGTTGAAGCAAATGACACCAAAGGCCACTGAGAAGCGAACCTTGGCACGCCTTCGGTATTTTGGTCAAACACATACGACCATCTCTCCGAAGGCCGAACGTCGAAACAACACGTAGTGGCCTTAGATGTCGTGGCATTCGCTAGTATGATTTGGAGAGTAAGACCCGGCGCTTGGTCTTCTTACCCGAGATGCAACAGGGTCTCTCCTCGGGATAATCTTCGGTCGCATCACCGAGGAACGATAATCCAGTCAAGCCCTCGATGGTCTCGGCATCAGCATCACTGCCATCGAAGGGAATCTCATAGATACTGGTTCCGTCAATCTCAGCATCGATTGACCAACTACCATTTTCTCCTTGAGATAATTTCGGCAATGTCTTGATGATATCATCGTGCTGTGTGGCGGCCCGAGTGCGCAGCCAGTCGGATATTTCGGTTAATTCCAAGTTTACCAGTTCGACGATATCAGCTAGGTTTAGAGCCTTTTTTCCACCGCCTCTGCGGGCTGCAATAGCACTACCGTTGGCTAGGTCGCGAGGCCCGAGTTCTAGGCGAAGGGGCACACCTTTGATTTCCCAATCATAGTATTTCTTTGCCGGTCGGATGTTACGGCCATCGATTTTCACACGAATTCCTGCGGCTGACAAAGTTGCTCGTAATTCTTCTGATGCCGCCATGATCTCATCAGCACAATCTTTCTTGGTCACCGGTACTATTACAACTTGAATCGGAGCAATCGCTGGTGGCATTATCAGACCATGGTCATCCCCATGAACACCTACAACCGCTCCCAGAAGCCGTTCAGACATCCCGTAAGTGGTCTGATGACAGTACTTCTGTTCGGCTTGATCACCCTCGTAAGTTATCCCGAACTCCCTTGCCCATTGGTCGCGGTAATGATGGCACGAAGCGACCTGTAAGGTACGACCATTGGGCATGACAACATCGATACCGATAGTGTACCAAGCGCCGGGAAAGGTATCCCAAATCGGCCGTTTGGCCATTATCACAGGTAAACACAAATCGTGCATGATTCGGTTGACGATTTCAAGGTCTTCAGCAATCTGCTGGTTCGCGGCAGCCTCGTCAACATGGGCGGTATGGGCTTCAAAAAAGTGAATTTCACGCACCCGGATAAATGACCGTGTCTGTTTGGTCTCATAGCGGAAGGTATTGACAATCTGATAAATCTTCAACGGCAGATCAGCGTGGCTGCGAATCCATAGTGGGAACATCGTATACATCGCGGTTTCACTGGTCGGGCGCAGAAACATCGGAATCTCCAATTCATTTTCCCCGGCGTTCTTGACCCAGTATACTTCCTTCTCAAACCCCGCTTCATCCTCATCAAGGCGTAATTCACTTGGATCAACCCCCTCTTCTCTAGCCCGCTTGAGCAATGTGACCAACCGATTCTCCTGCTCCAATAGATTGGCTGGAATCAATAATGGAAACCGGACCTCTTCGTGGTCTGTCAATTCCATTTCTCGATGGGTTATCGCATCGATAAGGCGCATCGCTTTCCAACCATATGGTCGCCATACATCCATGCCCTTGATGGGATAGCGTTTGTCGACCAGGTCAGCAGCCTCGACGATGAAGGGATACCATGAATTGAAGTCCTCTTCCTTTGCGGGGATGCCGCGCTTGGCCTTCCCCACTTCTTCGTGCATTCTAAAGGCCTCACTTGCGCTTTTTCATAATCACACACATAAACAATAGAGCAACTACTAACACAATATCGGGAATTCCGAATCCACCGGACTGCAACGGTTCCGACCAAGCCCATCCAGTATCCAATTCACCGATTGAAAGTAAGTTTATTCGCGTCGCACCTTGGTCTGGGCAGGTACCAGAACTGGCACCGGGCTCGACGCAAATATCGCCGAAAAGCATACCGAAAACCCCGAATAAATTGGCGATTTCGGCCATCAACAACATCAGAGATGGCCAGAATATCAATCTTGTTCTCCCACCGTCACGAGTCGCCGATTGAGGTATCTTGTGCGAATCAGAAATTGGCGGAGGTTCTATCCCCTCAATCACTTCCACCATCAAATTGATTGGGTCGATCGGGCCACTGGGATGAGTTGGAATTACAGATTCACCAGCAGTAACCTCAAATTGCGAAGGTTTTGACATCCTCATTGGCTTCACACTGACTCCATAGGCCCTTTCGGCAATACTGGCGAGCATCGGATTCTTGGCCAAGTCACCGTGGTCTACATCACCATCGAGCAGACGCCTTAACTTGTCGATATCCCCCATGGTATCCCCCTTGAGTTTCGCAGTCTAGGCCTCCTCTTCAAGGCTTTTCCACGCACCGGCGCAAGGGATAAGGTGGATTCAAGCCTTTCCAGCCTTCTCTACATCGGCCCAGTCAGCCAAAAATGCATCGATACCTCGGTCGGTCAGGGGATGCTTCAATAGTTGCTTGAACACCTTGGTTGGCATCGTCGCGGTATGGGCACCGAGCATCATGCATTGCAGGATATGGGTGGGGTGGCGAATAGATGCTGCAAGTACCTTGGTGTCTGAGACTCGATAACTTTCCCAAGTCGTCATTATCTCGGCAATCAGTTCCATGCCATCATGACCAGTGTCGTCGATTCGACCGATAAATGGGGAGATATACATCGCCCCAGCCTTTGCTGCCATCAATGCTTGGGCAGCACTGAAAATAAGTGTGACATTGACGCCAATACCCTTTCCAGACAATACCTTGGTAGCCTTCAAACCCTCATCAGTACATGGTACCTTGATAATCACATTTTCTGGCAATTCCTCTTTCAAAGCGAGGCCTTGTTCGATCATTCCGTCAGCATCGAGGGCGGTGACCTCGGCAGATATGGGGCCATCGCAGATCTCGGCGATTTCCCTTACGACCTGCCTGAAATCACGGCCTGATTTTTTAATCAGAGAAGGATTTGTAGTAACCCCATCAAGGATTCCCCACGACGCTATCTCGGCAACTTCACTAACCTCTGCTGTATCTAGAAAAAACTCCATCATATCACTTTCCATAATTTATTTTCGGCTTATTGCACGCTTCGCCGCAGCGACGATATCGGCAGTATTGAGCGACAATAAATCGAGCATCTCTTCAGCCTGCCCGGATTCCCCGAAGCGGTCATTCACTCCTACCCTCTCAAGTGGTGCGGGGATGTTTGAAACCAAAAACTCAGCGATAGCTCCACCAAGCCCGCCAATCAGCAAATGATCTTCGGCGGTTACCACACAACCGCAGTCACTCACCAGTTTTGCGACTAAATCTTCATCCAGTGGCTTCAAGGTGTGCATGTCGACAACGCTTGCTTCGATACCATCAGCGGATAGAATATCTGCCGCCTCGATAGCCTTGGCGACCAGGACCCCGCAGGCGATTATTGCCACATCGTTTCCATCTCGGTGAACAACCCCCTTACCAATTTCCAACGTATCCTCACGACCATCGTACAATACCGGCGTCTTGTTACGGGCTGTCCTCATGTATGAGGGGCCGGTCAAGTTCCTGCACTGCTTGGTCAATACCGTGGCACTGACATCATCACAAGGGTGCATGACCGTCATATTTGGCAGGGTGCGATAGATGGATAAATCCTCAATTGATTGTGCACTGCTGCCATCAGTTCCGGTATGCGCGCCACCGTGGCTGCCACAGATATGTACCGCGAGACCAGGCCGAGCGATACCGTTACGAATCTGTTCAAAAGCCCTCTCGGTGAAAATTGCGAAGGTACTGGCGAATGGAGTGTATCCGCATGAAGCCAGTCCAGCCGCCACCAACATCATGTTCTGCTCGCCAATTCCACACGAGATGGTGCGCTCGGGACGCGCATTCCTGAAGTGTAGTGATTTGGTGGATTTCCCCAGGTCGGCTTCGAGAATAACGACTTCTTTTTCATCGATCATCTCGAGCAGTGCCTGACCATAGCCATCGCGAGAAGCCGCCATCCTACTCATACCTCGACCCCCAGTTCGCGCAGCCCGATAAGTAATTGCTCATCGCTGGGTGGTGCACCGTGAAAGGCGGGATTATTCTCCATGTAGGAAATACCCTTACCCTTCACGGTATTGGCAATGATTACCGCCGGCCCTTCATCGATACTATCCAACCATGTCAGACCTTCAAGAATCTCATCCATGTCGTGACCATCGATTTCCTTTACCTCCCAGCCAAATGCCTTCCACTTGGCCGGAACATCGAACATTCTCATTTGAGCATCGACGAAATCATCATTTTGAATGCGGTTGCGGTCAACGAAAACCTTGAGGTTGCCCAATTCATGATGCACCGCAGCCATCGCCGCTTCCCAAACCGAACCTTCTTGGAGTTCTCCGTCACCGAGCATGACAAATATTGTTCTCTTGCTTTGATCCAACCTAGCGGCATGGGCACAGCCGATACCAAAAGACAAACCCATGCCGAGACTCCCGGCACTGAAATCAACCCCTGGAGTCCATTTACTATCGACGTGACCCTGGCAGATTCCACCTAGAACACGGTAAGATTCCAAGTCCTTGCGAGCAATGAATCCATGCTCGGCCAGGATTGCATACATTCCCGGGCTGGCATGCCCTTTCGAGAGGATGAAGCGGTCGCGGTCGGCTAGATTCGGTTGTTTCGGGTCATAGCGTAAGCGGGTGGAATAAAGGGCTACGAGAATGTCGATTTCAGATAGCGAGCCGCCGGGATGTCCAGCACCAGCGCGGTGGGTCATACGCAATATCTCAGCTCGACAGCGAACCGCCATGGCCCGTAATTCGTCAACCGAAGGAGCCTGATCATGAGTCAATCGCTCTACCCCGAATTAACGGTCTGTTGTTTGGCCTTTGATGCTTACTCAAGGCCAACCCCTATTCAACCCCCGGGTAACTCTCCACCAACTTGGATGTTGAGCATCACCCAACCCCTGACAACTCTCTTCAATCCCCGATTAACTCCATGTCAACCACTAGAGTCATTTTCGAGATGGAATGGGCTCCCTGACACCTCAGATAGCCGACAATTCTACCTCGGCCGTACCGATTCGATGAAACGCCGCCCGGCATCTGTGATGACCGATAAGCAATCAGTAAGGAATGAATGCCCCTCGACACGG